>OMAL01000390.1_pt1 | contig 31582 bp, 17 predicted proteins | sample 1644711 | NCBI WGS metagenome assembly OMAL01 (sample SAMEA103958122, study PRJEB25191) | human gut metagenome | biome: human-associated habitat [ENVO:00009003]; feature: intestine environment [ENVO:2100002]; material: feces | place: Germany | collected 2013/2015 | reverse complement strand
CCTATCATCTTCATATGCCATCTTATTTTTTAGAGACATTTACTGAATATCCCTACAGATTCTTCGCAAAATTCAGAATGACAAAACAAAATAATTACATTATTAATGTTTCGACATCAAAACAATAATTTGCCCGAAAAAGGCTAAGATTCAAACAATTTACTTCTGGAAAGCATACATGCACCGATAATACCGGCTCTCTCTTTCAATTTAGATTCCACAATCACAGAATCACGGTTCATCAAATTGAGCGTATACTTGCGGATAGCCGTTGTAATAGGCTGTATCAGATAATCTCCTGTACGAGAAAGATCACCACCGATAATCACCAATTCAGGATTAAATATATTAATCAATCCGGCAACATGCCTTCCCAGCTTCACACCAATTTCTTCTACCAACTCAATACAAAGCAAATCTTCTTTATTCACAGCAGCAATAATATCATCAAGCGTTATTTCTTCAATATTCTTCCTGCTATTTGAAATAATAGAAGTCTCTCCATTCTTAATATGCTCCAATAAAATCCGCTGCAAGGCAGAACCCGAAACTTCAGTCTCTATACATCCTTTCTTGCCACAATGACAGATAATCTCATTTTCATATCCGTAATTATGTCCGAATTCACCGGAGAAACCGGATTTTCCTTTATAAAGCTTTCCATCAATGATAATACCCATACCCAATCCCCAACTAACGTTAATGAGGATGATATTCTTTTCACCTTTCACCGCACCCTGCATATACTCACCATATATCATTGCACGCGTATCATTATCAATCGACACCCGGAAACCGCCCAATTTTTCAGAAATAATATCCGAAAGTGGACGCTCATCAAAATTAAAGATACTATAGCTGTACCCCAAATCAGGATTTACACGTCCCGAAAGGTTTACATTAATATTCAAAACTTTATCCTGCTCTATCGGAAGTTTCTGAAGGAATTGTTTGATTATCTTGCACAACTCATCCAAACACTCAGGAGTATTCTTTGCCCTAAAAGGTACATTCATCTTTAATTGCATCACGTCACCTTTAAAGTTTATTAACCCCAAATGAATAGAAAACTGCCGCACCTCTACTCCGACAAAATAGCCGGACTCTGCATTCAATCCATAGAGACTAGGATGTCTGCCTCCACTGGTTTCCAACTTTCCATAGTCATTAATGTACCCATCCTCACACATTTCATCAATGAACTTTGTGACAGTAGGCACACTCAAATCCATTTCTTTTGCCAAATCAGTAATGGTAGAACTACCATTATAAATATAATGTGTGATGATACGTTTCTTCATCACAGCCAACTTAGAGCCTTTCTCTATCTCTTTCAACAACTTATCACCCATACTAAAATATTCCGTTAATGCTCACAAATATAGTTATTTTTTTATGAAATCATATTTCATAAAGAGAGAATTTTGCAAAAAGTTTTTATAGAACCTAATATATTATATCTTTCTGTCAATTATTTCTAATTCATAAGAATTATTCGTCAACACCGTTTACGTACCCATAAATTAGGAGATTATTAAATAAGCTTTATTTAATAAATAAATTCACTTATCAAACTCTATTACTAAATGATTTATATATCAATGCCGGCTACAACCTACATAACTCTTTATTTCTTTCCTATAAATAAAAAAGGCACTCCTCCTACCCTCATCTCTTTTTCATTTTAGACGAACCATTTTTTATGTTATTTTTTATAAAAACGAAAGAGAATGCTAATAAAACAAAGAAAATCACTTTCTCAGAAAGAAAAAACTCATTTATTGAAGGGAATGTCCCCAATTTTCAGTAATATTGCAACTTGGGTGAACAGTTCATCCTAAAACAGACAATAAATAGAAAAAACGAATAGTTAACTTAAAACTTAAAAAAAGAACCATGAGAGTAATTATCGAACCTGATTATCAAAAACTGTCACAATGGGCAGCAAACTATGTAGCAAGTAAAATTAATGCAGCAAACCCCACTCCCGAAAAACCATTCGTACTGGGTTGTCCTACCGGTTCATCGCCACTAGGTATGTACAAAGCGCTGATCGAACTGAACAAACAAGGAAAAGTATCTTTCCAGAACGTTGTTACTTTCAACATGGACGAATATGTCGGTTTACCCGAAGACCATCCTGAAAGCTACCACACATTCATGTGGAAGAATTTCTTCAACCATATTGATATCAAGAAAGAAAATGTACATATCCTGAACGGAAACGCAACAGATCTGGAAGCTGAATGTGCAAACTACGAAAAGCAGATTGCCGAAATAGGTGGTATTGATTTGTTTATGGGAGGTATCGGTCCTGACGGCCATATCGCTTTCAACGAACCGGGTTCTTCCCTGTCTTCTCGCACCCGTATCAAAACCCTGACAACCGATACTATCATTGCAAACTCACGCTTTTTCGACAATGATGTGAACAAAGTTCCCAAAACTGCGTTAACAGTAGGTGTAGGAACTGTTCTTTCAGCCAAAGAAGTGCTGATTATCTGCAACGGTCACAACAAAGCTCGCGCATTACAGCATGCTGTCGAAGGCGGTATCACACAAATGTGGACCATTAGCGCATTACAAATGCATCAACATGGCATCATTGTTTGTGATGAAGCAGCAACAGATGAACTGAAAGTAGGTACCTACAAGTATTTTAAGGACATCGAAAAAGCTAATTTGTAATTTATGAGAACAAACCTAAGCTCGCAGATTTCTCTTAACAGAGTATCTCCGAAGTATTATAAACCCGAAAATGCAGTGGAGCGTTCCGTACTCACTCGTTTTGAGAAGGTGCCGACAGACATCTACGAAACGGTAGACGAAGGAGTGCAACACATAGCCGATGAAATAGCTGCCAAAATCCATGAGCGCCAGCGCGAAGGAAAATTCTGCGTGATTGGTGCAGGAACTGGTGCTTCATTGCGTCCGCTATACGCTGAACTCGTCCGTAAGCATAAAGACGAAGGACTAAGTTTCCGCAATGTAGTCATCTTCAACTTATATGAATACTATCCCTTGGCTGCCGAAGGTGCAGGAAGCAGTTTCGCACAACTCAATGACCTGTTTTTGGGCCAGATAGATATCGATAAGCAGAATGTGTTTACGATTGACGGCACTATTCCTCAAGAAGCCGTAATCGAATACTGCCGCCTGTATGAACAACGCATCCAGACATTTGGCGGTATGGATATCATTTTGATGGGTATCGGTCGTGAAGGCAATATTGCCATGAACGAACCGGGCTCAAGTCTCAGCTCACCTACCCGACTGATTCTGATTGACTCCACTTCACGTGCCGAAGCCGCACACAATCTGGGTGTGGACAATCTTCCTCCTTGTTCCATCACTATGGGCGTTGCCACTATCATGGCAGCTCGCAAGGTTTATCTGTTGGCATGGGGCGATGACAAAGCCGATATTATCAAGAAAGCAGTGGAAGATAAAGTAAGTGATACACTTCCCGCTTCTTACTTACAGTTGCATAACAATGCAAATGTTTGCATTGACCTGGCAGCAGCCTCCCACTTAACGCGCATCCAACGTCCATGGTTGGTAACCAACTGCGAGTGGAACGATAAATTGATTCGCAGTGCCATCGTATGGTTATGCTTGAAGACAAAGAAACCCATCCTGAAGCTTACCAACAAAGACTATAACGAAAACGGATTAAGCGAACTGCTGGCACTCTATGGCTCTGCTTACAACGTAAACATTAAAATCTTCAATGATTTGCAGCACACCATCACCGGATGGCCGGGTGGCAAGCCGAATGCAGACGATACCTATCGCCCCGAACGTGCAAAACCGTTCCCCAAACGTGTGGTAATCTTCTCTCCGCACCCTGACGATGACGTCATCTCAATGGGTGGAACCTTACGCCGTTTGGTTCAACAAGGTCATGAAGTGCACGTTGCATACGAAACATCCGGAAATATCGCCGTAGGTGATGAAGAAGTAGTACGTTTCATGCATTTTATCAATGGTTTCAATCAACTTTTCGATGATAACTCTAATGAGACAATCAAGAACAAGTATGCTGAAATCAAGAAATTCCTTGCAGCAAAGAAGGAAGGCGATATGGATACACGCGACATCCTGACCATTAAAGGTCTGATTCGTCGTGGTGAAGCCCGTACTGCTTGTACCTTCAATCAAGTTCCTTTGAGCCGTTGCCACTTCCTCGACCTGCCGTTCTACGAAACCGGTAAGATTGAAAAGAATCCTATCAGTGAAGCTGACGTAGAAATTGTACTGAAGCTGTTACGCGAAGTAAAGCCTCACCAAATATTCGTAGCCGGTGACTTGGCCGACCCACACGGAACTCACCGCGTATGTACTGATGCAGTTCTTGCTGCCATCGATATTGAAAAGGAAGCTGGAGCAGAATGGTTGAAAGACTGTCGCACATGGATGTACCGTGGCGCATGGGCAGAATGGGAAATAGAGAATATTGAAATGGCAGTTCCGTTCAGCCCTGAGGAACTGCGTGCTAAACGTAACTCTATCTTGAAACATCAGTCTCAAATGGAAAGTGCACCGTTCCTGGGTAATGACGAACGTCTGTTCTGGCAACGTAGCGAAGACCGTAATCGTGGTACAGCAGCATTGTATGACCAACTAGGTTTGGCATGCTATGAAGCCATGGAAGCGTTTGTAGAATATGTCCCACTATAAGAAGTATAAGACCTAACCTAATTTATACTAACCTTTAAAGTAAAAGTAAATCCCCGGAGGATGTGATTATCCTGACCGGGGATTTTTATTTCCTCCTCCCCCCAAAAAATAGAAATATAATCCATCATTTAAGCTAAAATATCTATGGGATTATACAACAATTATTATTTCTTTTGCAAATCTATTCCTCTATCAGGAATATTCATTCACCTTAATCTATACAATATAATGAAAAGAACTATTAAAACTATTTTTCTGGCATTGTGTTATAGTGCAGTTACAAATGGGCAAACTTCTACCCCAATACATTTACCGGCCATATTCTCGGACCACATGGTACTCCAACAGAAAAGTACTGTTTCTATTTGGGGATGGGGAGAAGCAAGCACTACGGTCAAATTAGTAGGAAGTTGGATGCCCAATGATACCATTTCAACCTCTGTAGATGACTGCGGACGTTGGAGAACAAAAATTCCTACCTGTGGGCACGGAGGTCCGTACACCCTGCAAATATTCACCGACAACAGAAAAGAAAACAAAATAATACTGAAAGATATCCTATTGGGCGAAGTATGGTTATGTAGTGGACAGTCAAACATGGAATGGAGTCCCAACAACGGAATCCATAACCGGCAAGAAGAGATTGACAACGCTAACCATCCCCACATACGTTTCTTCAGTCTGAGCAAACAAGGAAGCAAATCTCCGCAAGAAGATTGCTATGCACAATGGGAACAATGTACCCCCGAAATAATGCAGAAGCGAAGTGCCATAGCTTATTTTTTCGGCAAACGTTTGCAACAGAAACTCAATGTACCCATAGGATTAATTGTTTCCGCATGGGGAGGAACTCCTGCCGAAGTATGGACTCCGAGAGACACCGTCATAAACAACAAAGTCATTGCCGAAGCAGTAATAAACAAGCCTTACCCCTGGTGGCCGGTAACACCGGGAGTCCTTTACAACAGCATGATTCATCCGTTAATGCCATACGACATTGCCGGAGCCATTTGGTATCAAGGAGAATCAAACAGAGACAATCCGTCATCATACAATTTGCTCATGGAAAAAATGATTGCAAGTTGGCGAAAAGGCTTCGGCAAGAATTTTCCTTTTTATATGGTTCAAATAGCTCCATACAACTACCACTCTACCAATAACGGTCCCGCATTGATACGTGAAGCACAAGAACAAGTAGCACATAGAGTTGACAATGTAGGACTGATAACCACTACCGATATTGGTGACCCTGACAACATCCATCCTGCCCAAAAAGCCGAAGCTGGCTTTAGACTGGCTAATTTAGTATTGGGCAGAACTTACAAAGCATTAAAAAAAGGTTATGAAACACCTTTCTTCACACAAATGACCATAGAAAAAGGAAAAGCTATCCTCTCTTTTAGTCATACAGAAAAGAAATTAGTATGTCCCGACAAAAAAATCAGAGGAGTAACAATAGCCGGAAATGACGGAAACTTCGTACCTGCCAATGCACGTATCAAAGAAAACCGGCTGATAGTTTCTTCACCCAAAATAAAACAGCCGATTGCTGTCCGTTACTGTTTCGATGATGCGACTGTAGGAAATTTATTCAATGCAGAAGGAGTGCCTGTAGCACCTTTCCGCACAGATAGATAATAAAAAGTATCGGCAGGAGACAACATTTGATATATCATTAACCAATTACCATAAACAATCAGATAAATGAAAATCAATTCTTTATTATTCTTATTCCTATTAACAGTTTCATGTTCACAACCTGAAAACCGAATTGACCTGACAGGCAAATGGCAATTTACTACAGACTCTACCAATTGGAGTGGTAGCATTCTATTGCCCGGTTCTATGACTTCCAATGGCTTAGGAGAAGATATTAATATTAACACACCTTGGACAGGAAGCATCAACGATGACTCTTATTTTAAAAATGAACATTATGCAAAATATCGGAACTCCGATAACATCAAAATACCTTTTTGGCTGCAACCCGTAAAATACTACAAAGGTGTAGCATGGTATCGGAAAGAAGTAAATATTCCAACCGACTGGAACCAGCAAGACATCTCTCTTTTTCTGGAACGATGCCATTGGGAAACACGTTTATGGGTAGATGATAAAGAAATAGGCATGCAGAACACACTCGGAACTCCCCATCAATATGACTTATCCGATGTACTCACTCCAGGCAAGCATACACTCACTTTACGTATAGATAACAGAATAAAAGACATTGATCCGGGAGAAAACTCACACAGTATTTCAGACCACACGCAAGGTAACTGGAACGGAGTAATAGGCGACATGTACCTGCAAGTCCGCCCACAAGTAAGCATAGTACACACAGATATTTATCCTGATATCAATGCTAAAAACATTCGCGTAAAAACATACCTGAAAAACAAAAAAAAGACAAAAGCCACCGCTATTCTAACCTTAAAAGCCAATGGGAAAAGCATACAACAAGAAATAGTGCTTCTTCCCGGTGAGAATAAAACTGAAACAATACTTTCATTAGGAGACAATATTTGTCTGTGGGATGAGTTCAATCCGAATTTATATATACTGGAAGCCAGCCTGACCGATAAAGAAAAAACAACTACCGATACTCATACAGAGCAGTTCGGTATGCGCGATTTCAGAGTAACAGACCGCCACATCACCATCAACGGACGTCCCGTCTTTCTACGCGGAACACTGGATTGTGCAGCTTTTCCCAAAACCGGCTACCCACCTACCGACCAAGCTTCATGGGAAAAGATATTCACAGCCTGCCGTAACCACGGTTTGAATCATATACGTTTTCATTCCTGGTGTCCTCCTGAAGCTGCTTTTTGTGCAGCCGACAAAATGGGAATGTATCTGGAAATAGAATGTTCATCCTGGGCAAACAGCAGCACCACTATCGGAGATGGGAAACCATTGGACGCCTTTATATTAAAAGAAAGCGAAGCTATAGTGAGAACTTTTGGCAATCATCCCTCTTTCTGCATGATGATGTACGGCAATGAACCTGCCGGCGCAGGAAGCAACAATTATCTGGCTGAATTTACCTCCTATTGGAAAAAACAAGATAACAGACGAATTTATAGCACAGCAGGCGGATGGCCCAACTTGCCTGTCAGTGATTTCTTAAGCGACCCCTCACCACGCATACAGGGATGGGGACAAGGGCTGAACAGTATCATCAATGCCCAGGCACCACGTACAGACTACGACTGGTCTGAATATATTAACCGGTTCACCCAACCCATAGTAAGTCATGAAATAGGACAATGGTGCGCCTATCCCAATTTTAAAGAAATGAAAAAGTATACAGGGGTAATGCGCCCTACCAACTTTGAAATATTCCAAGAAAGTCTACAAGAGAATGGCATGAAAGCCCTTTCCGATAGTTTCCTGCTGGCATCAGGAAAGTTACAAGTACTTTGTTACAAGGCCGACATAGAAGCCGCCCTCCGCACTAAAGACTTCGGAGGATTCCAATTGTTGGGTTTATACGATTTTCCGGGACAAGGCACCGCACCGGTAGGTGTGCTTGATGCCTTCTGGGAAGAAAAAGGGTATATATCCCCCGAAGAATACAGCCGTTTCTGCAATGCCACCGTACCATTGGCACGTCTGTCCAAACTAATTTTCACAAACAATGATACTTTGAAAGCATCTGTCGAGGTCGCTCACTATGGAAGCAGCCCTCTGCAAAACGCAACTACCGGGTGGACTTTACGTGACACTGAAGGAAACATACTCCAATCAGGACAATGGAATTCAAAAGAAATACCTGTCGGCAATAATTTTACTTTAGGGGAAGTAGCAGCTCCACTCACTACTGTGACCACACCTCAACGTTTGATATTAGAAGTTTCAGTAAACAATAGAAAAAATGACTGGAACATCTGGGTATACCCAACAGTCCGACAAGCCATTCCCCATGAAAATAAAATCTGTATGACCGACCGCTTGGATACCATCACACTAAACACCCTTGAGAAAGGAGCCACAGTCTTACTTTCACTAAAGAAAGGAAGTTTATCCAAAGAACTGGGGGGCGATATCCAAATAGGCTTCTCCAGCATTTTCTGGAATACAGCATGGACTGCCAAACAAGCACCTCACACCTTGGGCATATTATGCAATCCCGCACATCCGGCTCTTAGTGAATTCCCCACAGAATATCACAGCGACTACCAATGGTGGGATGCCATGAGCCATTCCGGAGCAATTGAGTTCAGCAAACTTTCTCCAAAGATACATCCCATCGTCCGCGTCATCGACGACTGGTTTACCAATCGCCCCTTAGCCTTATTGTTCGAAGCTAGAGTAGGTAAAGGAAAAATATTGGTTTCAGGTATAGACTTTTGGCAAGACATGAATAAACGCCCCGAAGCCCGACAACTGTTATATAGCTTGAAAAAATACATGAACAGTCCGGCATTCCATCCTGATACGGAACTCAAAAGAGAACAAATACAGCAACTGCTATAAAGACTCTTTCATAGTAAAATTTATATCGTTATTTTCCATCATTAATTCCATAACCGAATAACGCAAAGTCCCCCAAACACGGGTCGTCCGGAAAAACCTCGGCAAGTGCACGGGTAATGGCCTTTGCGTTATTCAATGTATAAGATTTACTTCGAGTAAGATGAAGCCGATGAGCTACTTCACAGACATGAGTATCCAGCGGAATCAACAAATCACAAGGCGAAAAAGAAGTCCAAATACCGAAATCTACTTCCGAGTCACGCCTGATCATCCAACGAAGAAACATATTGAGCTTTTTTTGCGGTGCCTTGTCCGAAACGCCCAACAAACGACATAGGCGTTGTATCGGAGAGCCCTCCTGACACGCCATTAAAGCCGCTTCCATACAGCCATATTTTGTATATATTCCATGTAACCAATGGAATAATTCCCCCATTTTATTCTTCGACACTGTGCGATAAAAAGATTCTTCCCCACAAAAATCCGATTTCCAATCTTTCGACAGTACATAAGCCAAAGGGTTATGCTGCATAACAGCATCCAGCCTCTCCGCTGCCTTCAGTATTTGAGGACGAGCACCGAAACTCAGATAGGCCGTCAGAAAACCGCTTATTTCTATATCTTCCTTCCGATGATAACGATGAGGAAACTGAACCGGATCAGATGATATAAAAGCGGAATTATGATACCTAAAAGCATATTTCCGAAGAAAATCGGTAACGGATGCTGCTTCATTAACACATTGCTGCTTAGTAATATAAGCAACAAACCTTTCTTGTTCCTTATTATTTTCTTTCATCCATTTCACTGTTTATACAGCTCAAAAATACAAAAAACTTTTCAATTACTTACCTTACCCCATCAATTGACGGCTTCAAACAATACCGGCAAAGTAAAACCGACCCGCCTACAAAATCATGGGGCTTGAGTTCTTAAAGAATTATTTTATTCTCCGGACAGGATATCACGAAACTCCCCCATATTTTTCTTTTGACTTTATAATAGTCGGAGAGATGACCGTATCAACCGATGTAAGAAGCACAAAGAGCGTAATTCTTCTCTTAATAAAAATCCCATAATATTCCTTATCATTTTTTTAATATTTCAATAGAAAAATTTAAATTTGCATTTAAATCATTTAAGGATTCGTCATGACAAATTTTGAACGGTTCTATATCACATGGTATTCACGTGCTATTTATTTCGCACGCGAATATGTATTGTCCGAAAGTGATGCCGAAAACATCGTTCAAGACGTGTTCCTGCATTTATACGAACACTGCGACCGGTTGGATGCATACACCAACCTTACAGCTTACCTGTTTACTTCCATCAAAAACAAATGTCTGGACTACTTACGCAAACGGGTGAACGAACAGGAAGCTGTGGCCGAAATGCAAAGCGAATTTGATATGACCTTACGCATGAAATATGATTCTTTGGAGATCCTCAATACCAACTTCCCCGATGAAACCGACATAGAAGAACGTTTGGAACAAGCTTTGCAAAAACTCCCCGAACGGTGCCGAAGCATTTTTGTCATGAACAAACTGGAAGGCAAAAAACAACAGCAAATAGCTTCAGAACTGCAAATATCCATCAACACCGTAGAATCACAAATGGCTATTGCATACAAAAAATTACGCGAGGAATTAAAAGACTGCCTGCCTCTACTTCTTTTTTTATTTACTCTTCCCTGATTTTTTTCATTTTCTTTTGGCGGATTCTTTCTCTTGCTTCGTTTACTATACAGAACAGATAAAAAATGGACCATCGAATTATAAAATATTACGCAGGAGAACTCAGTAAAGAAGAAAGGAAAGCTTTACTGCAGGAGGCCTTTTCCAACCAAGAACTGAAGAAGGAAATGATAAATTGCCAGCACTTGCAATCGCTGGTAAAACTCCACCCACAAGAAAAAAACGAATTATTAGGTAAGGAAAGCCTGAAGCGTTTCATGAAAGCCCGACAGATAGAAAAAAAGAAAAGATTGTCATTCCATTTTTTACACTATGCGGCTATCATCATTGCCTGTATAGTTTCCACATGGTGGGTTACTTACTCGTTTATCAGTATGGATATACCACAGCCTGTCACTCAGGAACTCTCTGTCCCGGCCGGACAACGCGCACATATTGTACTGCCGGACGGCAGCAAAGTATGGGTGAATGCCGGTTCCACCCTCACCTATCCTTCCATATTCGGTGAGGAACGCCGGGTAAAGCTCAACGGAGAAGCCTTCTTTGAAGTGGCGAAAGGAACGCTGCCGTTTATTGTCTCTACTGGAAAGGTGGATATAAAAGCACTTGGTACACAATTCAATGTCTTCAACTATCCTAGCGAAGAACTTACCGTTGCACTGTTGGAAGGATCCGTACGCGTCTACCATCCCGAACAAGAACAACAAGGAGTTCTGTTAAGCCCTGAACAACAGCTAACCGCAACTGCCAATGGACGTTTCCTGGTGGGCTCCATCACTAAAGACCCCATCATCTGGAAAGACGGTCTTTATGCTTTCGACAAACAAAAGCTGAAAGACATATTGAAAAAACTGGAACTTTATTATGACGTGAAAATCATCGTCAAAGACACCTCTATACTGGAATACGAATACACAGGAAAGTTCCGCCAGCGCGACGGGGTAATGGAGGTATTGCGGATTATTCAGAAAATACACCCTTTCAAAATAAAACAAAAAGAGAATACGAATGAAATTACTTTATACCGTTAACCTATTGTCTAATCCATAAAACCAAAAAGAACCATGAAAACATAAGAAGAATATCCATCCACACGTATGCCTTAATCAAAAAAGAAGTCGGCAGATGCGCCAACATCTGCCAACCCGACATTAAGCATAACGTATTCCAAACCCTTTCAAAAATCTAGAAATTATTAACTTAATCGGAAACAAAGATATGAAAATAAAACCTTTGTTTGGGCATCTTTTATGCCTAAAAACGCAAAACAGGACATTAAATATTATGAAAGTAACTATATTTTTGACGTTTTTCTGTGCTTTCCCCTTATTTGCCTCTACCGGTAAAGCACAAAACGCTGTAATAGTACTACCTTCAAACGCTGTAACGGTAGAAACCCTTTTCTCTGAAATAGAAAAACAGACAGACTACCTGGTAGTGTACAGCAACCGAGAACTGAATGTGAAGAGCATTATTACTTTGTCAAAGAAAAAAGCCAAAGTAAGCGACATGCTGAAAGAACTGCTGAAAAGTTCCAATCTAAAATACGAACATACCAACAATTACATCGTATTTTCAAAGAAAAACGATGAAACTAATGTTACTCAGCAAACCAAAAAGAAAGTGACGGGAACAGTCATGGATAAAAATGGGGAAGCCATCATCGGTGCCAGTGTACTGGAAAAAGGAACGACCAACGGTATTATCACCGATATAGATGGAAAGTTTGTTTTAGAAGTATCCGATAGATCCTCTTTAGTTATTTCATACATCGGTTATGTGAGCCAAACCGTTTTAGTAGGTAGTAAGAATGAGATTACTATAAAATTAGCAGAAGATTCAAAGACGCTAGACGAAGTAATTGTAATAGGTTACGGTTCAACTTCATCTAAAAAGATGGTAGCCTCCGTAACTGCTGTGAAGGGGGAAAAGTTACAAAACCTTCCATTTGCCAATGTAACGGCAACTTTACAGGGACGTGCAACAGGAGTCGTGGTTCAAAACTCAGGTGGTGAACCAGGTAGTGAACCTTCTATTTCGATCCGCGGTGGTGGCAAACCGTTGTATGTAATTGATGGAGTCATCAGTACTGATAGCTGGGAGTTCAAGACTTTAAATCCTAATGACATCGAGAGTCTTTCTGTCTTGAAAGATGCTGCTTCATTAGCTGTTTATGGTTCACGTGCTGCCGACGGTATTATTATGGTAAAAACCAAGGAAGGGAGAAAAGGAAAGACCTCCATCATGTATACTTTCAATGCACAGTTCAGTCAGCCCAATATGTTAAGTGAGAAAATAGATGCGTTGACCTATGCCAATGTACAAAATCAAGCTGCAATGTCTGATGGATATGGCGAATACTATACATACAGTAAGGAAGAATTGGATATCATCCGCAATCAGTCTGATCCATATAGATATCCGAATACTGACTGGTTTGATTTAGGTTTAAAGAACTTTGCACCAGAATACAGACATTCTCTATCTATGACAGGTAATCAAAAAGATATCAACTATTACATTTCATTGAGTACTTTTGAACAAGGAAGTTTATATAAATCCGACGCACTCAATTATTCAAGATATAACTTACGCAGTAATGTTAATACAACTTTCGAAGAAATAGGTCTCAAGGTAGCGGTAAATATCAATGCCGCTTATGAAAAAAAGAAATATCCTTCATATAGTTCCGGTAGTATTTGGGACCATTTAAATACTAGAAAACCTACTGAATTGGCTTATAATCCGGATGGAACATTAAGTTCTATCAGCGACCACCCTCTAATGGAAATGGATAAACGCTCCGGATATGACAAGAATGACGGATTATATGTGAACACACAATTTGTTGCCGACTGGGCACTTCCTTGGATAAAAGGATTGGCATTCGGAACTATGTTAAATTACCGATTGAATGCCAGTCATGTAAAAAGACTGTCAGCTCGTGCACCACAGTATAATCAAGATGGCACACAGGTAGTTGTCCCCAAACCGACATTAAAAGAAGATGCCTATTTTGGTGATTCATATAGCTTTGAGCTAAATGCTGCCTACACACATACCTTTGCCGAAAAACATACCATCGATGCAAAAGCAGTATTTACAGCTTCCGAAACTAATGGCAGTTACTTTTGGGCTTCGCGCAAAGATTATCTTTCTACCACAGTAGACCAATTGTTTGCAGGTTCTAGCATTGGTATGCAAAATTCGGGTAACTCGGACGAAGGTGGACGATTAGGATTTGTCGGGCGATTAAAATATGACTATGCCAACCGTTACTATATTGAAGGTAGTTTTCGCTACGATGGATCGGACAACTTTGCTCCAGGACATCGTTGGGGATTTTTTCCATCAATAGCAGTAGCTTGGGATATTACCGAAGAACCATTCTTTCAGAATCTCAATTGGAAGAATGTGAATCTTTTAAAATTACGCGGTTCTTACGGACAGACGGGTACTGAGTCGGGAGTAAATCGTTTTGGATATATGTCGACTTATAGCTTAGTAGAAAATGCGATTTGTATAGGAGGCGATTTGCAATCGGGGTTTAACGAAGGTGCATTGGTATCACCTGAATTATTAAGTTGGTATACTCGTAATTCTCTAAACTATGGTATAGATGCTGCCTTTTTCAATAACCACTTAAAAGCATCTGCAGATTACTTTTTTTATGTCACTAAAGGAGGTTTGGTTAGCCCGGCCGACCGTTATGTAACTCCATTAGGCACTGCTCTTCCCCAGATAAAATCAGAAAATGAGCATCGTCGTGAAGGTTTTGAACTTTCTTTGAGATGGGACAATAAAATAGGATCGGATTTCTATTATGAAGTTGGAACGAATATGACTTATTATGACAATTTATATGTTAAGAACCAAGGAGAATCATTATCTTCTTTAAAAAACCCATACAAGCGTAATACTCATCAAAGTGACTATTATAAGATTCTATATCTTGACAATGGATTATACCAAACATCCGGACAGGTATTAGGCTCACCAAGAAGGTTACAATCTACGGCAACTAAAATGGGAGATATTGCTTACCAAGATGTCAATGGCGATGGCAAGATAGATGGAGAAGACCAAGTGCGCTGGGGAATGCCTACTGCTCCTCACTTCACTTATGGCATCGACTTTCTCTTTTCGTATAAGGGATTCACTTTGTCGGGATTGCTCTATGGAACAGGCAAGCGGAACATAGAATTTGATTATACAACCAAAAAGAATGAAGCAGTATGGTTATTGGATAAATATCGTCTCGACTATTGGACTGAGAACAATAGAGATGCAACATTCCCCCGAACTTCGTTAGAAGCGCTTACTAACGGTGGAAACAATGCCGAAAATTCTACCTTTTGGGTAAAAAACGCATCCTTCTTGCGCTTGAAAAACCTAACATTAGAATATGACTTCAAACATAAATTATTCAAAGATACGAAATGGTTGAGCACATGTAGAGCAAATATCACAGGAACAAACTTATTTACCCTATCGGATGTCATGGATTACTTTGATCCTGAAACGGCTTCCACCCAAGGGGGGTATCCTACACAGCGTGTTTTTTCTTTAGGTATAACTGTTGGATTTTAAAATTATGAGAAATATAAATGTAAAAACAATGGCATTAGCCCTTATCATGGGGTGCACAGCCTGCAGCGATATTTTAGATAAAGGTCCGTTGGACAAGTTTTCAGAAAAAGACGTATGGAGCAGCCCGGAGCTAGCCCAAGCATTCCTTTACCCAACATTAAATGATGCAACAGGAAAGCTGATTTGGGATGATAAATGGACTGATAATGATGTAATACAAGATGATGGCAATGCATCGAATATAAATAAAGAACAAATAGACCGTTATCACGATGCAGGATGGAATGTATATGGCCAAATCCGAAAATGCAATTTAACGATCGAAAAGATGCAAGAAAATACGACTTTCTTGGAACAAGATAAGATATATTTAACTGCACAGGCTAAGATGATGCGAGCCATGATTTATTTCAGTCGCGCTCGTTTATTCGGAAAATTAATGATTGTGGATCATGTGTTTGATTCTGAAGAGAACATGGAATTATCAAGAACAAATACGATCAAAGATACGTATGACTTTATTCTCAAAGATCTGCAAGAAGCTGCTATTGGCTTACCTGTCTCCCTATCGAATAAGCAAGGTATGTTAACCCGGGGAGCAGCCTATGCATTAACAGCAGAAGTCGCTTTACATGGTGCTGCATACATCGAATCCGGACAAAATGAATATTATGCTATCGCAAAAAAAGCCAGTGAAGAACTTTTCGCACTTGGTGAGTATGAATTGGACAATAACTATGAAAAGCTATTCAATGAATTTGATTATGCATTAAATTCCAAAGAAATTATTTTGGCACAGTGGAGGCACGAAAACAATACGAGTTTTTCGGGTACATGGATGCAATACCTGGTGCCAAATGTCAACAATGACAAATTGAAAGAATTCGCTAATCCCAAATTAACTGATAATTTTGAAGGATGGATTGGTATATTTCCTTCTGTGGATTTTGTAAGTGAATATGAAATTAAGGATACTGACGGAAGTGCAAAAGAGTGGGATCAGAGTAGTTTTTATAAAGAATACGAGAAAAATGGTGGTTATGTATCGAAAGCGATCTACCAGAATAGAGATAATCGTTTTTATGCCACTATCGTCCAAGATTCTTCTAAATACTTTAATAGTATAGTCACCATGCGCGAAAAAGGAAACTTACATTGGAACAGTAAAACCGGGACTGATTGGGGAATGGCATTGACAGGCTATATTTATCGCAAAGGAGTTTACCCAAAGAAACCATTAGACTCAGGACCAACTTATTACCATCAGGTAGTCATGCGTTTAGGACGTTCTTATTTGAATTATGCAGAAGTAATGTTACGACTTAATGACATAAACACAGCCATTGAATATATTAATAAAACCCGCACCGTTCATGGTGGTCTGCCGGCACTTGCCAAAGGTTTATCTCAGGAAGAGGTTTGGAAAGCATATAAACGTGAACGCCGGGTAGAGCTAGTTCATGAAGGTGATAGATATTGGAGTTTATTGAGATGGAACAAAGCAGACGGAAAAGAAACAATAGATGAGTTAACTAAGATTCATCATTCTATCAGTATCTCTGAAGATGGAAAGACATTTAAGATTATTGCTCTGCCCTACCAAACTGCATTCAATGAACGCATTTTTACCAAGAAAAGATATCTGTTTCCTGTTCCAGAAGGCGAAAGACTCAATAATCCGTCACTGGATCAAAATGAGGGTTGGTAATTTTTAAAACAACAAAAAAGAAAAGAACATGAAAACATTGTATAACTATTTAGTTCTCGCGTTATTAATAGCAATCAACACATCTTGTCTCAAAGCTGGCTTAGATGAATTGGAAACCTATGATCAAAATGAAATCACCAATGTTCGTTTTGAATACAGATGGTGGGATGAAGTCGCAAACCGACTTCGAGTAATAGAAATGGAAGTAACGAAAACCATTGATAATAAATCAAGAGAAATTGTATGTTCCATTAAGGTACCTGAAGCAACAAGTATATTTACTACTGCCATCAGAGATCAGGTTTCTTTGAGCACCTTATCCATCAACGTGGATGCTTCCACTGCTGTACGCATTACTCCGGTAGGAAATGCTCCAGCAATGGGTACCTTTCCTGCTGATTTTTCTGCAAAAGAATTTGTTTATAGCGTGATGGCTGGAAATGGAGATAAAGCAAACTGGACTATTAAGATTAAAGATTTCACAAAATAAACTATAGCAAAACTATTGTTCAATTATTCACTCCGAACAGAGAAAAAGATATATAAATCCTTATACTTGTTCGGGGTGATCTTAAAATTGACACCCATTTATACTATAAAAGAAGACTGAATAATGAAAAAAGAAATACTATTTACCCTGTTTTCGCTTTCTCTTGGGACTGCATCTGCACAATATAATATTGATTTAAGCAAAGTGACTCCTCCATCTATCAATTATCTACAGTTAGGAAATGCCGGACCTGCAGGAAAAGAAATCCGCGTTAATAATTTATACATGGAAGAAGGCGGTATTCCACAATTGCCGGTAATGGGCGAAATCCATTACAACCGTATGGATTCAAGATATTGGCGTGACGCATTGTTAAAAATGAAAGCATCGGGTATTAATATTGTTGCGACCTACTGTATATGGTCATTACATGAAGAATTTGAAGGAGAATTATCATGGGAAGGCAATCTTAACCTTCGCCGATTTATCGAAATTTGCAAAGAGCTGGGAATGAAAGTACATCTGCGTTTCGGCCCTTATTGCAACGCCGAAATCAGAAATGGAGGACTACCGGACTGGATTATCGAAAATAAAAATCTCACGACTCGCTCAAATGATCCTTTGTATCTTGAATACACCCGTCGATGGTATCAAGCTGTTTATAATCAAGTAAAAGGATTACTATGGAAAGACAATGGCCCTATCATGGCACTCCAACTTGAAAATGAATATGTAAAACCAGGTATGATTGTTTCACATCTACTTAACTTGAAGAAAATGGCAGTACAAATCGGTTTCGATGTACCCATTTATTCAATGACTCACTGGATGGACAGTGAATATCCCAAAGGAGAAATCATTCCTTATGCTGGTTTCTATATCGAAGCCCCTTGGACAGCTTCGGGCAAAAATGAAATACCTACTTCCAACTTCGAATATTTCACCTACAATCGCCTATCGGACAATATAGGTACAGATATCATTAAAATAGAAGGAGAAGTAGAATCGCTAAGCGGAAAGAATAATGATTCTCCCTTTTTCACCTGTGAAATAGGTGTAGGAACTACAGCTTTTTATCATCGACGTGCCGTTGTCCCTGAAGAAATGGCAGGAGAAAATATAAATCTACGCTTAGGATGTGGAACCAACATGATGGGATATTATATGTATGTCGGAGGAACAAATCCGGTAGGCAAAATTAGTACCTATCAATCTTCTGGACCTCGAGTAAGTTATGATTATCAAGCACCTATCCGTGAATTCGGTACATTAGGAACTGTCATGCAGGAGACAAAAAAATATAATTACTTCATGAATGATTTTGGTACTGCACTTGCTCCTGCCGTAGCTTATTTACCTACTAGTAATCAGAAACGGGATAATTTACAATGGGCCGTACGTTCGGATGGAAATACCGGTTATCTCTTTTGTTCTAACTATTTATACAAACATCACCGAAAGGATTATAAGAATGTCCAGTTTACGGTAAAACTGAAAGACGAAACAATCCGTATTCCACGTAAGAAAATAACAATTAAAGATGGCGCTTACTTCCTTTGGCCTATTAATCAACGCATGGATAATGTTTGGCTGAAATATGCAACAACGCAACCTGTTTGCTCTATAAAGGAAGGAACAGACTACACTTTCTTTTTCTTTGAAGATGATCAGATCCCGGGGGAATATTTAATTGCAGATAAAGAAATTCAGCACATCGAAGTATTAAATGGAACTCTTAAAAAAAGGAAAGACGGTTATTTTGTTGACAGTCTCACACCTGGAAAAGAATGTATCATAAAAGTAACTAAAGCAAATGGTTCTACTGTACGTTTTATTACGCTGACGGAAGAAGAGTCAGATCATATTTGGAAAGGAACAGTGAAAGGGCAAGAATTTGTCGCCATCAGCAATTCATCATTGATCTATGATAAAAATAAGATTACATTAATAGATAATTCCCCTTCGGCAAATATTTGGATGTATAAAAAAGGATGTTTTAAAGAACAAACTTTCAATTCGAATTCTCGTCACTTACAAACGACTTTCCGTTCTGTCGCTCCAATGGCAGGAAGTCAATGGATTTACCCTACCAATGGTGACCAATTGAAGCGTCAGTTCGCTTTAAATACATTTTCAACGGTTAAGCAAGCTTATTTGCGTTATCTTTCATCTAATTCTGTTCGTTGTAAATTAAATGGGCAAGCAATAGAAACAAATGTAATGGGTGAGTATAGACAAGCTGATGTAACTAAATTTATTCGAAAAGGAAATAATGCTATCACCTTCGAAGCTGTAGAAAAAGGAGTAGTGGCTGAATTTGAAATCCTGCTTCAGAATGGCGAACGTATCATTTGGAATACAGATGCCACTTGGTTATCCTCGCAAAGCAATGTACCCGCAAAAATACTTTCCGGCAAAAAGAAACCATCTTCATTTGCTCCCGAGGAACATTTAGCTATATATGAAGTAAAAGCCCCTTTGCCTGTGTGCAGTGATGAAGAAACACGTATGTACATTACTTATAAAGGCGATGTTGCCAATGCATACCTGAATGGTAAGCTTGTAGCTGATTCTTTTTATGACGGAACAGATTGGATTCTCAGTCTGAACCGTTTAAAAGAAACAACTGATACCAATCCATTAATCATTCGTATCGATGGATTAAAATCGGCAGATGCACCTATCTATTTCGAAAAGAATGTAAATCCAGCTGAATGTGTAGTCCCTACCCTATCTGATATTCAAATAAAGCAAGAATATCGATTCGAAGTGAATTTACAATAATCCTTTTTTTTAAAATAATACAATCTCTTCTTTTTTTGTTGGGCATTATAAGAATGCCCAACAAAAAAACTATTATCTTTACGCTCGTAATTACAAACCCGACACTGATCAAAATTAAATATGAAAAAAAAAACACTACTCTATATTTTAGCTATTTTATTAGTTCAAATCTCTAAAGCTCAATCCTCAGATACCATCTTCATAACAGATTTCGGAGTGAAACCCTATTCGTATGAAAATAGTGTTACCCAAATTCAAGCTGCTATTGAAGCATGTAAACAGAAAGGTGCAAAAGTGTTGTCTTTCGAAAAAGGAAGGTACGATATATGGCCGGAAAGCGCCATGCGAAAAGAATATTATATTTCAAACACATCTACAGAAAGTGAATGCCCTTCAAAGATTAAAACAGTGGGGCTACTATTCGAGAATATACAGAACTTGAAAGTGGAAGGTAATGGTGCTTTATTAATGTTTCATGGAAAAATGACCACCATTGCACTAGATCATTGTCAGGATATCAAATTGGAAGAACTGCATGTCGATTTTGAACGACCAGCCGGTTCTGAATTACGATACATAGCTGTGAACAAGAATTATGTTGATGTGGCCGTACACCGTGATACCAACTATGAAATTGTCGATGGAAAGATAAATCTTTACGGTGAAGGATGGCGTTCCAATAAAAATCATTGCATCGAATATAATCAGGAAACAGAGAGCTTTCATTATAGCCAAGACTGGGATATCTTATCCAATTCGCCGGTACAAGAAATATCTCCGAATTTAATTCGATTTACTATTCCTGCTGATTTTCACCCTAAGAAAGGTAATACATTGACTATTCGTGATGTTGTTCGCGATCAAGTGGGAATGTTTATCCATCAAAGTAAAAATGTGACTTTAAATGGGATGCAAATGCATTATATGCACGGCTTAGGAATTATCAGCCAATATTCTGAAAATATCACGATGAATCAGGTAAAATGTATGCCCAGATCGGAATCAGGAAGATTGTTGGCTGCTTCGGCTGATATGATGCACTTTTCAGGATGTAAAGGAAAAATATTAATTGACGGCTGTTATTTTTCCGGTGCACAAGATGACGGAATCAACATACATGGAACCAATTTGAAGGTAGTAGAAAAAATCAATTCAAATACATTAAATCTACGATTTTCACACGGGCAAAGCTATGGCTTTCAAGCATATTTCCCCGGTGATACTGTCGCTTTTGTAAAATCTGCCACCATGCAACGTGGCTCTACTGCTTGCGTCCGGTCTGTTAAGCCGATATCCAATTACATCTGGCAGGTCGAATTTGACCAAAAGATACCTGAATGGCTGGAATTGAATCATGATTGTGTAGAGAATTTAACTTGTACACCTAGTGTAGTAATTCGAAACAACTATTTTACTCGTACCAGCACACGAGGTACATTAGTTACAACACCAAGGAAAGTGGTTATTGAGAACAATATCTATTATAAAACCGGTATGAGTGCCATATTAATAGAGGGTGATGCCGAAGGATGGTTTGAGTCCGGCCCTGTTTGTGATGTACAAATCAGGTCAAATACCTTTATAGACTGTGCTTATAACGGAGGTCCCGGAAACGCTGTTATCGGAATCAATCCGTCTAATTCAGTCATTAATGCAAATAATCCGGTACACAAAAATATTCGCATTGAAAATAATACCTTTAAGATTTTTGATTATCCAGTATTATATGCAAAAAGTACGGAAGGGCTTTCTTTTATTAATAATACAATTGAACGGACAACGCAATTAAACCCTTCAACAAGCAATAAGAACTTATTCTATTTTAATGGTTGCAATAACGTTAAAATTCAAAATATAATCTATAAAGGAGATATTCTAAATAAAAATATCCAACTAAAAAATATGAAAAGAAAACAGTTGAAGTACTCTCCCGAATTGACTATCCATAGCAAAAATAATTAAATCAGAAACCGTCTGAAGAAAGGAAAAGCACGAAGATGAATAAAGGTTTATTGCTATAAACAGAAATAGAGTGGACAAAAACACCTTTAGATATATTTATATGAATAAAAAGAATTTATTACTGACCACTGCCCTTTTCATCTGCTTAAGCGGGCAAGCCCAACATACGATAAAACTATCGGAACTAGACTTATCTCATATATGGCAAGAGTATGGAAAAGTACAGGACGGAAAATCCGTCACCGGAGAACAAGCTGCCGTCAATGGGAAAATATACAATGAAGTGATAGGTACCCATGCTAAAAGCATACTGAAAATAGACCTCCATGGGGATGCTACACGCCTGCGCTCCCAAATAGGCGTTGCAGACAGCAAAGTCGATATTTCGGACAAGAGCCTGGCCGTCCTTCCATTAGTAAACGGAACAAAACTTTATTTCCGCAAGGAAGGCAATGACAAGCAATTCCTGGGACTGGCCGGCACCAGTGGCAAAATAGACAAAGGTTCCGTTTGCTTTATCGTGAAAGGAGACGGCAAAGAGCTTTACAACAGCGGCATCTTGCACGGCAATGAATCGCCTCTATCCATGGATATAGACTTGAAAGGCATCCGTATACTGGAATTATCGGTAGAACCCACCGACGACGGTGCCAGCGGTGACAATGCATTGTGGATTACCCCAACCATTGAATATAAATCGGCCAAACCCGAAACCATCCATGCGGGATACGCAGGAAAAGGCCCGGAAATGACGACCGGCATTTCCCGCAAACTGGCAGATAAAATCAGCAAGCTCCCTGTCTTATCCGTTCCCGCTTCTACGAAAACCGACTTTGATTGGTTGATTACACCCGAAAAAGCCAAAGCAGGCATTTATGCTTCGGCAGACGGTAAAAGTATTATTGTGGCCAACCCGATGGTATCCCGCACCTTCCGGATTTTCCCGAACCTGGCCACAACCGATATCATCAACCGCATGACCGGAGAAAGTATGCTCCGTGCTGTCAGCAGTGAAGGCAGCATACAAATTGATGGCAAGAAGCACTTAATCGGGGGATTGGCCGGACAACCGGAACGGGCTTACATTGAAGACAAATGGATAGAGAACATGACTACCATTCCCGAATCTTTTTTGGTAGAGGACTTTGAAATAAACCCTATCAAGGAAGATATAAAATGGGCACGCAGCCGTTGGGCGCTCAATAAGGAAGCTGCAACCGGCAGTGAAATCACCTTTACTTTGCGGGGTGACAAGGAACTGAAAGATGTCATTGTGAAACTCCATGTATCGGTATACGATAAAATTCCCGTCATCCGTAAACGGTTTGAAGTGATAAACCGGTCCGACCTACCTGTCAACATCGACACATTCCAATTGGAATACCTAGCTTTTGCCGAACCTGAATCTCCCGGAGGAGGTGACCCGTCCAAGTTCCTCTTGCCCAATATCCATATAGAAAGCGATTATGCTTGTGCCGGCAGTTTCACGGAAAAAGAAACAGACATTACCGAAAAATGGGTAACCGATCCTGATTATACCTCGCAACGGAACTATTTGATGCAAACCCCTTGCATACTGGAAGTTTCCCCCAAAATGGGACCCGACCAAGCCATACCGTCCCAAGGCACTTTCCGTTCTTTCAGTGTGTACGAAATGCCGTTCGACAGCTACGACCGTGAACGTAAAGGACTGTTTACCCGCAAAATGTACCGCACCATCGCACCTTGGACTACGGAAAATCCCATCTTCATGCATCTCACCTCAACCAATCCGGAAACAGTGTACCGTGCCATCGACCAATGTGCCGAAACAGGCTATGAGATGATTATCCTGAGTTTCGGTTCGGGTCTGAATGCAGAAGACATCTCGGATGCCAACATCGCCAAATATAAAGCATTCGTGGACTATGCCCGCAACAAAGGCATCGAAATGGGATGTTATTCCCTGCTTGCCAGCCGCTGGATAAGTGACGAAGTGGATGTCATCAATCCGAAAACAGGGAAACGCGGCGGCATGACATTCGGCAGTTCTCCCTGCCTGTGCAGTGACTGGGGTTATGAATATTTCCATAAGATAAAGACGTTCTTCGAGAAAACCGGAATGCGCTGCTTTGAACACGACGGCTCTTATCCGGGAGATTTCTGTGCCTCAACCGTCCATCCCCACCATAAAGGACTGAAAGACTCACAATGGAACCAATTCCATAAGGTAACGGAACTTTATCATTGGATGTGCGAAAACGGAATCTACCTCAATGTCCCCGACTTTTATTTCCTGAACGGCTCTACCAAAGTAGGAATCGGCTACCGTGAAGCCAATTGGTCATTACCACGCGACCGCCAACTTATCCATACCCGTCAACTGAACTACGATTGCACTTTCGAACGCATTCCTTCCTCATTGTGGAGCTTTGTCCCATTGGTGGAATACCAGGGAGGTGGAGCAGCAGCCACACTGGAACCGCTGAGTGAACATTTATACGAATACAAAACACTGATGTTCCAAAATTATGGCGCAGGAGTACAAGCCTGCTACCGCGGCCCGCGTCTGTATGACACTCCCGAAACAAAAAAAGCAGTAGTGGAAATCATCAGCTGGTATAAGAAATACCGGAATATATTGAACAGTGACATCATCCACTTACGCAAACCGGATGCCCGCGACTGGGATGGTATCATGCACGTCGCTCCTGCCGGAAAAGAAAAAGGGCTGGCCATGTTCTATAATCCTACCGACAAGGAAATGACACGTGACATCCAACTTCCGCTTTACTATACCGGACTGACAAAGACAGCCCGCATCCGCGAACAGGAAGGCACACCGGCAACTTATACCCTGAACAGGGACTATACGGTGAACCTTACCGTAAAAATTCCGGCTAAAGGATACACTTGGTATGTAATTGAATAACTCATTAAACCTATATAAATATCATGAAACTCAAAAGACTGGCTTATCTGGCATTTACTTTCTCCATCCCGTGCTTCCTTCAAGCACAACAAGCCAAAATGAACATCGGGATAGAAGCAGGCCAACTCAATTTTGACGTCTCGTTCAAAGGGCAACCCGTCATCCTTTCCTCCCCTTTAGGAATGAACATAGACAACCACCTACTGGGAAAAGAAGTAAAGAACAGCACCGTCAGCACAACTTCCGGAAAGTATAAAACATATACAATAGAACAAAAAGATGGAAATACCTATTACATAGACTCATGGGAATTCGATGACGGTGTAGCTCTCCGTTACCGTATTCCCTCCGATGGCCCCCGTTGTATTTACGGCGAACAAACCGCCTACACTTTCCCCTCCGACACACACGTATGGTATGCCAGCGGCCCCTTCCAGTATGGATGGATACAAGCTTATCAGGACAGGAGCACCGACTCCATCAAAGACGAACTGCTGGCTCCTCCCGCCACATTCCTTTTACCGAACGGAACCTATGCCGCCATCACGGAAGCCAACCTTTTCAATTTCCACGGAGCTGTTTTATTCGGCAAAGAAAACAACCGCGTACAATTTGGCTATGTAGAGAACAAAGGACACGTGGAAACAGGAATCATCACAGGTCTTCCCGACTCCAAGTTTTGGCATGAAGAGGTTCGTAACATACCGTGGATTACCTCACCGCGCAACGGAGAAAATGAAATCGTCACCCCGTGGCGCGTACTGATGTTGGCCGAAGACCTGAACGGTTTAGTCAATAACCAAATCATTGCCCAAGTATCCGACCGTCCCGACCCCACCCTTTTTCCTAAGGGAAAAGATACGGAATGGATCAAACCGGGACGCTCTGTTTTCACATGGCTGACAGAAGGGAATGACCGCCTCAACGTAGCCAACCATAAAAAATATGTAGACGGAGCAGCCGAACTGGGACTACAATCGGTTGTGGTAGACGATGGTTGGGAACTTTGGGAAGAAACTGAAAAGAACACCAACGGACGTTCCAAATGGGAACTTTTAAAAGAACTGACAGACTATGGCAAAGCCAAGAATGTAGACATATGGGTATGGCGCCCTTCCTCTCCCCGTTCGGGCAACAAGACCGACATAGGGCTGGTAGATGCCGACGAACGCTCCGGCTTTATGAAGAAATGTGCCGAAGCAGGTGTCAAAGGGCTGAAGATTGACTTCTTCCACACTGAAAACCTTTTTACCGTCAATCTGATGGAAAACATTTTAAAAGATGCCGCCAAAGCCCATTTGATGGTTATTTTCCATGGAGTAAACAAACCTACCGGTGACAGTTATACTTATCCTAACCTGCTGGCAAAAGAAGCAGTACGCGGACTGGAAAGCGTAGGAGCCGAAAACAGCTGGGCACCCGGTCCGGCATGGCCTTACCATAACACTGTATTACCCTTTACCCGCTGGCTGGCAGGCCCTGCCGACTATACCCCTTTGAATTTCCGGAAATTTTGCCCTCCGTCGGTAACCTTTACACACCAATTGGCAAGCATTTACACCTTTACCTCTCCCATGCTGATTTTTGCCGCCGACATGGAAGATATGTTATCATGCCCGGGACGGATGTTTATCGAAGAAGTACCGGTGGTTTGGGACGAAACCAAAGTACTTCCCGAAAGCCGCATCGGAAAATTGGCAGCTTTAGTCAGAAGAAGTGGCGATACATGGTATCTTTCCGTACTTAACGGTGAAACACCCTATAAAGGCAAACTCCAGACCGACTTCCTTCCCAAAGGCACTTACCGGATGACCATCGCATCGGATGAAGGCTCGAACTATAAAAAGATAGTCATCAGCAACCGAAAAATCAAATCCGGCAAAACATTACAGCTTGACTTACTCCCGGGAGGAGGATATTTGGCAAAAATAGAAAAAATATAACCTTTCTTTACAGCCTGCCCGCCGGCATTACTTTTACTTCCCGACCCGGAATATATAAAAGGAATGCCGGCGGGTAGGAAAAAGAAAAAATCAGTCTGCCACATTTTCCAATTTAAGCGTCCAGGCATAGTCACATGGCATATCATCCATATACAAGGCCGGCATTTCCACTACAATATCATCTCCTTTTTGCTTCCAGTTAACCTTCTTCTCTGATCCCAGCAAGGAAATTTTGGTCTTGCCGGTAGAACGGATATCCTTCAACTTGATGGTATTTTTCGGATACGCAGGCAAAATGGCATATACATTCTTTCCTTTCTTGGTAAAAAACACCTCTTTCACCGCATAACCCGGTTCCGGGTCCACTGTCTGCTTCAAAATAGCATCACCGCTCACATAATGTTTTTCCTTCGATTTCCATTCCCGGTTACCCTTTGTCCATTGACAAGGACGCACCCAGGCACGTGTCCCATAAATCGCTTCACCGTTTACTTTCAGCCAGTCTCCCATCTGAACCAAACGTTCCTGCATGATCGGCGGAATCTTACCATTCGCATTCGGTCCCACATCCAACAACAGGTTTCCGCCATTACTTACAATATTAACCAAAGTCAAAACCAATGCCTTAGGAGAAGTATAATCTTCCAAATCCTCATTCTGATTATATCCGAAAGACAATCCTATTCCCCTGCATTCTTCCCAGGGCTTATCATAAGATGCACTTGAATTACTATATTCCCTGGTGTAATAATCCCCATGCTTCCGTCCTGTATTATTTGCCCAACGGTCATTTACCACAACACTGTCTTTCACAGGAGATTCTGAATAAAGCCATGCCAATGTTCTTTCCACCTGCCATTCTTTATCATTGATAGCATCAGGACCATCCGACCAGATTAAGTCCGGTTTATACGTATTCACCAAATCTTTCAGCTGAGGGAAGAAATGTTTTTCATAAAACAATCCCATCGTTTCTTTGGTATACAACGGATTCCCCCATTCGCGAAGCGAGAAATAACATCCCACTTTTATATTGGTCTTCCGCAACGCATCCACATATTCGCCCACCAAATCGCGATGAGCACCTATCACCATACTGTTCCAAGGTCTGCCATACGATGTGGAAGCCTCCTTGCTAGGCCATAATGCAAAACCATCGTGATGCTTGGTTGTCAACACCGCATAGCGGGCACCTGCACGTTCAAACAGCTTCGCCCACTCATTGGCATCATAACTCATCGCCTTGAACATGGGAGCAAAATCGGCATAAGTGAAATCCCTGCCATACATGGCTGTATGAAAATCATAGATTTCCGTACCGGTAAAATCACCGTTCCCCATCAATTTCTTGTTTTCCAACCAATACTTATACCATTCGGAATAAGTTCCTTTAGGCGACCATCCCGGCACAGAGTATAATCCCCAGTGAATAAAAATACCAAATTTGGCATCTTCAAACCAAGACGGAACCGGACGTTTATCCAATGATTCCCAATCCGGAGTATATACTTTTTGAGAAAACAAAGAAACTGAAATAAAATAGAAAAGAAGAGTTGAAATACTTTTTTTCATAGTACGCATCTTTTATTTACCAAAAAAAATTATTCACAGCTGCAATATTAATCAGATACTTTCCTGCTTGTACAACACATACACCGCATGAGAATGCCTTCCTTTTTTGTCCAATCTCTTCTCCTCATACCAAGCCTTCAGTTCGTAAGCAGCCGTGGTACGCGCCACTCTCAGCCATTCCGAATAAGCCAGACGTGTAATGGAACCGTGTTCTTTCAGATAAGCCTCCAGCAACGTCCAACGCTCCTCCTTGCTACGCTTCTTCACCGTGGGCAGGAAGCCGAACTCGGCACGGAGGATGTCTGTTTCCTGCCGCACCCGCTTCACCAGTTCCGGCACCGGACGGAAGTTCACCTTCTTTATCTTCACGGATGCCGCACGTATCTCTTTCCGGTCTGTCACCTCACGCGAGGACAAGGCAAGAGAGAACGTACCCAGTCCGTCCAGCCGCACATTTTTTCCTTGCCGCAAATGAGCCACAATAGCATCGGATACCTCTTGCAGCACTCCCACCACACAGCCTGCCGAGTACGCACTGTGCTTGGACAATTCCTTCACTATGTGGTCGGTAGTAATCGTTTCCTTCACCACTACCGCCGGATAAAGCACCGGTTTGCCGTCCTTTTCCTTGAAAGGGTTAGCCTTGAAATCATATTCTATATCCATCTTTAAAAGATTTTGTCTGTATCCGTAAGCCCTTGCAGCTCTATGGCTAAGGGTTTTCTTCCTTTGGTGTTCTATCTCCATAAACTTTGGACTTAACTCCAAAGGCTATGGAGTCATCTCCAAAGGTTATGGAGTTAACTCCGCAACCTATGGAGATGGAACACATCTGTACAAAAGTACTTAATCTTTAGTGAATAAAGGCTTAATATAAAGGAAAAGATGGATTAAGGGGAAAGATAACCAGATTAATGACCGGATAGGTTTTTTAATACCGCCACGACCGAAAAAAGTGCAGCATTGCTGAATGAAACACCCTAAAGTGTTTTCATAATTGCGTTTCGCTTCGGGTAACGATTTGAAAACCTTTCTGCTTCACAAAACAAAACTGCTTTCCCTTGTGTTTCCTGTTTTTTGCGGTTGGCTTCAATGGACACTGCAAACGCTTTATTGATACTCATTTCAGTGGCATTTCAACCTTTTCTCTCGGTTATTCCAAAGATTTATCCTATTTTTGTGTTGGCAACAAACTAATACCATAATACACAGACTGATGAAAACCACTATTTTACTTGGCTTATTATTGACCCTTACGGTTTCATGCAAACACCGTTCCAACCCCGTGATTACCGAAGAAAACTTCCACACCCAAGAAGCCAACCGTCTGGTAGCAGAAGCGAGGAACCTATGGTTGCCTCCTTTAGACAGCACTTTCTTCTTTAATGACAGTGAACATATATCTATAAACGACAAGGAAATATGGGCCAAACTTGACAGCGCGTTAGCCATTGACCCTACCAATATAAAAGTATATGTGGGAAGAATCAGTTATTTATCAGCCTGCAAAAAGTACCATGAGATTCTGTCTGTACTCCGGCAAGCTGAAAAACAATCCACCCTCAATGCCGACTTATGGTCAATGAAAGCGATGTTTGAAGATTATTTCGGAGACAGCCTTACCGCCCAAAAAAATTATCGGTCTGCCGATTCCGCCTATGCCATCCTCATAAAAGAATATGCTACAGACAGCCTCAGGTATGCCGGTTCCCGCATCAACCGCGCACTGAACATGGCATTGATGACTGATAATATTGCGATTCTTGAAGAAGAGGTGGAACTCACTAAAAAGATATTTCCTGAAATATGGAAAGGACCGGACAGTAGTTTTTCATGGAAAAATAAAAAAGACTTTTTCGACAAATGCTTTAACGTCCGCAAAAAGTAATCCTGCCTGCTACATCAAGAAAATTACAAATCATTGCATTTGAAAGAACAGATCTGTAATACCTACTTTAAATACAGAGGGTACTTAGCCGAATATTTTATTCCTTTGTACCCTCAATCAGAATAAAAAGCACTTTATGTTTCAACTGTATCTGCTGCTTCGTCTGAAAAATTTTGGAAGAATAGTTATAGAATTGGGTATCTTCAGAATAGTCTTCCTTACCATCTTAACGGTGGCTGCCATCATGATATTATTCTTGGCAGAAAACCGTTTCGCTATTCCTGTGGTATGCGTTCTCTTATTAGCCGGTTATCATAATGTCCGGAAAGACAAAGAGTTTTTACGCACTTTAACACCTCATCTTTCTGTGTTCCTGATAAAAGAATACACCTTGATCGCATTACCTTTTGCCGGAATAGAAATAATAAAAGGACAATTTACCGACGCTATCGGCTTATGGCTGTTCGCCGCCTTATTACCTTTCCTGAAAGAAATAAAACCGGAACACAAGCCTGTCCGTCTTCCTTTTCTTTACAAAGGAAGTTATGAATATATACGAATATTCCGCCAATCTTTCTGGGTCTATATCCTACTCTTTCTTTTTGCAACCGCAGGAACCGTACACGGAAATATAAAAATAAACAAAGTATGTCTCATACTATGGGGATTGGTACAGGCATCAGGCTATCTGCAAACAATGGACAACAGATATCTTCTTCATTTCAAAAATTTCAAGACTTTATGCCTTTTCCAACTAAAAAGCATAGCATGGAATGTTTTCATCACCTCCATTCCTTTCAGCTTAGCGCTTATAGCGTCTACCTATGACCAAGATGAAATCCTCTTTTTCTTATCTTATTATACTGCCACCT
>OMAL01000381.1_pt1 | contig 32140 bp, 37 predicted proteins | sample 1644711 | NCBI WGS metagenome assembly OMAL01 (sample SAMEA103958122, study PRJEB25191) | human gut metagenome | biome: human-associated habitat [ENVO:00009003]; feature: intestine environment [ENVO:2100002]; material: feces | place: Germany | collected 2013/2015 | reverse complement strand
CGTAGTCATAGACAACAATCCTGATGTGCTCGAGGATTCGCTCCAGAAGCTCGATGTGCTTGTTGTCGACGGAAACGGAGTCACGCTCAAGACGCAGGAAGAGGCAGATGTTGCAAATAGCGATCTTCTTATCGCCGCGACCTCTGCGGATGAGATAAACCTGCTGTGCTGCATTCTCGCAAAGAAGCTTGGATGCCGCCACGCGATCTGCCGCATGAGCAACCCGGACTATGTTCAGTCGATTCAGTATATGCGCGACGATTTCGGCCTTTCGATGACCGTCAATCCGGAGCTTACCGCCGCAAGAGAGATATTCCGTATCCTGCAGTTTCCGAGCTTCCTCAAGCGCGATACTTTTGCCAAAGGCCGCGTCGAAATAGTTGAGCTCAAGTTAAAAGAGGACTGCGCGCTGGTCGGCAAGAAGCTTGAAAAATTATCTGATGTTCTGCGCGGCGTGAAAGTGCTTGTTTGCGCCGTTGACAGGGGAGGCGAAGTCTGCATTCCCGACGGCAGCTTTGAGCTTCAGGCAAACGACAAGATAACCGTCACCGCTCCGCGCAGCGAGCTTGTCAAAATGCTCAAGGCGCTCAAGATAAGCAATCAGAAGATAAGAGATGTGCTGATAATCGGCGGAAGCAAGATTGCAGTCTATCTAGCAGATGAACTTATAAAGAGCGGAGTCAATGTCAAGATAATCGAGCAGAAGCTAGACAAGTGCCGCGCTCTTTCGGAGCGTCTGCCCGGTGCTGTTATAATCAACGGCGACGGAACGCTCCAGGATCTGCTCTCGTCCGAGGGTATTGAAGATACGGACGCCGTAGTCTCGCTGACAAATATCGATGAGGAAAACCTTATCATATCGATGTACGCGGATGTCTGCAAAGTACCAAAGACTATTACAAAGATTAACCGTACCGAGTATATCAAGCTCTTCAAAGACAAGGATATCGGCAGCGTCGTATGCCCGAAAATGCTCGCGAGCTATGAGATAATCCGCTATGTCAGGGCTATGGACAACACCACCGGCGGTTCGGTCAAGACTCTGTACAGGATAGTCGACGAAAAGGTTGAAGCCCTTGAGTTTGCGGTGACCGACAGCACAAAGTGCATCGGCGAACCGCTCAAAAAAGTCAACCTCAAGGACAATATCCTCCTCGCCTGCATAACCCGCATGGGAAAGGTCATTATCCCGAGCGGTAATGATTATATAATGGCGGGGGATACGATAATCGTTATCACCACTGCAGAGGGCAAGTTCAAGGATATAAACGATATCTTTGCCGAGGACTGAGCCGGGAGACGCGAAAATGAACTATAAACTTATTGCAAATTATATAGGCAATATTCTGCGAATTGAAGGACTTTTTATGATCCCGGCGCTGCTTGTTTCGCTGTATCATAACGAGTTCAAATGCGTCCTCGCTTTCGGAATCAGCATCGCGGCACTCCTTGTCATCGGTCAGCTGATGCATATGATAAAGCCCCAAAAGCGTAATGTATTTGTGCGAGAGGGCTTTGCGATAGTCTCGCTGTCCTGGCTTGCGATATCGCTTTTCGGTGCACTGCCGTTCTTTATAAGCCGTGAGATTCCGAATTTTATAGACTGCTTTTTTGAAACCGTTTCCGGATTCACAACGACCGGTTCGAGTATACTTTCAAATGTCGAGGCGCTTTCCAAAGGTCTGCTCTATTGGCGAAGCTTCTCGCATTGGCTCGGCGGAATGGGCGTCCTTGTGTTCCTGCTTGCGGTTGTACCAAATGGCAAGGACAACGACGCTCAGTCGCTCTATATTCTGAGAGCCGAAAGCCCGGGTCCCACATTCGGAAAGCTCGTTTCAAAGATGCGCCAGACCGCACAAATTCTTTACATCATATACATTGCGCTGACGATTATTGAAATCATTTTGCTTTTCGCCGGAGGAATGCCGCTGTTTGACAGTGTTCTGAACTCTTTTGCAACCGCCGGAACGGGCGGCTTCGGAATAAAGAACGCCAGTATCGGCGCGTATGACAGCTACTATCTTCAGGGTGTTATTGCCGTGTTTATGCTGATGTTCGGCGTGAACTTCAATATTTATTATCTGCTGCTTGCAAGAGACTTCAAGCTCGTTTTCAAAAACGAGGAGCTTCGCTTCTATATCATAACCGTTTTGGTGTCGGTTACGGTGATAGCAATAAATATTCGCTCAATGTTCTCAAGCTGGTTTGACGCTTTTCATCACAGCTTCTTCCAGGTTTCGTCGATTATCACGACAACCGGATTTTCTACCACTGATTTTTCGCTTTGGCCTGAGCTTTCGCGATATATTCTCGTTGTGCTCATGCTCATGGGCGCGTGCGCGGGCTCTACCGGCGGCGGCTTGAAGGTGTCGAGAGTCCTTATATTATTCAAGGCTCTTCGCAACGAGATGCAGCGCGTTGTTCATCCGCGCAGCGTCAAAGTGCTCCGTATTGACGGAAAGGTTCAGAATGAAGCACTCGTCAGAAATGTTTCTATGTATCTTGTTGCATATGTTATTGTTATGATAGCATCCACGCTTCTTGTTTCAATCGATGATTTTAGCTTCACGACCAATGTAACTGCGGTTATATCGTGCATGAATAACATCGGACCCGGAATAGATATTGTCGGTCCAATGGGCAATTTCAGTGGATTCTCGTGGTTCAGCAAGCTTGTTCTCAGCGCGGACATGATAATCGGCAGACTGGAGATATTCCCGGTTCTCGCTTTGTTTTCGCCCTCGCTTTGGAAGCGCTGCAACTAAATAATTATGTCGGATTCGTGTGTTCGCCGCATGGATCCGACTTTTTTAAAAAAGTTTACAAAATGTACTTTAACTCGCCGAAACATAAGTGTAATATATAAGAAAATACATGATGGAGAATTGGGATGACAAAGAAGATACTCAACAAAAAGCAAAAAATCGTCATCAGTATCGTCGCCGCGCTACTTATCATTGCACTCGGTGTCACCGCTTATGTTATGATAAGCAAGAAGACACGCACTGCGGTTGCCCTGGCGGATGTGACTGCCGGCGACATTACTGAAACGCTCAAACTTTCCGGTACTGTGAACTCCGAGAATCAGGCGTCGTTCGAAATACTTGACGGCACTTATGTCAAGAGCGTGAATGTCAGAGTCGGAGATGCCGTTAAAAAAGGCGATGTGCTTGCAACATTTGACACAAGCTCACTCAGCGACGTTGTGGCGCAGAAGCGAGAGAACTATAACGCCGCCATGTCGCAGTACAGAAAATATGCTTCAAATGCGAACGCCTCCGTGGCTCAGCTTGAGTCGCTCTCAAAGCAGATAGAGCAGAAGCAGCGTGAGATAGAAAAGCTCAGCGAAAAGGTCGATGCGGCAAAACCGAAGGACGACACAAAGGAAACTATCTCGCTGAAAAAGCAGCTCACCGAGCTCCTCGGCGACAGCAAATTGGCGGCAGAAATAGTTGACAGACTCTTCTCTTCCGGCACTCAGGTTTCGGAGATACTTCAGCATCTCGAGAATATTATTAACGGCGCGAACAATCAGATTTCGTCGATACTCAAGCTCCTTTCGGTTTCCGACGAGGAAAAGCAGCTGATATCGGCGCAGCTTGAATTGGTTGAGCTTAAGGCGCGGCAGGGGATACTGAAGCTCCAGTCCGGTGATACGCTCGCGTCGCTCTATCTCTCCGTTGCCGAATCCGCTAAAAACGATCTTGACAGCACCGTTGAGGCCGTGAACGCATTGAAAAAAGGCTGGGTTGCCGAGAATGACGGCGTTGTAAGGGAAATAAATATCGTCAGCGGCGAGACATATCACACGCCGAAAAGCAATTCAACAGTCTCGCTCGACAGTATTGATATATCTTCGCTTCTTTCGTCCGCAACATCAGACACAAAGGATTTTTCCGGCATCATCAATCAGCTTTTCCCGGGCACTCCGGGCGGTATGGTCATTGAGTATTATCCGCTTTCTGCTACATTCAGCGTCAGCGGCAAGGATATATATAAAATAAAACTCGACCAGCCGGTCGAGATAACCGGCGCAACAGGCAAGAAGTTCAGCGGTTATGTCAGCTTTATAAGCCCCACCGCCTCTGAATCTGCCTCGTCAAGCATTACTTCGCTTCTCGGTTCAACATCCGGCGGCAGCGAAGTTGAGGCGAAAGCGATGATTGAACAGCCTGACAAGAGCATTATAATTGGTCTTTCGGTTGATATGTCCATAAAGCTCGAAACCCAAAAGAACGCCACTCTTGTCCCGGTTGAGTCGATACAGTACGAGGATGGAAAGTCATATATCTATCTCTATGATCCGGATTCAAAGACCGTTAAGAAAACCGAAGTCACAACGGGACTTTTTGACGGAGAGCACTATCAGATACTTTCCGGCTGCTCGGTAGGGGATAAGATAGTCAAGATACCGTCCGAAGATATTGAAGACGGTCAGAAGATACACGCAAAGTAATGGCACTGACACTTTTTGTAAATATAAACGAACTGACCAACGAGCAGTACGAGCGCGAAATGAATTTTCTTTGTCCGCAGAAACGCGAGCGCGTTTCCAGGATGCGCTTTGAAGATGACAAAAAACGCTCGCTTGCCGCGAATCTCGCCGCAAGGCGCGCGTCTGCCGACTTTTTGGGTATTGATGAGGACGAAATCAGAATAACTTGTGACGGCAGCGGGAAGCCGCTGTGCGATGGATGTTATATATCTCTCAGCCATTCCGGCGACTATGCAGTCTGTGCGGTGAGCAGTTTTCCAATCGGAGTTGACATTGAGAAAAAGCGTGATGTCAATCCGAAGCTCATAAATAAAATATGCGTCAACGATGCCGAGAGAGGATATGTGACAGATACGCAAAACCTGCTTACGCTGTGGTCTGTCAAAGAGGCCTGCTTCAAGGCGCTGAGTCCAAAGGTAAGTACAGTCAGCGATATATCGCTCGAAATAACCGAAAGGGGATTCGAATGCAGCGGAATATCCTTTATTGAGACAGGCATTGTGCACAAAGATTATGTTTTTTCGCTCGCATCAGTCTAAAAATTTCAATAAATGCTTGCATAAATATGAAACAGCAGTTATAATTATTCTATTATCATTTGGAGGTTCATTATGAATTTTGTACAGTTTTTAAATCTTGCCAGCGGTACAGCTGCAAACGGTGCGAATGCCGGCAAGAGCCAGATTTCCCTTATCGTCATGATGGTTCTTCTGTTCGCGGTCATGTATTTTGTCATGATCCGTCCCCAGAAGAAAAAGCAGAAGGAAGAGCAGCAGATGCGCGACAGCATCGAAGTCGGCGATGAGATCACCACCATCGGCGGTATCGTCGGACGCGTTGTCACTGTTAAGGATGATTCTCTTATTATAGAGACCGGCGCTGAAAGAAACAGAATCAAGATTATGAGATGGGCTATCAGCACCAACAACACCGCTAACGAGAAGCTCGAGGCTGAGAGAGCTGCCGCGAAGGAAGCTCAGGAAGCCGAGAAGGCCGCAAAGATGGAAGAGGCCAAGGCAAAGAGCAAGGCAAGCCGCAAGAAGAGCAAGAAGAACAAGGATGCGGACGCCGAGTAATCTGACATAAAATCAGACTTCCCCTCATACTTTTTAACAAATGGTATGAGGGGGATTTTTTTATGCCTGCCAAAAGGGGAGAGCGAAAGGAAACCAACGATAAGAAAACTCTTCTGATAAGTCTGCTTATCGGCAATGCGCTTGGCGCCGCAATATTTTTTATACTGCTTTCGATTGCCGCTGCGGTGATGCTCAAGAAAGGTGTTTCGTCGGGAACTTATACGCCCGTTTCAATTGTGTGTGCCGCAATAGCGGCGTTTATAGCCGGACTCTTTTCTGTCATCCCGATAAGAAAAAACGGACTTCTGTTGGGACTGTGTTCATCAGTTTTGCTCATTGCCTGCGTTGTTGTATCCGCCGCGACCGCAGGCGGCAGTGTAGGCATAAAAACAGCGATTGCGGTAGCTGTTGCGGCCGTATGTGCCTGCATCGGAGGCATACTTGCCGCAAATATGAAAAAGAAAACACGATGACCGTGCCGCAAGGCACGGTTTTGTCTTGTAAAATATAAAAAAGATGGTATAATATATAAGTATTTACATACGAGGAGGAAAACAAATCATGTCCAAAGAAAAGTATTACATCACAACTGCGATTGCTTACACATCGCGCAAGCCTCACATAGGCAATTCCTATGAGATAGTTCTCACCGATGCCATAGCCAGGTATAAGCGAATGCAGGGATATGATGTGTTTTTCCTTACCGGTACCGATGAACACGGTCAGAAGATAGAGGAGTACGCCAAGAATGCAGGCGTATCCCCGAAAGAATATGTTGACAAAGTGGCAGGGGAGATACGCGGTATCTGCGATCTGCTCAACACGACTTATGACAAGTTTATCAGAACGACCGACGATTATCATGAAAAGGTAGTTCAGAAGATATTCCGCAAGCTTTATGACCAGGGCGATATCTATAAGAGCGAGTACGAAGGCATGTACTGCGTGCCTTGCGAGAGCTTTTTCACCGAGTCCCAGGTCGTTGACGGCAAGTGCCCGGACTGCGGCAGCGAGCTTGTCCCGACAAAGGAAGAGGCATATTTCCTCAGAATGTCAAAGTATCAGAAGCAGCTCGAGGATTATATCGAGGCGAACCCGAACTTTATCTATCCCGAGAGCCGCAAAAAAGAAATGGTCAACAATTTCATAAAGCCCGGTATTCAGGATCTCTGCGTTTCACGTTCGTCTTTCAAATGGGGCGTTCCGGTCGACTTTGATGACAAGCATGTCATCTATGTCTGGATAGACGCGCTTTCGAACTATATCACCGCTCTCGGTTATGATCCCGACGGCAGCTCAGAGCTGTTCAACAAATATTGGCCGGCAGACGCGCATATAATCGGCAAAGACATTCTTCGTTTCCACACAATTTATTGGCCGATTATGCTCATGGCTCTCGGTCTTGAACTGCCCAAGAAAGTATTCGGCCACCCGTGGCTGCTTTTCGGAACGGACAAGATGTCAAAATCCAAGGGCAATGTCATATATGCGGACGATCTTGTGAGACATTTCGGCGTTGACGCCATCAGATATTATCTGCTCTCCGAGATGCCTTATGCCGCTGACGGTTCGATTACTTATACCACCATAATCGAGCGCTACAATTCCGAGCTTGCAAACACGCTCGGCAATCTTGTAAACAGAACGATTGCAATGTCAAATAAATATTTCGGCGGCGAGATACTCGCTCCCGAAGCTCCGGAAGCCGTCGATGAGGATCTCAAAAATACCGTTCTCGGCAGCGTAAAGACGGTTGATAAATGCATGGATGATTTCCATGTTGCGGATGCGCTTGAGGCTATTTTCAGCGCAGCAAGACGCAGCAACAAATATATCGACGAGACGACTCCGTGGCTGCTCGCAAAGGATGAAGATAAGCGCGCAAGGCTCGGTACGGTGCTTTATAATCTCCTCGAGAGCATCAGAATAATTGCCGTTCAGCTCAAGCCCTTTATGCCCGATACCTCGGACAAGATTCTTGAGCAGCTCAACACGGATATATCTTCTTATGAGAGCATTCAGTCCTTTGGCGCGCTCAAAGCCGGCGGACATGTCGGAACGGCAACTCCGCTGTTCAACAGAATCGATGCAGAAAAGATGCTTGAAGAGATAGAGAAGGAGACTTCTGTTTCCGAGGCGGTGCTCGAAGAGAAGAAAGAAGAGATTCCCGGAGTTGCAATGATAGGCATTGACGATTTTGCAAAAGTCGAGCTCAAAGTTGCGAAAATCAAGGATTGCGTGCCCGTAAAACGCGCAAAGAAGCTGCTTGAACTGACTATCGACGACGGCAGCGGACTGCGCACTGTTGCTTCCGGAATTGCCAAGTGGTACAAACCCGAGGATCTTGTCGGTCATAATATAATCCTTGTATCAAACCTCAAGCCCGCAAAGCTCTGCGGCGTTGAAAGCTGCGGAATGATTCTTGCGGCTGACTGCGCAGACGATGATGTCAAGGTGATTTTCGTTGACGATATCCCGGTCGGAGCAAAGATAAGATGATAAACAATATTTTTGACAGCCACGCCCATTACGACGACGAACAGTTTGACGGCGACAGGGACGAATTGATAGCCTCCTTGCCGTCAAAGGGCGTTTGCGCTGTTATAAACTGTGCAAGTGACCTGAAAAGCTCCGCAACATCTGCGGAGCTTTCTGAAAAATATCCTTTTTTTTGGTGTGCATGCGGAATTCATCCGCATGAGGCTGAAAAAGAATTAAAAGTTGCTAATATTAGCGAAATAAAACAAAAAATAATTGATTTCACAAAAAAGAAAAAATGCGTTGCAATAGGGGAGATTGGGCTCGATTATCACTATGATTTCTCGCCAAGAGAGCTTCAAAAGGAGATTTTCGAGCTTCAGCTGAAACTTTCAAAAGAACTGGATCTGCCTGTTATAATCCACGACAGGGAAGCGCACGAGGACACAATGACTTTGCTTAAGAAATACAAACCAAAAGGCGTGGTACATTGTTTTTCCGGCAGCGTTGAAATGGCGCAGGAAGTTCTGAAACTCGGAATGTATATCGGCCTTGGCGGAGCAGTTACTTTCAAAAACGCGAAGAAGCCTGTTGCAGTCGCAGCGGCAACTGATATCAGCAGAATTTTGCTTGAAACCGACTGTCCTTATATGGCGCCGGTGCCGCTCAGAGGAACCAGATGTTCATCTGATATGATTGCATATTCTGCGCAGACGATAGCGAATATAAAAAATATCGATGTACAAATGCTTGTCGATACCGCAACCGAGAATACTAAGCGGTTGTTTGGGATAGAGTTCTGATTTTGTGCGAAGGGAGGGAAAACTGAATCAATAGTCATATTGACTAAAACTCCTGTTAAAATTATACAAAATAAATGGTATCATAAACGAAAAAAGAACAAATTACATAAAAATTACCTCTCCCGAAGTGGGAGGGGTTTTTTTCATCATCGAGATGATGTAAATTCTCGTGTCTGCCTGTTGCCCTTTCGCGCTTTCTTGGTGCGGATTCGCGGTCAAGGGCGGCGCAAGCCCTTGGTTGGAGCGTCTCGCGGGTATATGCTTGGTTGTCCGCTTTGTGAATCGTGGACGCAATGTAGCTCTTTCCCCCTCCTGCTTCTACCCCCATTATCAGCCCGCGCCGTAGGCGCAAATCCCTAAAGGTAGAACCCCCCGATATTTCGGGGGGTTCGGTTTATTTTATCTGTCTTGGTTCATCGCTGAGACCTAACATATAGTCTGCGGATAGGTTGTAATATTTGCACAGTATGATAATTTGGTCTGCTGTCATAGGGTGCAAACCTCGTTCATATTTGCTGTAATAGCTTTGGTCGGTTTGCAGTATCTCGGCAATTTCTTTTTGTTTTATGTCTCTGTCCTCTCTGATTTCTTTTATTCTCTTGTAATATTGCATAAATTATACCTCCTTGTTTTGTGCAACAAGTAGATTATACCATAGGTAATAAATTTCCTATTGACTTTAGGTAACATATTCCCTATAATCTTAGGCGTAGGGAACATATTACCTACAAAATAACAACTCTCAGGAGGTACGAAAAATGAAAAATCCTAAAAATCCGAAAATCATTCATTTTCCGATGTCTTTCACAGAAGAAGATTTCACGCATTGTTGTAACTGTATGCTCTTTGTCAATTATCTTCTTGATACCAACACTGACGGCGAGCCCTCTACAGTTAAGCTTGAAGATGTCGAGTATTTAGAAAGACTGCTTTATCGCGAGTACATGATTATGCGCACCGCAATTGAAGCTTCGGGAGGTTCTGACAATGTTATATAACATTCTGAATCTTGTCGGGCTTTACGGTAGAGCATTCATCGAACTCATCAAAAACATATTTTAAGGAGAGACAAAACATGATAGTAGAACTTAAAGGTAATTTCCTCGGCACACATAGCACAGTTAGCAAGTCTAACGGCAATACATATTATACCGCAGATGTTTACTGTGAGGACGGCGATACCGTCAGAATCTCAGTTCCTGCAACACTTCTTGAGTCGCTCAACGGCGTTAAGAAATTTGCTGAGGTTTGCTGGCGCGTTTCAATCCGCAATCATCCTGAGTATGGCATGAGAATCACTCTTGCCGAGTAAAGCTCAAAAACAATTAAATAGCCTGTAAGGGGCAGCAGCTTCTCTTTTTTTTCAGCCAAGACACTCCAATTTTTCTATGATTTCTCATTTTTATACCTCCTATAGAAGCTCCTGCCCCTTATATATATTTATGGGGGGAAAACATGAAAAAGTTAATAAGTATATTTGCAGTGGTGCTTGTGTTGGTTTTTTCATGTGTTCCTGCATTTGCAGAAAGTTCAATTTTAACTTTGCCGAATCTTTCTGATTCTCGTCTTGTTGTAAGCGGTAATTCTACGGTTTCAAATGGTGTTGTTACTGTTCCCGCGGGTGGTTCTTATTCTGCTTTTATTCGTGTTAAACCTATTTCAGCAACACGCAAATATAAGTTTTCTTTTTATTACGGTTGTACTTCTGTTGTAGGTGCTTCTTTTTCTTTATCGGGTAGCTTTCGCATTTATTATAAAGATTCAAACAGTGGTGGCGAGTTAAATGTTCTTGAATTGTCAAAGATTACTAATTCTAATATTCAGAAGTATAACACTCTGACTATGCCTGATGATTTTGGTGATGCTGGTCGCATTTATTTTGTTTTTAAAAACACTTCTGCTTCTCCTGTATCTTTTCGGATTGATAATTTTACTGTTAATGATATGACAACTGCTGATTTAGATTCTTCTATTGATAAAGGTGTTGATAGAATAGAGGACGCAGGAAGCAATGAGCCGCCACTCGATACTGATATATCAGCTTTTCAATCTGCTATTGATACTATGAATGGTTGGCTCGACCAATTAAATGAATTTGCAGATAGCATTGAATCAGCTGGTGATACTGCAAAAGATTATATATCAAAAGGTACAGAGCTTTTTAACGGCTTTATGGGCGTTGCTCCTGCTTCAGTTATCGCGCTTGTTGCTTTTGGCGTTGTGTTCCTTGTCATTCGTAAAATAGTAGGTAGGTGATTGAATGTTAAAAATAATTGAGTATATCAAAGACTTCTTTACATTCATCCTTGAACTGTTCAAGTTTATAGGCAATCTGCTATTATCTCTTGTGAATATACTTGTCAAGTGTGTTTCATTTCTTGTCAAGGTTGTTTCAGCGCTTCCTACGGCTTTCGTAGTCGCCTGTACGGCTCTTGTTATAGTGTCTGTTCTTTATAAAGTTTTGGGGAGGGAATCGCAGTCTTGAACGACTTAATAACGGCTCTTCAAGGGGCTTTTGGCTTCCTTAATAATCAAATTTACGGGATTCCGATTATTGCATTTATAGTCATTGCTTGTGTCTTTGCAATTATCGGAAGATTCATAGCGGGGAAAAAGTAATGAAAAAAATAATATTAATCTTTGCTGTTGTGCTCGTTTTGGCTTTTAGTGCTCTGCCGTGTTTCGCGGTTGAGTATTCAACAGAATTTCCGTCATATGTTCCGATTTCAGGAGGTGCTTTTTTTGAGGTTGAATCTACCTTTGGGAAAATTACATTTATCTGTGCGAATAACTACAAAAACAATTATTTCGGTTTTAGTGGTAGCGGTAATAATATATGTAACGTTACTAGTTCTACGGTCTCAGGGTATATCTATACCTCTGCCGGAAAAAGTTATCCAGCACGTTTTACCTCCCTTGGGACGCTCGAATATAGAACGGATACTTCAAGCTATTACGAGTATCGGGATATAACAGTAACGAAGATTCTTAATACTAATGTTACTTTTATTGATGATAAGGGGGACAGGCAGACAGATAATTATTTTCTATCTAAAGAAAACATTTTTCTGTATACTCTCTTGTTGGTTTGTGCTTCGTGCTCTGTTCTTAGCTTGTTTTTCTCACGGAGAAGGAGGGGAAATTAAATGCTTGAAGCCTTAGAAAAACTTATCGGTTTACCTCCTGCGGGTCTTGAATTTATAGAGTATTTTGTTCTTGTTGGCTTTGTGGTTGCAAGTATTTATTTTGTCTATAAGGTTATTTCTATAATCTTTAATATCTTTTGAAAGGGGTTTTAGTTTTGGATGCTCTTACAAGTGCTTGGACGGCTCTATCGGGCGGTTTTACATTCCTGTCTGATAATCCACTCCTGATAGCGTTTGTTGCTGTACCGCTTGCGCTCGGCATTGTCGGCGCGCTCGTTCGTGTTTTTGGTAGGTGATTAAATGCTTGAGGTAGTCTCTATGTGGTTTAATCAACTGCGTACTATGGAATTACATAGCTATGTTAATAGTTTAGTATCATCGGGGGTAGGTCTGTTCCTGCTTATTCCTGTCGCTGGTGCTATTTGTATAGCTTTGTATCAGGTTGTTAGGCGGTGAATTTATGGATGATATTAAGCTGTGGATTTCTTCGACTGCTTTTCCTGCTCTTGGTAGCTGTTGGGATTTCTTTAAAAAATCTGTTGCTGATTTGATATCTGTTGTTACCAGTTCGCGCCTTGTATTCATCTTTGCGCTGTTCCTCATCGGAACAATAATTTCGGTTATAGTTCTTATTGTAACTTCTACTCCGGATGTGTTTAATGTAGATACTTCATATCCCAATTTTAATTTAATAAAGCAACGCGATTTATATTTCAGTGGTTTTCATAATCCTGTAAGAATGTTTTCCAAAATTCATTTTAAAAGTAAATCAAAAGATATTTTCAAGAAGAACAATTTACCTTATGTTACTGTAGGCGGTTACAAATTCTACAATCCGAATTACAAGAAAAATACAAACAAATTTGAAGCAATGGAACATAATTATTTTCGGTCTCAAAAAGCTACTCCTACAAAGAAGTCAGCTAATATTAATATTGAAGCCGATTAATAATAATTAAAAATATAAAGAAAGGAGCTTAAATAATGGGCGAAGGTACTACCACTGTTGCTATTGCAAGTCTTAGCAATATCGCTTCTGGTATTGGTTCTGTTTCTACATGGTTTTGGGGCATTTTTACCGATTTTGTCGATATGATTGCTAAAAATGACCTTCTTCTGTGGATGGTTATATTCGCCATTGTTGCCGGTACTGTTGGACTCGCTATAAAGGTTGTCCGAAAGTTCGGTATCAAGGGGCATAGATAATCATATTAACTAATTAATTTAGTGTAAAGGGGGGTTTCTCTTGAGTATAGCCGGTGTACTTGGTGCTATGACTACCGTGTATGACCTTATTATAGGCATGTTCGCGAATGTCATTAATACCATAACAGGCAATCCGCTTATCTTTGTGCCTGTTCTTATTGCGCTTCTTGGCGGTATTGTTATGTTTGCTATTGGTGTAATTCGTCGCCTTGGTGTTCGTGGCATATCGTCCAGTGGCAAGCGTCGCAGACGCCGTAGATAATAATTAATAAATAAAGCCCGTCTTAGTTATAAAGCTTTGGCGGGCTTTTTGGGAGTATTTATTATGGAATTTTTAAATAATTTCAAGGATTTTTTCACTCAGTTTTTCTCTGCTTCTTTTTCTTTTCCTGAATATATAATGTATATGATAGTACCTTTTATTGTTGGTCTTGCTGTTAAAATTTTTAATAAAGTGAGGTTTGGAAAATGTTAGGATTTTTAAATAAGCGTCTAAAGCGTCATATTTCCGAGCCTTATTGCACTATTATTACGGGCGATAGAGGTACTGGTAAAAGTTCGGTTTTTGCTCTTATAGCCGAAGAATATTTAAAACTTGGTTATAAAGTATATTGTCAGTATCCATATAAAGGTGTTTATCAAATTCCCATGAAGAAAACTTTGATAAATGGAGTATATAAAGCTGATGTAAATAAGCAATGGCTTTATACTGCTAATTTGTCTCACTCTGTTGTTCTTATCGATGAAGCTCGTACCGTTTGGGCTGCTCGTTCTTATGCTAAATGGACTCAAGCTGATGACGAGTTTTTTAATTTTTTGCGTAAAAATGATACAAGGCTTTTTCTTGCTACACAAGCTTATGACGCTTTGGATTTAAATGTTAGACGTGCCGCCGATGAAACATTTTATCTTACTAAGGGCTTTTTACATCTAACTCATATTGAAGCTTCACATACTACTATAGCTAAAATTGCAGATAATAATACTTCTGTTATTGGTCGTATGTTTAAAGCTGGTATGCAAAAAGTAATTTGGGATGTCTGCGAGATTCCTGTCGGTAATTTCCTTTTTTGGCGTAAACCTTATTACGGTAAATTTATGACGCTTTTCACCTTTGATGAAAAACCCGACATTCCCGTTCCGCTCTGGGATGATATCATCTTCAATCAGACAGCGGAGCAGGGGGAGGAGGGAAGCACCCCTCCAATGGAGGGGGCTTCCTGAGTCCCGTTCCCTTATACTTGATATTAGCCACAAATAACACTCATTGGGGGTGAAAACCTTGTACCGAGATTGTTTAATTGACAGTGATGTATTATACAATTCTCGTGTAAAAATTTATCCTAATGACATTTTGAAATATACTGTATTTAACAAATTTATTTTCAATCCTGATAAAGCAGAACTTATAAATAAAATAAACAAACGAGATGATTATACAAAGTCTGATGAACCTATTACTCGTGATGATTCTCTTAAACGTGCAAAAGATAAGATATTTGATATTTCTTTTATTAATGGTGATTTATGGCAGTATTTTATAACCTTAACATTAGACCAAACAAAAATAGATAGATATGATAAAAAAGAAATAAATAAAAAATTAAAAAAATGGTTAAATAATATGGTTTCTCGATATGATTTAAATTATATCATAATACCTGAGTATCACAAAGACGGTGCAATTCATTTTCACGGTTTGTGTAGTGGAAATAATTTAAAATTAACTTATGTAAAACTTGATAATAAAGGTCGTAAAGTGTATAATTTAGACAACTGGAAATTCGGGTTTTCTACTGCAATCGAATTAGATGATAATAGAACTGCTGTATCAGCTTATATCACTAAATATGTTACTAAAGATACCACTAAAATATTAGGCAATGTTTATTATGCCGGAGGTTCTAACTTAAAGCGCGAGTGTCAATCAGTTTATCAGAACATAGATTATTTAGAATTTAAAGGTCAAGAAATAAGAATACCTAATACAAGTGTAAAGGTCAAGTATGCTATAGTTGGATATTTACCTGAAGGGGGTGTTCAAAAATGACTGACCGAGAAAGACTGTATATTTTAATAATACAATATGGATTAGCAAAAGATACAGAATATGAGGACAGAATAAAAAGACTACAAACATTAATATGCATACAAGAAGTCAATCTACAAGACTTATTACAATATATAATGCTTCGAGCGGAGAGAACAGCCTTTAACAACTGTTATACCGATATACTTAATTTTATATTACCTGATGTCAAAAATGAAAGTTGGTGAATAAGCCTAAAGAGGGCGTATAGTCATATTGGCTAAAGCTTCTGCTAAAATTATACAAAATAAATGTTTTGTATAATTTAGGGGACTTTATTATATGACTATACAGGTTCTGTGTATGAAACCTGAGGATTTTGTATGCCTGCCGCGACTGGTGCGGGATTATCTGAATTATCTGTCGAGTGTCAAAGGCAAATCACAGCTTACTGTCTGCGAATACGCCTCGGATCTTCGGCTTTTCTTTGCGTACATGCTCAAGCAAGAAAACCTTTCGCAGTATAAAAACACTCCTATAGATGAAATTGATATTTCAAAGCTTGATATCGATTTTATCTCGCTTGCCCGTATACCGACTGCGTACGGCTTTTTGGAATACTGTCGCGCCGAGCGCGGCAATGATACGGCAGCCAGAGCTCGCAAAGTCGTTTCTATCAAACGCTTTTATCGTTATTTAAAGGTTCAGGGCTACATTGATGAAAACCCTATGCAGGATCTGGAATCGCCGAAAATAAAGAAATCGCTGCCGAAATATCTGTCTCTTGAACAGGCTGTGAGTTTGCTCGAATCCGTAGACGGTAAAAATAAGGAGCGCGATTATTGCATTTTAGTTCTTTTTATGAACTGCGGAATGCGTCTTTCGGAGCTTGTTTCAATCAATTATTCTGATATAAAACCGGATAACACAATTATAATAACTGGAAAAGGAAATAAACAACGCACGGTTTATCTCAATGATGCGTGTGTAAGCGCAATAAAAGACTATATGAAAGTGCGTCCGGTTGACGGCGTGAAAGACAAAGAAGCACTGTTCCTGAGCAACCGAAAGACCAGAATCAGCCCCAAAACGGTTCAGCATATAGTTGACGAATATCTTGAAAAATCCGGGCTCAGCGGTCAGGGATTTTCAACTCACAAATTAAGACATACGGCCGCTACGCTCATGTATCAATACGGCCATGTCGATGTGTTGCAACTAAAAGAGATTCTCGGCCATGAGAATCTGGCAACGACTGAAATTTATACTCATGTTGTCGACGAACAATTGCGCAGTGCCGTTGATTCCAACCCGCTTAATAAAGTCAAAATTAACCGCAAAAAGTCTGAATCTGATTCTGATGAAAATTAAAAGCTGAACAGCCTGCAAAAAAGTCTGCTTGCGGCGGCGTCGGTTACAGCGGCAAGAACTATAAGAATGCATATTATCAAAAAACGCATACAGTAAATTTTTATGCTCCCCTCCCCTCTTTGTGCTTTAGCTGAAGAAAGTGAGAGGAGCATTTCATATGATGAATTTATTCCGGCACTGCAAGCAAGAAGGAGCGCAAAAATAGCCGGTATAAGCCCGGGATATATCACCAAAACGCAGTACCCAAGCCCGCGCAGAGCAAAATTTGAGTATAGATAGCCCGACAGCATACCTATCCCCACTCCACGTATTATTGGCAGAATACATATCAGCGGCAGCCCGACAGCACACAGCCCGAATACAAATACTGCGAGCATAAATGCGGCGTTGACAGCCAGCGAATTTATAAAATTCATGCCGAGAGACTGGCTGCTTTTTGATCTTATATAAACCGAAAACATATCCGAAAATGCGCCTGAAAGATAGCTATCAGCCTTTTTCAGCGAAAGTGCGCCTATTATCATTCCTGCTGCAAAAAGCAGCATCATAATAAGTATTCTGCGATTCTTTTTCAGTGAAATTATAACACCGTTCCCGTATTCCTTTGCTGCCGAGTTTATGTCCATAGCATTTTACCTCCATTATTTTATCTAATAATATGAGGCTTTGTCCCGAAAAATACCAATGTCCCCGCAGTATCCATGCGAGGACATTTTAGCTTATCTATTAAATTTTTATTCCGTTCAGTTTATCAACGAAATCGGCGGGCTTTACGGTCAGCTCCACCCATGTGGGTCTGAATCCGCTTTTTATTGCGTTCCCAGCAGATTTGATATTTGACCATGCACAGCAGTAAAACGGGACTTTGCCGCGTTTTATAATCTCCAGCGCCAGTCTGCTTGTCAACGCACCAGCTACGCCCTTCCTGCGATATTCCGGCAGAACATCGACTCCTATCTGCCACATCGTGTCGCAGTCCGCAGAAGCTCCTGCAAGCCCTATTAAAGTATTGCCGTCGTATGCACCGACGCACAGCACATCTAAATCTTTTCTGTCGGTGCACAGCGCGTTGCTCCACTGCGGCAGATATAAATCCTTGAAGTCATTCGGATACATAACCTTGAGTTCATATCGGCATGACAGTTCCTGAAGCGACTCCATACGCGGCAGAAAATACTCAGCCATGAAACAAACACGCATACCGTGCGCCTGAAAAGCGTCGTTTAGAATATGCATATTCGGTGTTTCGAAGCAGTGCTCCGGTGCAAATCTGTTTATATACTGCTCCACAATGTCCTTATATTTCATGTCAACGGATGCTACAATGTTGTTTCCGTATGACACAAGATCGCATATAAACGGAAGCTTCAAATATTTTCGCGCATTTGGGTCTGTTGTTGATTCAACGATAATATTTTTGTCTTTTATAAAGTCTTCCGGTGCACATCCGAGGTCTGTTGCGGACTGCGCCATGGCAGTAGAAATAATTTGACTGTTGTTCATCAATTCTAATCCTGTCTTTTAAAATAAAACGCCCCTGATTTTTTAATCAGAGGCGTTAAAAAATCTTTACTTCTTGAAGATATCGTCCTGCTCAATGAGCTCGATTCCCGCGCCCTTGAGTATCTCGGAAGCCTTATCGTTATCTTCGACTCTGATGATAACATAGGCGTTGCCGACCGAAGGCGTGATGAACGCATAAGCATACTCAACGCTTATCTGTGCATCTGAAAGCACCTTGATAGCGCGCGCAAGTCCGCCGGGTTCATCGGGAATGATTATGCCGAGAACCTGAGTTGCGGAAGCGGTCATTCCCTCGCTTCTGAGCGCCTCAACCGCCGACTTGGGGTCGTTGACGATAAGGCGGAGAATGCCGTAGTCCGAGGTATCCGCAACGGAAAGAGCGCGGATATCGATGCTGTTCTTGGCGAGGACTGCCGTTATGTCGGCAAGTCTGCCGGGTCTGTTTTCGACAAAAACCGAAATCTGACTGATTGCCATTTGGTTTTCCTCCTTTATATTTTTCTGTTATCAATAACTCTCGAAGCCTTGCCTTCATAGCGCGGCAGAGAGTGCGGTTCAACAAGACGCACCTTTGCGGAAACACCGAGAACGGACTGCATGGCGCCGCAAATCTCTTTTTCTTTAGCCTCAATCTGCTTGACCGAGTCGGAGAACATGTGATCTGACATCTCGATGCAGACGGTCATTATATCAAGATTATTCGCTCTGTCAACTATTATCTGATAGTTCGGATCCATGCCGAGCGAAAGAATAACATGCTCAACCTGAGCCGGGAAAACATTGACGCCGCGGATAATAAGCATATCGTCGCTTCTGCCCTTGGGTCTGAGCATCTTGACGAGCGTTCTGCCGCAGGCGCATTTCTCATGCGTTATTGCGGAAATGTCGCGGGTTCTGTATCTGAGCAGCGGAAGAGCTTCTTTGCCGATACATGTGAACACGAGCTCGCCGTATTCGCCGTCGGGCAGCGGCTTGAGGGTCACGGGATCGACTATCTCGGGATAGAAATAATCCTCGCATATATGCATTCCGCTCTGCTCGCAGCATTCAAATGCAACGCCGGGACCCGCTATCTCGGAGAGGCCATATATATCATATGCCTTGATTTTGAGCATATTCTCAAGCTGGGTGCGCATGTTCTCACTCCACGGCTCTGCGCCGAAAATACCTATGCGAAGCGGCAGCTCAGCGGGATCGACATTCATCTCTTTGAGTGTCTCTGCGATAAACAGAGCGTATGACGGAGTGCAGCAGAGCACATTTGAGCCGAAATCCTGAAGAATCTGCACCTGACGCTTTGTGTTGCCGGAGGACACGGGAATAGCCGTTGCGCCGAGCTTCTCCGCACCGTAATGAATACCCATACCGCCCGTGAAAAGTCCGTAGCCGTAGGAGACGTGGATGTAGTCCGAGGGCGTTGTGCCCGCAGCGGTAAGAGCTCTTGCCACGCACTCCGACCAGCGGTCTATATCGCCTCTCGTGTAGCCGACAACAGTCTGCTTTCCGGTCGTTCCGGACGAGGCGTGAACTCTGACAAGCTCATCTCTCGGCACGGCAAAAAGTCCGAACGGATAGTGATCTCTGAGATCCTGCTTTACGGTAAAGGGCAGCTTGCCGATATCGTCTATCGAATGTATGTCCTCGGGCTTGAGACCCATTTCGTCAAACTTTGCTTTGTAAAACGGAATGTTCTCATAGCATCTTTTTACGGTTTTTATCAGTCTTGCGCTCTGTATTGCGTGCAGATAATCGCGCGACGCTGTCTCAATTTCAGGGCTGAAATACTTTGCCATCGTATCATATCTCCTTTTGCTGACTGTCTGCCTTTAATGCGTTTCAGCAGCTTTTTTCGTGCTCATAGCCGAGGCGGAACGCCTCAAGGTTCATGTCAAGGAACTTCTCGGGTACAGTGTTCTTTATAGCGTTTATCCATGTCTCATAGCTCAGCTGCATGTGGCTTGCCATCGCGCCGATGAGAACAACATTGACAGCCTTTGCCGAACCCGCTTTGACGGCGAGCGAAAGCGCATCAAGCTCTATCATAGAAGCTCCTGTTGCTTTTATTGCCTCGGATATGTTCTGAGGATACTCCGCCGCGCCGGTTATGACCGGCATCGGGTCAATGCACTGATCGTTGACGACTAATTTGCCGTCGGGCTTAAGGAAGCTGAGCCATCTTGCGGCTTCGAGCTTCTCAAAGGCGAGGATTATATCGGCTTCACCCTGCTCAATTGTGGGCGAAAAAACCTCATCGCCGTATTTAACATATGTAACAACGGAACCGCCGCGCTGGCTCATTCCGTGTATTTCGGAAACTTTGACTTCGTATCCGCTGTCTATAAGCGCGCTGCCGAGGAGTCTGCTCGCAAGCAGAGTACCCTGGCCGCCGACGCCGACTATCATAATTGATTTAACTGCCATTTTTCCCGCTCCTCTCTTATTCTATCGCACCGAATTTGCACAGCTGCTTGCAGACATCGCAGCCGACGCAAAGGGTGAAGTCAATGTGAGCCTTGCCCTCTTTCATGCTTATCGCGGGGCAGCCGATCTTCATGCACATCTTGCAGGAGGCGCACTTGTCGGTGTTGACTTTGACGGGTGGCTTGGTCTTAACATATTTGAGAAGTACGCAGGGACGGCGGGATATAACTACCGAGGGCTCGTCCGCCTCAAGCTCTTCTTTTATTGCTTTTTCTGTTGCTGCGAGGTCATAAGGATCAACGACAACGACACGGTTTATTCCGACTGCGTGAGCGAGAGCCTCAAGGCTGACTGCCGTCGTCGGATCGCCCTTTATTGTAAGACCGGTAGTCGGATTCTGCTGATGTCCGGTCATGCCGGTGATGCTGTTATCGAGGACGATAACGACCGAATTGCTTTGGTTATATGCGATGTTTATAAGACCCGTAACACCGGAATGGATAAATGTAGAATCGCCTATAACGGCCACGCGCTTGTGACTGCCGTCTTCGTCAGCCTTGTTCATGCCGTGGAGCGCAGAGACGGATGCGCCCATGCAGATGCAGGTGTCCATCATGCCGAGAGGAGCCATCGAGCCGAGCGTATAGCAGCCGATATCGCCGCTGACATTGACTTTGAGCTTCTTGAGAGCATAGAACAGACCTCTGTGCGGACATCCGGCGCAGAGTACGGGTGGACGCGCGGGAACGTTTATATCGGCCTTGAGATAAGCGTTTTCTTCACCGAGGATAACTTTCTTTATCATGCTCTGCGAATACTCGCCGAGAAGCGTGAACTGCTCCTTGCCGATAATGTTTATTCCGAGCTTGCGGCAGTGATCTTCTATGTAAGAGTCAAGCTCTTCGATGACATAGACTTTTTCGCATTCTGCCGCAAAGTCGCGGATTATCTTCTCGGGCAGCGGATAGAGGCAGCCTATCTTGAGATAAGACGCTTTATCGCCGAGAGCCTCTTTGGCATACTGGTAGGCAATTCCGCCGGCGATTATGCCGATTTTCTTGTCGTTATATTCAATCTTGTTGACGCCGAGGTCAACAGCTTCACTGTCGCCCCATGCTTTGAGAGCCTTTGTTCTCTCTTCAACTATGACATGCTTCTTCTTCGCCATAGCGGGCATCATGACATATTTCTGCGTGTCCTTGACATACTCTTTGAGTCCGTTGTCGACTCTCTCCCCTATCTCAACAAGGCTGCGGGAATGAGAGATTCTCGTAGTGAGTCTGATTATGACCGGAGTGTCGTAACGCTCGGAGATATCATATGCAAGCTTCGTGAAAGCGAGACATTCCTGAGAATCCGCGGGCTCGAGCATCGGTATCTTTGATGCCTTTGCATAGTTGCGCGAATCCTGCTCATTCTGCGATGAATGCATACCGGGGTCATCCGCAACGACTATGACCATACCGGCGTTTACGCCTGTATAAGAGAGTGTAAACAGCGGGTCGGCAGCAACGTTTAGACCGACATGCTTCATGCCGCAGAAAGAACGCGCTCCGGCTATAGCGGCGCCGCCTGCGGTCTCCATAGCGACCTTTTCGTTCGGCGCCCATTCGCAGTATATCTCGTCATATTTAGCCGCGCTCTCCGTCACCTCGGTGCTCGGGGTGCCGGGATAGCTCGATGCAACACGGCATCCGGCTTCGTAAAGGCCTCTTGCGACGGCCTCGTTTCCTAAAAGTAACTTTCTCATTTTTTGCCTCCGGATTTATTTCTTCTCGTTTCTCAAATCAACAACTCTGTGCGCCTTGCCGACAAATCTCTCGAGTGTCTTGGGCTCAAGCAGGCTGACCTTGCACTGGATACCCAGAGTGGTCTGGAGATTGTGCATTATCTTCTTCTGAAGCCGCTCGATTTCGCCGTAGCTCTCAAGCAGAGATGCGTCAACAAGCTCAACGCGGACTTCAAGTGTATCTGAAAATCCCTCGCGGCGGACAACCAGCTGATAGTTTGCGCCAATCTGCTCCGTGCCGATAAGCACGCTTTCAATCTGCGACGGGAACACGTTCACGCCGCGTATTTTTAGCATATCGTCGCTTCTGCCCTTGACCTTGTCCATCCTGACGCCTGTTCTTCCGCATTTGCAGGGAGAATAGTTGAGCCTTGTGATGTCGCGGGTTCTGTATCTGAGCAGAGGAAGTCCCTCTTTTGTCAGCGTAGTCACAAGCAGTTCGCCTGTCTCGCCTTCGGCAAGCGGTTCGAGTGTTTCGGGATCAACTATTTCGGGATAGAAATAGTCTTCGCAGAAATGCAGTCCGTCGCGCTCCTCGCATTCGCCGGAAACGCCGGGACCCATAAGCTCACTCATGCCGTAGTTGTCTGTGGCGAATAGTCCCCAACCCTTTTCAATTTGAGTCCTCATCTCGGGTGTGCAGCCCTCCGAGCCGAACAGACCGAGGCGGAGCTTATAGTCGCTCATCGGATAATCAAGCTCTTTTGCCGTTTCGCACATATAAAGCGCGTATGACGGAGTTGCAACGAGCGCGGTAGTGCCGAAATCGCGCATATACATCAGCGCCTTTTCGGTGTTTCCGCTCGAATTGGGAACAACCGTTGCGCCAAGCTTTTCGAGTCCGTAATGAAGACCCAGAGCACCCGTGAACATGCCGTAACCGAAAGATATCTGAACGATATCTTCGTCGGTAGCGCCTGCTGCGGCGGCAATACGGGCAACGCAGTCCGACCACAGATCAAGGTCGTGCTTCGTATATCCAACGACTGTGGGCTTACCTGTTGTGCCGGACGAAGCGTGAATACGCACCATCTCTTTCATCGGTCTTGCGAACAGACCGAACGGATAGTTGTCGCGCAAATCGGCTTTTGTAGTCGGCGGTATGTATTTTATATCGCTCAGGCTCTTGATCTTGTCGGCGGAGATACCCGCCTCGTCAAGCTTCTTTGTGTAGAACGGCACATTTTTGTAGCAGTAATCAACCGTCCATTTCAGTCTTTCGAGCTGCAGCGCTTCCAGCTCGCTGCGCTTCATTGTTTCAATTTCCTTTTGAAAAAACATCTTGAAGTCTCCCTCTTTTATACTTCGACAGGGTATTCGGAAATCACCTATAAATTATACCACTGTTACTCTTTTTCGACAATACCGTTATAAAATAATTCAGTAACATTCTTGTCATCTTTTGCCGTTATTGCGCTGACAATGAAGCAGAGCGCGAGCGAAAGGAGCATTGCTATGCAGGCAAAAAGCGGTCCGAATCCCGCAAGCGTTGATGCTGTACTGTTGTTGAGTCCAAATTCAACAAGCAGTTTGCATATCGCGGGAACTATTGCAACCGAGAAGCCTCCTATCATCGCAGCCCAGGCGCCGTGCTTGTTCATGCGCTTCCAGAACAGCGCAACGACATAAGGCGCAAGGAACGAGCCGGAAATTATACCCCAGGAGTAGCTCATCATATCGAGAATGGGCGTATCTGTATTTGCGACAACATAGGAGCAGAGAATAAACACAACGCAGAGAACTTTTGTGAGAACAGTTACTTTCTTTTCTTTCATTCCGGGTTTGAGCACACTCTTAACAAAGTCCATGGAGAATGTCGAGCTTGCCGTAAGCGTTATGGAGCAAAGAGTCGAAACCGACGCTGCTATGAGCAGGACAAGGACAATTCCGAGCAGTATATTCGGAAGATCCGCGACCTTGAGCATATTCGGAACAACATAGTCCTGCACCGGCTTTTTGAATGATGCTATCTCGTCGGCAGTGAAGAATCTATGGCAGAGCGAGCCTATGAAATATCCGCCGCCCGCGACAAGAAGAGCGAAAAATGTGGATATTATAATGCCGCGCTTCGCCTGCTTGTCGTCCTTTATGCCAAAATATTTCTGTATCATCTGCGGCAGTCCCCATGTGCCGAAGCTGGTCATAAGCACCGTTGCGATGAGCGAAGTTGCGGATTTGAGTTCGAGTTTCGGAAGACCCTCTGCCGAGTTGGCGTATTCTTTGAGACCTTCTATACCTCCGACTCTGTCGCAGCGAATGACGAAGATTATGAGAAGCGTTATGCCGAACATCATGACAATTCCCTGAACAAAGTCCGCGCGAGCCTGAACAAGATATCCGCCGAGCAGCAGAAGAACTGCGGCAAGGACGGCGATAATTATCATGCATATTTTCTCGTCTATTCCGAGCAGAACATCGGCAACCGACGCGAGACCTTTATAGACCGACGCCGAATACGGGATCATGAAGATAAATATAACCATGCAGGCAAATATTTTCATGGCGCGGCTGTTGTATCTCAATTCAAAGAACTGAGGCATAGTTTTTATTTTGAGCCTGTCTGAAACATCGCGCGTTCTTCTGGCAAGCACACGCCAGGCGAGCCACGAGCCGAACACGGCGTTGCCTATTCCCGCGGCAATACCCCAAAGACCGTAGTTGAGTCCGGTGCCGCCGGCGTAGCCGACGAACATAACTGCCGAAAAATATGCCGCACCGTAAGAAAGCGCCGAAAGCCACGCTCCGGCGTTTCGTCCGCCTACTGTCAAATCGGCTATGCTCTTTGATTTTCGTCCCGATACAATGCCGATTATCATCATAACCGCAACATATACCGCGATAGTTATCCAGACGGTGGTATTCTCCATTTTTTCTTCCTCTGCTTTTTCTTTGTTTTGCGCTTTAAAGCTTTTATCCGATAAAGTGCAGCAATATAATACAATAAAAAGCAGTATTTGTCAAGTTATTTCAAAAAGAATTGAATATGTCGCAGAATCTACCTCCTTTTCTCGGCGGCGCACAGCACGCCTGCTGATTGTAGCACACGAGCACGGCATCCTCGCCAATAACCTTTATGTCTTCCCAACATATTCTTATATCGTCGCATCGTCCGAACAGCCCCATACATTTCGGCCTGCCGAATACGATAATTGCAACTACTTTTCCCGAGCAGGTGTCAACTTCAATATCCGACACGGGACCGAGTATATTCCCATCTCTTTGATTTATAACCTGCTTGTTCCTCAGATCCGTCACGCAGCAGTTCAAAAAAATCACCCCCAACGGCATTATATGCCGCTGAGGGTGCGTCGAATCACACGACGTTCATTTCTCTTTTCAGGCGTTCTATAATCCTTTTTTCAAGCCTTGATATGTAGCTCTGCGATATGCCGAGCATATCCGCGACTTCCTTTTGCGTATATTCTTTTCCGCCGCCGAGTCCGAACCGCATTCGCATTATAAGCTTGTCGCGGTCAGTAAGAGCATCAACGGTACGCAGGAGCAGACTTTTTTCGTCCTCCGCCTCTATGCCGCGATTTACCGTATCCGGCTCGCTGCCGAGAATATCGGACAAAAGCAGTTCGTTCCCGTCCCAATCCACATTCAGCGGTTCGTCGAGCGAAATCTCGTTTCTTATATTATTTGTCTTGCGCAGGAACATGAGTATCTCGTTTTCAATGCACCGTGAAGCATATGTCGCGAGCTTTATGTTCTTTGACGGTCTGAATGTGTTGACGGCTTTTATCAGCCCGATAGTGCCTATTGATATAAGATCTTCTATTCCTACTCCGGAGTTTTCAAACTTCCTCGCTATATAGACCACGAGCCTGAGATTATGCACTATGAGCGGCTCGCGCGCGGATTCGTCGCCCGCTTCGATGCGCTCGAATATCTCACGCTCCTCATCTTTTTTCAGCGGGGCGGGCAGTATCTCATAGCCGTTTATGTAGTGTACCTCGCCACGGTCTCTGCGGTTGAGAAAACGGTTTATCAGTTTTTGTATTACCGCTTTCAGCTTTTTCATTTTTTGAGCCTCCCCTTTCCACTCTGTCAAAGAAATTGTTTCCTATAAGTGCCGAATATTCGCCGCCGGACAGCGAATTGTTATATATCGCGGCATAAGTCTCGCTGCATACAAAAATACCCTTGGCGGTTTTCACTGTTGCTTTGTCAATTTTTATCGCCGGAAGAAGCCCGCTCCCGCCGACCGACCTGAAGCTTATAAACCTGACACCGCGGCAGGCATATGCCTCGTCTTCCTTTATCTCCCTGCGCACGAGTTCTTTTATTTCATCCGACAGAACAGAAGCTATTGCGCTGTACTCAAACACTATCGCAGGATATGAGGAAAACGGCTCTTTTAGTGAGCTGCCAGTATCTATGAGAGCGGCGCATTCAGCCTCTTTTCCGTGATAATTTATTCTTACTGTTGCCGTGTGGCTGTCGGGCGCGTTTCGGCGCATAAAATAGGAGATGAGTCGTATAACAGCATAGCAGGCGGCGGAGGTCAACAGGAGCGTAACAGCGCTGATATCAAAATACACCGCGCCGTTTTTATATGTAAGTCCGTCAGGTTTGAACATCAGCCATATGGCAAGCGTGATTCCCGCAAAGGCGAAGTTCGCCATAAGAAAGCCGCCGCCCGCTCTGAGAAAGTCTTTAACCGAGCGTATAGAGAACGCGGTGAAAAGCATCGCCGCAAAACAAATAACTCGCAAGGCTATCGAAAAGAACAGATTCATATCTGGCAGAAAGATTATCAATGAATAAACCGCACCTATCGCGGCGGAGAGCAAAATGCGCCAACTGCGCGTCGGGGTTTTCACCAAAAGGCCCGCCGCCGACAGCATCAGAAAGTTGACGAGCAGATTTATCATCAGCAGTATATCGACATATATAACATTGCTCATCGCGCACCTCCCGAAACGGTATGACTCAATTATAAGCCGCCGCCGAGGCCTTTTTTGTCAAATCAAAGGGTGAAAAAATAAAAAAGCCCTGCACTTTTGAAAGCACAGGGCTGAAAAATATATTCAGTTCAGGTTGTCTACTGCCGCGCGTTCTATAGCGAGACCCGCTCTGTAGCGATTCATATATTTTTTGAATCCCTCGGCGTCTTCAGCGTCGGGAGCTACGCTGTCTCCGAGCATATCGCCGAATACTTTTGAATCGAGGAAACTGTCAAGCGATTCGCAGTCCGCACGGTTCTTCATATATGATGCAAGCAGAGCGATTCCCCATGCGCCTCCCTCGCCTGCCGTCGACATAACGGCAACAGGGGTTTCGAGCACGGCCGCCATGAGCTTCTGACCGACACCGGGGGTTTTGAACAATCCGCCGTGGCCGAGAAGTCTGTCAACGCGGACAAACTCTTTTTCAGTCAGTATGTTCATGCCGAATTTTAAAGTTGCCATCGTCGAGAAGAGTATCGCGCGGGCAAAGTTTGCAAGATTCATCTTGCTGTCCGGAAGCTTTGTGAAAAGCGGCCTGCCAGCTTCAAATCCCGTTGTGTGCTCGCCGGAATAATAGTTATAGGAGAGCAGTCCTCCGCAGTCCGGAGCGCCCTCGAGAGCTTTGTTGTAGAATGTGTCATAGAGCTTCGGCACGTCAACGCTCCCGCTCATCAGCTCCACAGTCTCTTTGAGCAGACCTATCCACGAATCGAGATCGGTCGTGCAGTTGTTGCAGTGTACCATCGCAACGGGACTGCCGTCCGGCGTTGTTACCATGTCTATCTCGGGATACACCTTTGAGAGCGGCTTTTCTAGGACTATCATTGCAAATATCGACGTTCCTGCCGAAACATTGCCGGTTCTCTGTGCAACGCTGTTCGTTGCCACCATGCCGGTGCCTGCATCGCCCTCTGGCGGGCAGAACGGAATACCGGGTTTGAGCTTTCCTGTCGGATCAAGGAGCTTTGCGCCCTCTTCCGTAAGCTTGCCGGCAAAATCTCCTGCGCTGTGTACTGTCGGCAATATGTCGCGCAGCTTCCAAGGAAGATTTTTGTCTGCGACTCTCGAATCGAACTTCTTTATCATCGTTTCATCGAAATCGTGAGTTTTGCTGTTTATCGGGAACATACCGGATGCTTCGCCGATACCGATTGCCTTCTCTCCCGTCAGCATCCAGTGTACATAGCCCGCGAGCGTTGTCATAAAGTCGATGCTTTTGATATGATCCTCGCCATTGAGTATGGCGCGGTCAAGGTGAGCTATGCTCCAGCGCTGAGGAATATTGAACCCGAAAAGCTCGGAAAGCTCAGCCGCCGAGCGCTCGGTGACGGTGTTTCGCCATGTTCTGAAATCAGCTAACTGTCTGCCCTCTTTGTCGAACACAAGATATCCGTGCATCATGCCGGAAATACCCATTGCGCCGACAGAAGTCAGTTCGATATCATATTTTTCTTTTACATCATCGGCAAGGGTTCTGTAGCATTCGCGCATACCCGTCCAAACATCGTTGAGATGATATGTCCAGATGCCGTTTTCGAGCTTATTTTCCCATGAATAACCGCCCGCCGCGATGACTTCGTTGTTTTCGTCAACAAGTATACCCTTGATTCTTGTTGAACCGAGTTCAATACCGAGCGATGTCTTGCCGCCGAGTATCGACTCTCTTATTTTTTCAGTTTTCATACAGCACTCCTTCTTGTCTTTTTAAACAACAAAATTTTATCACATTAAACAAAAAAATAAAAGAGAAAAAGCAGAACTAATTCATTTTATATTGAAATGGGTGTTAATTCATGTTACTATTGTGAAAAATGGACAGGAAGTGATTGGCTTGACTTACGGCACACTAAGCAAATATCGCGGTTTTTTGATGGGCTTTGCCATACTGTGGGTAATGTATTTTCACATACCGCTGAAATTCGCCACCGAAGTCGGATGGTTTATTCACAGAATCGGCTTTTACGGAGTCGATATTTTTCTTTTCCTCTCCGGGCTCGGAGTATATTATTCGCTGACTAAAAGACCGAATGTGCTCGGGTTTTATAAGGCACGCCTTGTTCGCATTCTGCCTGCGTATATTATAGTTGCCTGCGCTTCATATTGTCTGCTGAGGCTCGACAGAGCGAGTGCTCTTGACTTCTTCTATTATATATCCGGCATCGGATATTGGACGCGGCACGCACGATTTGACTGGTATATCCCAACTCAGCTGGCTTTTTATCTGATAACTCCCCTGTTCCTGTTCTTCTATAAAAAGCTCGGCGGCAAAAAGCAGATAATATATACCTCAGCGTGTATGTCTCTTTCTGTTCCGCTTTGCGTTATAATGTATTATAACGATTTGATCTATCTTTGGGGAACGGCAGTCAGGCTTTCTGTTTTCCTGCTCGGAATACATACGGGAAGGCTTGCTGAGCAAGATAAAAAAGTTACTAAAACTTCGCTGATACTCAATATTGCGGCATTTATAGTCGGAACTTTTCTCGCCTATTATCTCAACGGCTGCGTCAAAGAGCCGGAATATATAAAAAACGGGCTCAACTGCTATCCAGCTCTGCTGATGATGCCGTCATTCTGCCTGCTTGTCTCTCTCGGACTTTCGGCACTCAATAAAAAACTGCCGAAGCTTGAAAAAGTTATTACTTTCCCGTTTGATTTTTTAGGCAAATACAGTCTTGAGCTTTATTTGCTTCATCAGCGTCTGCAATCGATAATTCCGAAATATTTTGAGATTGAAAACCAGTTTGTGATTTTAATTGTCACACTTGTTATTTCGCCGCTTCTCGGTATGGTGATAAACGGCATCAGAACCGCCGCAAAGAAACGCAAAACACGAAAGAAGGCAGCATAAAATGTTTGATGTCACCGCAATAGGCGAACTGCTCATCGATATGGCGCAGTCGGGGGTGTCGGATATCGGCTCGTCGATTTTTGAGGCAAATCCCGGCGGCGCGCCGTGCAATGTTTTGGCAATGCTCAACAAGCTCGGCAGGAGCACTGCATTTATCGGCAAGGTCGGAGACGATATTTTCGGCAAGAAGCTCAAAAATATTGTCGAGAGCAGCGGCACGGATGTCGGCGGGCTCGTGTTTGACGAGAATGTCCGCACAACGCTCGCTTTTGTTGAGACGGACGAATACGGCGACAGAAACTTTTCTTTTTACCGCGCTCCTGGTGCGGATATGATGCTGCGCGAAGATGAAGTCAATGTAGATATCATAAAGCAGAGCCGCGTTCTTCACTTCGGAACGCTCTCGATGACACACGATGTCGTTGAAAAGGCAACGGTAAAAGCTATTGAGACAGCGAAAGATTCGGGATTGCTGTTGTCGTTCGACCCCAATCTCCGTCCTCCGCTCTGGGACAGCATGGACAGGGCAAAGCAAAAAATAGATTACGGTTGTTCGGTGAGCGATATTGTAAAAATCGAGATTGACGAATTGCGTTTTCTGACCGGCTGTAATGAAATAAATAAAGCTGTTGAGATATTCAGAATGTGCTACCCGAATGTTGCATTACTGACTGTGACTGCGGGGCGCAGCGGAAGCCGCGCATATTATAAAAATATTTATGCCGAAGCGCCGACTTTTCTCAATGTAAAGACGATAGACACAACCGGAGCGGGCGATACTTTCTGCGCTTGCTGTATAGACTGGTTTTTGAATAACGGCGGCAAAGAGGTTAAAGAAGCTGAACTCAGGAATATGCTTGTTTTCGCAAACGCTGCCGCATCTCTTGTGACCTGCAAAAAGGGAGCACTGCTCTCAATGCCGGAGATATCGGATATAAATAATCTAATCAAGGAGAATGAAAACAATGAGTGAACTCTATGATTCAATAAGGCTGACCCGTTCCGCCGCCACATTTACGCGCGCTTTGGGCATCGATGCTCCCGACGGTGCAGATGCCCCGTGCGACATAGTGCTCGACAAACTCTTTGCCGAGCTCGGCGAAGGCGGAGCAGACAGAGTGTTTATATATAACCCCGACGCTATCGCACTGTGGCTGTTTCAGAAATATACTGAATTGTTCAAAGATGCGATACTCAGAACACAGATTCAGCTCCCAATGCTCTCCGTTATGCCGAGCGTGACGCCGGTCTGCTTCGCTTCGATGTATTCGGGCGTTATGCCGGAGATTCACGGCATAATGAAATACGAAAAGCCGGTTTTAAAAATAGCGACGGCTTTTGATGCTCTCGCCGCAGCAGGCAAACGCTGCGCAATAGTTTCGACCGATGGCGACAGTATTTCAAAAATCTTCCTTGAGCGTAACATTGATTACTACATATATCCGTCCGTTGAAGAATGCAACGCAAAAGCTCTTGAGCTGATAGATTCAGATGAATACGATTTCATCACGCTCTATAACGGCAACTATGACGGCACGATGCACCGCTGGGCGCCGGAGGGTAAAGAGTCGATAGATGCACTCAAAGCTAATATAGCCGTATTTTCAGAGATACACGACGCTATAAAAGCGAAGTGGAGCGGGCATAAAACTCTGCTGGGCTTCTGTCCCGATCACGGCTGCCATGAGATAGACGGAGGCGTGGGAAGCCACGGACTTGATATGCAGGAAGACATGAACATAATTCATATGTTCTCGTTTATAAAATAAATAATCAGCACCGCATGATTTTTCAATGCGGTGCTGTGTTTTTTGTTTATATATTGAACCCTGTAAAGAACTTATATGCGGCGTAAACAGCTGCAATTGCGGCAATGCCGATGCCGACTTTTATGAGTATTGGTTTGACTGCGCGCGGGCTGGTCGGCGCGTGCTTATAGATAAACTCTTTGACCGGGGTCTTTATCTTTGTTCCGCAAAGTTCTTTGAATGTCGCGGTA
>OMAL01000380.1_pt1 | contig 32188 bp, 25 predicted proteins | sample 1644711 | NCBI WGS metagenome assembly OMAL01 (sample SAMEA103958122, study PRJEB25191) | human gut metagenome | biome: human-associated habitat [ENVO:00009003]; feature: intestine environment [ENVO:2100002]; material: feces | place: Germany | collected 2013/2015 | reverse complement strand
TGTTCCAGTTTGAATCCGCGGGTATGCGAAGCGTGCTCATGGGTCTCAAGCCGCAGAGCATAGAAGATCTGATAGCTGTTATCTCGCTCTATAGACCGGGTCCCATGGACTCGATACCTACATATATCGCGAACCGCCACGACTCGTCGAAAATACGCTACAAGACCCCGATGCTCGAGGGTATACTCAAGGTCACCTACGGCTGTATGATTTATCAGGAGCAGGTTATGGAGATATTCCGCACCCTTGCGGGCTACTCCTACGGCCGGGCGGATATAGTCCGCCGCGCCATGTCGAAAAAGAAGCACGATGTCATGGAGCGCGAACGCCATAATTTCATATACGGACTCGTCAATGAGGACGGTACGGTCGAGTGCGAGGGCGCGGTGAAGCGCGGAGTTGACGAAAAGACTGCGAATGATATCTTTAATGATATGTCCTCATTCGCGTCCTATGCGTTCAACAAATCCCACGCCGCCGCCTATGCCTTTGTTGCCTATACAACGGCGTGGCTCAAGTGCCATTATCCCTGCGAGTTCATGGCGGCTCTCATCAGCAGTGTGCTCGATGATACGCCGAAAGTTGCCGAATATATCGCGGAGTGCTCGCGCCTCGGTATCGGGGTTGTGCCGCCCCATGTCAATGTCAGCTCCGAGCGTTTCACTCCAAAGGACGGGAAGATATACTTCGGCCTGCTCGCCGTGAGAAATGTCGGTGCGGGCTTTATAAGAGAGATTGAACGCGAGCGCGAAACAGGCGGGGAGTTCAAATCCTTCTATTCGTTCTGCAAGCGTATGCAGGATAAGGAGTTCAACAAACGCGCGGTCGAGAGCCTCATAAAATGCGGTGCGCTCGACGGACTCGGCGCGAATCGCCGCCAGATGCTCTACGCTTTCCCGGAGATATCGGCTCAGCTCGAGAACGACCGCCGCCGCAATATCGATGGCCAGCTCGGCTTCTTCGATGCCGCCCCGAGCGAAGCGCCGCAGGGCGAATATAAAATGCCGACCCTCGAAGAGATGGACAAGCGCGAATTGCTAAGACTCGAAAAAGAGATGACCGGGCTCTACCTCATGGGTCACCCCATGGCGGAATACGAACAGCTCGCCGAGCGCCTCGGCTGCGCCAATACGGCGGATCTCCGTAACGCCGATGAGGTCGGCGGCATATATAAAGATGAGTCGCGCGTTGATCTTCTCTGCATAATAACGAATGTCAGAAAAAAGATAACAAAAAATAACACCACAATGGCTTTTATAACGGCGGAGGATGTGTTCGGCTCAATAGAAGTCATAGTGTTCCCGAAAATATATGAGCGCCAGACTCAGCTCTTTACCGAGGACAATGTAATTCTTATCCACGGCAGACTCAGCGTGCGCGAGGACGAGGAGGCAAAGCTCGTCTGCGAGTCGGCGGAGCCGTGTTCGCCCGCGGACGCGAAGAGAAAAGTCTCCGAGCAGGTGAGACAGGCTTCAAATGCTGTCACTCAGCCGCAGAAAAAGGCCGCAAAAACGCCCGGACTCTTCCTGCGCTTTGCGAGTGAAAATTGTCCCGAGATCGAGCGGGCTCAGAGAGTTCTCGACTTCTTTGACGGCAATAAGACAGTGTATTTTTACTATTGCGACACGAAAAAATATATCCGTCAGCCATATTCTCACAGCGCGGATGTCAACGCGCCGATGCTCAAGGAGCTTAGGCGGATCCTCGGCGAAGAGAATGTTATTTATATCGATGACAGGCAGGGAGGACAGTGAAAATGAAGAATATAAACCCGCAGAAAAGCAACAGCCTGACAATAGACATCTGCAAGTTCCTCGGGGCGTATATGGTCGTCGCGATACATACGACGCCGTGGAATCTTTTTGGCACCGGAGCGTTCAATACGGTGTATCTGAATTTTATCTACTGCGCCGTGCCCTGTTTCTTCATGGCGTCGGGCTATCTGCTCGCCGGGCGTATGGAATGGCCGCTTACGGCAAAGGATAATCTTCCGAAGGTTGCCCATGCGTTTTTCAAAATGCTCAAGCTCTATCTGCTTTGGTCGCTCGCTTATCTGCCCCTTGCGATATTCGATTACAGGCGCTCGGGTTTCGGCGTTCGCGAAGCGGCGATAAGATATATAAAAGGACTCGTTTTCAGCGGCGAACATTACGGTTCGTGGATGCTCTGGTATATGATCTCGGCAATATATGCGCTCGGGATTATTTATCTTCTCTTAAAAATAAAAGTCAACCCCTGGGCAATAACCGCGCTCGGACTTGTGTTCATTCTCTGCGGAGCGGCTCTCGATATGCTCTCCGGCACGACGAACGATATCTCGCCCGCGATAAACTTTATCAGAAAGCTCATGTGGGCGACTACCGGCAATGGAAAGGTGTTTCGCGGTCTGTTCTATATTTCGTTCGGCATGCTGCTCACGAAGATAAAAATACCCGTGTGGGCGGATGTTTTGATCACTCTCTGCGGCTTCGCCGGGTGCGTGGCGTTCAACAAATATACCGGATTTTTTGTTATTCTCTGCGCCGTCGGACTTTTCGGAATAATAATATCCGTGAAAGTGCCGTATGTTTCGGACAGAAAGATACTCAGACGCGCGAGCATGATAATATATTTCATGCATCTTTATGTCTATATGATTCTCGTGCTGCGCTTCGGACTGCACAGCGGAAAACGGGCATTTTTAATAGTTGCCCTGATAACAACGGCGATCGCTTTTGCATATATTGCAATTTGCGACCTCATAAAACGAAAAAATGCGGTAAAATGCAAAGAAAAAGCTTAATTTTGCAGAAAAAGTGTATTTTTATTTGACTTTGATTCGATAAAAGTGTATTATATAAAAACAGTGTTTACTAATTAACAGGAATAAGATCATAAACAACGACGGAGGAATGACGATGAAGAGCATAGCAGTGCTTACAAGCGGCGGAGACGCGCCGGGTATGAATCCCGCTGTACGCGCAGTCGTGCGTACGGCCTGTCAGAGAGGTATCAAAGTTTACGGTGTTGACAGAGGATACACCGGACTTATAAACGGCGATATACATGAGATGAACCTCCGCTCCGTGTCCGATATAATCACGAGAGGCGGCACGATTCTCTATTCCGCAAGATGCCCCGAGTTCAAGACCGAAGATGGACTTCAGAAAGCCGTTGCAACCTGCAAAAAGTTCGGCATCGACGGCATGGTCATCATCGGCGGCGACGGCTCGTTCAGAGGCGCAAGGGATCTTTCTCTGCGCGGCATTCCGTGCATCGGACTGCCCGGAACTATCGACAACGATATCTCCTGCACCGATTATACAATAGGTTATGACACCTGCCTTAACACCATCGTTCAGATGGTCGACCGCATCCGCGACACTTCCGAGTCTCACGACCGCTGCACGGTCGTCGAGGTCATGGGACGCGGCGCAGGTTATCTCGCACTTGAAGCGGGCATCGCTGTCGGCGCAACGTCGATAATCGTGCCCGAGGTCGAGTACGATATCGAGCGCGATGTTATCGCGCGTATCCGCGAGTTCCAGAAGACCGGCAAGAAGCACTTTGTAGTTATCGTTGCCGAGGGCGTCGGCGGAACCGCTGAGATAGCAAAGAAAATCGAAGCCGAGACCGGCGTCGAGTCGAGAGCAACCATTCTCGGCCATGTCCAGCGCGGCGGATCGCCGACTGCGAGAGACAGGATAATGGCAAGCCAGATGGGCTCGCGCGCCGTTGACCTGCTCACTCAGGGCATAGGCAACAGAGTTGTCGGCATAAGAGACAACAAGATAGTCGATTTCGATATCTTCGAGGCTCTCAAAATGACCAAGACCATAGATATGAAAGACTATGAGCTTGCGCACGAAATCTCCATATAAAGGTGTAATATGAGCATAGAAAAACTGATTTCTTTAAGACAGCAGATAATCAAAAAAGACTTCAGTCGGATGAATGATATGCAGCTTGAAGCGGTCCTTTCTACCAAAGGACCGCTTTTGGTACTTGCGGGAGCGGGCAGCGGAAAAACCACCGTGCTCGTCAACCGTATCGTCAACCTCGTCAAATACGGCGAGGCTTATTATTCCTCTGACTTTTCCCGCCCGATACGCGAGGGCGACGAGGCGCTGCTTGAAAACTATCTCGCAGGCGACACGAGCCTTTTCGAGGCGGAGGATCTTTTGAGCGTCCGTCCCGCGAAGCCGTGGCAGATTCTCGCGATAACCTTCACAAATAAAGCCGCAGGCGAGCTCAAGGAGCGTATCTGCAAGGCTCTCGGCGAAGACGGCAACGATGTTTGGGCGAGCACATTCCACTCGACCTGTGCCAAGATTCTGCGCCGCCACGCTGATGAGATAGGCTATACGCATAATTTCACTATCTACGACTCCGACGACTCCAAACGCGCCGCCAAGGAGTGCATAAAGCGCCTCGGATATGACGAGAAGATGATTCCCGTCAAGTCCGTGCTCGCCGAGATAAGCCGCGCCAAGGACGAGCTGATTACCCCCGCCGAGTTCATTTCGACGAACCAGGCAGATATACGCCTGAAGAAGATAGGCGAGGTCTATGAGGAATATCAGAAGTTCCTCAAGGCGGCGGATGCCATGGACTTTGACGATCTGATAGTCAACATGGTGAAGCTCCTCAAGACGAACAAGGAGACCCGCGAATACTATCAGAACCGCTTCAAATACATAATGGTCGATGAGTATCAGGATACGAACCACGCGCAGTATGTGCTCACCGCACTTCTCGCGGCGGGGCACGAGAATATCTGCGTCGTCGGCGATGACGATCAGAGTATCTACCGCTTCCGCGGCGCAACTATCGAAAACATCCTGAGCTTTGAAAAGCAGTATAAAAATGCGAAGGTCATCCGCCTCGAGCAGAACTACCGCTCGACCCAGACGATACTCGATGCCGCCAACGCTGTTATCGCGAACAACGAACAACGAAAGGGCAAAAATCTCTGGACAGACAACGGGCAGGGCGCAAAAATTGAGTTCTATGTCGCCGAGGACGAGATGGCGGAGAGCCGCCACGTTGCCGATACGATTGTCTCCAATGTCGCCGACGGCGAGGAGTGGAACGACCACGCGGTGCTCTACAGAATGAACGCGCAGTCGAACCTTATCGAGCAGTCGTTCATCAGGAGCGGCATACCGTACAGAATGATCGGCGGACACAGATTCTATGACCGTAAAGAGATAAAAGACGCCATGGCGTATCTCTATGTCGTCAACAACACGGCGGACGAGATAAGGCTCAGAAGAATAATCAACGAGCCCAAACGCGGAATCGGCGAGACTTCGCTCAATGCTGTTTTTGAGATAGCGAACGGACTCGGCGTTGAGCCGTTTGAGGTCATACGCTCGGCGGATCAGTATGCGAAGCTTTCCCGTGCATCTTCAAAGCTCATGGCGTTCGGCAAGCTCATCGACTCGTTCCGCGAGAAGATGGAGATTATGCCCCTCGCCGATTTGCTCGGCGTTATACTTGACGAGACGGGCTATACGCTCTCGCTCGCCAACGAGCCCGAAAAATATCAGGAGCGTGTGGCGAACCTGGCGGAGCTTGGAAACAACATACGCCGCTACTGCGAGGAAAACCCCGAGGGCGACCTCAATGGCTTCCTGCAGGAGACCGCGCTGCTCACGGATATAGATAACTACAACGCCCAGACCCAGGCGGTCGTTATGATGACGATACACTCCGCCAAGGGACTCGAATTCCCGAATGTGTTTATCGTCGGCATGGAGGAGGGAATATTCCCCGGAATGCAGACGATACTCTATGAGCCGGAGAATATCGAGGAGGAGCGCAGACTCGCCTATGTCGCGATAACGCGTGCGAAGAAGAAGCTTTATATCTCCAGCGCATCAACGCGAATGCTCTACGGCATGACGAACCGCAACCGCCCGTCGAGATTCGTTGAAGAGATACCCGAGGAGCTGCTCGACAAGAAGGGCGCAAGACCGATGTCTTATCAGACTCACGGCATCCCGCAGCAGCGTTCCGCAGGGCAGGGAAGCGCGTCGAGAGGATTTTCAAAGATTTCATCTCAGTCACCCGCAAGAGCGTCGAATTCAATCCCGTCGAAGCCCGCTTACAGCTTCTCCGCTTCGTCCGGCTTCTCCGGCGCGGGCGCGAAGAAACCCGCCGCCGCGGCGCAGAGCTATTCCGTCGGCGAGACAGTCAAGCATAAGGCATATGGCACGGGCGTGATACTCAGTATGCAGAAAATGGCGAACGATACCATGCTCGAGATAGCCTTTGAAAAAGTCGGCACAAAGAAGATAATGGCGAACTACGCCAAGCTTGAAAAAGTATAAAAATTATAATAAACCCCGGTCAGTGCATTTGATTTTGCACCGACCGGGGTTCTCTTTTTTATAGGTACTCATGCGAGTGTTGAATGCGAGCAGCCTTATTTTTTGACAACCGACGACTTGAACATTATCTTCGCCGTGAATATTCTCTCGTCCGCGCAGTCGAACGATGCCTGTCCGCCGTATTTTTGAATTATCTTGCTTATGCGCGCCACCCTCTCGCTGTTCTTTATGTCCGGCGAGCCGTCCACGCTGTGGCGGACGTTGAGCACGACATATGCCTCGTTGAAGCTGCCGATGCTCATGTCGATAAAGCGCTCTTCTGATTTTTCGGCGGATTTGTATGCCCCGTTGAGGATGTTGTCGAGTAATATTGTGAGGTCGCTGTCCGAAAGAAAAGAAAAATCGATGCTGCGCACATCGCAGTTGAATTTTATCTCCGAATTTGCGCACAGATGCGCGTATCTGCTGATTATAACATTCGCGAGCTTGTTGCTGCTGAACTGCTTCACCGCACCCATCGCGCCGCTGTTGTATATCGAGTCGATGTAGCTGTTTATGCGGTCGTTTTCTCCGTTTTGCGAGAGCTGCTTTATCGTGCGGAGATGTCCCTTTATGTCGTGGATAATAATGTCGCGCAGGTCGTATTGATGCTCAAGCTCCGCATAGTATTCCGCGTTCAGCTTCTGCCGCTGTTCTTCGAGAAGCGTTTCGGTGAAGTTCGAGATTTTGCAGACCAATTTTCTGTGCGCCATGCAAACTGCGGATATCGCCAGCGGAAGAATGACCGATATCAGCGTTAAAACCAGGTTGCTCCCCGGGAAAAATGCAAAGCCCGCGATCATCGCGGCGCAGACCAAAGAGAGCATGGACACCAGCACCGAATAGACGATCATGTCGTCTTTGTGCCTTGACACTGCATATGAAAATGCAAAATACAGCGCACTCGAAGAAATTCCGAGCAATATCATTCCGTTTCCGGGCGGCTCGTGGCTGATGATTTTCGGCAGACCGAACATTATTATAAACGCTGACATCGCGGCGAGCACTTCGAGCAGTAAGCAGTGGATCAGCGACTGCTTTATTCCTGCACTGTATATTATGAGCGCAGCGCAGAGATTGCTTATAAAAAGCAAGGCTATATTGAGCGCGGCAAGCCCCGCGAAGCTTACGGCGAATTGGACTGCAGCAGCCGCCGCAAAGAATCCACAGACTGCGGCAATCGGACATTTTGTTTCAAACCGCCTTGAAAAATAGCAGTACGCGGCAAATTGTCCGAAAGCGCAGGCAATCAATTTACACACAGTGTCCATCATATGCCTCCCGCGAAGTTAAAAAATGCCTTTCTGAAGGCGGGGTATTTGCGCTGGGACATATATACGCTTACCGTTTCGCCGTCGCCTTTTCTGAGCGTGACGCTGTCTTTTGAAAAGTCGATGACGTTTTGCAGATTGACTATGTAGCTCGCGTGGGAATAGACAAAGCAGTCCGGCTGACCGGTCTTTGCTATCCAGTCCTTTAGCCTGACTCCCGTCGCATATTCGGCATCTTTCGTCACGAGCAGTGCTCCGTAGCGCCTGTTTTCAATATAGAGAATGTCTTTTGTCTTTATCTTCTTGACTATGTCGTGTGTTTCGAGAATTATCGTCTTGCTCAGCGTGCGGTATTCCTGAACAGCGTCAAAGAGATTCTTGTTGAAGCGATTGACATCAACAGGCTTCGAGAGATATCTGAAAACATGGATGCGCATCGCGTCGTCGAGATATCGCTGAAACGAGGTCAGAACGATAATCAGCACATCTGGATTCTGCTTCTTGAGCTCAACGGCGAGCTCAAGTCCGCTCATTTCCGGCATCTCGATATCAATAAAAGCGATGTCATATTTGTGCTTGTTTTCGAGAATGAATTTTCCCGACTGACGGCAGTCTATATTGAAGCTGACAGTGTTCACTTTTTCCCATGCGCACAGCAGTTTTTTAACCTGTTCAACTATTTCCGCGCTGTCGTCGCAGACAAGTATATCTATCAAAAGAATCACGCTCCCGCAAATATTATACCACATTTTGTCGAAAAAGCAAACAGAAAAATAAAAAATGTCATCAACGATTATTTTTTACTGTTTGCCGGTCACCGCTTGAATTGAGTTTTGCGACCTCGGCAAATTAAACTCACGAAAAACATCGTTTTCGCCCAAAATCGCATCACTTTTGCAAAAATTCACACTTCCGGCGGCAAATGCGCTAAAATAGTGTTGACCTCTGAAAAGAGCATGAATTTGAAATCTATCTCCTACATAACTCCTATATAAAAGAAAGCGGGCAGGGTACACACCTTGCCTGCTTTCTTTATTTATAATGACAGTGTCTGAGCATAAAAAATATTTCAACAGACCGCGCGGATATTTTCATATAACCTCACACCGCGGCGGACTTATATTTATTGTAAAGTATGTTCTTACACTTTTTGTAAACTATCTTATTACACTGTACAAACAAAATGTCGTTCATGTGCCTAAAATGGCACGCGACAATTTGTCAAAATATGTCGCATATTCGCTACATAGAAAAATAACTGCTCAAAATATATCGTTTTTGCCTATTTTTACATCACTTTTTGAAAAATCAACACTTTTTGCTTGCAATGCGTTAAAATTATGGCGTACTCAAGCGAAGTACATAAATGAAGTCAACTACCTCCTATACTCCTATACGGCGGGAAGCGGGCGGGTTTTCCGTCTGCTGCCTGACCGCCGGAAGCGCGGAGGCATACGGCAGGCGGCAAAACGCACCTGCAGATAAATTCAAGGGACGGATAGTAATGCTAAAAGAATACGACGGACTTCCGGATGTCGGCTCGCGCTATGTGCTCGAATGCCGATGCAAGAAAATCGGAGAGGACGGCAGCGAGATAGGCGCATGCGATGACACCGTCAACCCCGTCAGCGGATTTATTTATGCCGAGAATGAAGAACAGGCTGTCAACTACGGTATAGACTTCATCATGAAGTATGCGGGAGATAACCTCCTGCTCGAGGATAACAGCATTCTCCTGCTCGACGATAATCGCCCGATGGATCTGTACTATGACTTTTCGGCAGTCGAGGTCGGATGATTTAGACTGCCGGGCGAGAATAAGCAGAAAGTAATGCTTCGCTGATTTCACCATCCACGCAAAACGCAGAAACCCCAACCTGCGTTTTGGAATTTCCATATTATCTTTTTTATCTCCACTTCCTCAACGATACGGGCGCCGTGATCCACCAGAGTCACGGCGCCTGTATCTATTTTATTTTCAGCAGTCGCAGGTCTTGGTGCGCTGGACTGTTCCTGCCGCGTGGTGCGGCGGAGCGTATACGGAATATACCTTGAGCGGGATGCTTCCGCTGTTTGTTATATTGTGCCAGGTTCCGGCGGGGATGAGGCAGGCGTCGCCGCCGTTTGCCCTCTGACCGTCGCACATGGAACATTTCGTCGCGCCGAAGCTTATTGTCGCGCAGCCCTGCACGATGCAGACGAGCTGATCTGTGTCCTCGTGGATTTCCGCGCCGATGTCGCAGTTGCTCGCCCGTCCATGCCTCTTTTCGGAAATTTGTGTTCTCTTTCGTCTCGCGGTCAATGTCCATGACTGTCGGCTGTCCGCCGCAGCCGCAGCGGTTTTGATTGTTGTTCATTTGGCACCTCCAAAGTTTTTTCTGTATATTCTATGCGCCGAAGTTCATTTGCGATACTGTTTTTCTTGAAACGCGGCGGCGGATGCCGTATAATTGTTTTATATACAGCCGAAGTTTTCGGTCGGATTCGTCCGTTGATTTTTATGAAACAGTTTTCGGAGGTGCGGTATGTACAGGCTCTTTATCGTTGAGGATGACCCGGGGATAGCGAACGCCGTCGCGGCGCAGGCGCAGGCGTGGAATCTTCAGACGCATATCGTGCAGGATTTCAGCAATGTCATGCACGAATTCGCCGAGTTTTCGCCGCATATAGTCCTGCTCGATATCATGCTGCCGTTCTTTGACGGCTATCACTGGTGCAGTGAGATTCGCCGCGTCTCAAAGGTGCCGATAATCTTCGTCTCCTCTGCGTCGGATAATATGAATATCGTCATGGCGATGAACCTCGGAGCGGATGATTTTATCTCGAAGCCGTTTGACGGCAGCGTCCTCATGGCGAAAATTCAGGCTCTTCTGCGCCGTACTTACGATTTCGGCGCCAATGTTCCGGTGCTCGAGCATCGCGGCGCATTGCTCGATACGGGTGAAAATTCGCTCGTTTTCGGAGATGAAAAGATAACGCTGACCAAAAATGAATATCGCATTCTGCTCTGCCTGATGGAAAATAAAGGCAAGGTGGTCAGCCGCGAAAAGCTGATGGAGCGCCTTTGGGAGACGGACTCGTTTGTCGATGAAAACACGCTTACGGTCAATGTCAACCGTCTTAGAAAGAAGCTTGACGCGGCGGGACTCAAAGATTTTATCGCCACAAAGTTCGGCGTGGGGTATATAATAGCTTGATTTCGGAGGGGTTATGAGCTTTTTTAAGGGTTATCTCAAGGAGCGGTGGAAGCGGCTTTTTCTGCTTCTGCTTTTCGTCTGCATATTCGCGGTTTCGTTTTGGTTCTACCGTCTGCCCGTGCGCGCCGTGATGTATCCGTGCGCCCTGTGCCTGCTTTTCGGCGCGGTGTTCGCCGCCTATGATATTACAAAAGCGTATCGCCGCCACAAGTTTTTCGAAGAGCTTCACCGCAGGAACACCGAACTTATATCTGCTTTGCCCGAGCCGGAGGGGATAGTTGATTCCGACTATCAGCAGCTGATATCCGTGCTCAAGGAAAAAATAGCGGAGATAACGGCGCAGACGGACAGCCGCATACGCGACACCGTCGATTACTACACCGTCTGGGCGCACCAGATAAAAACGCCGATAGCGGCGATGCGTCTGACTCTTCAGAAAGAGGATGTGCCCGAAGCGCGCAGGCTCGCATCCGAACTGCCGCGTATAGAGCAGTATGTCGAGATGGTGCTCGTCTTTGTGCGTCTCGGCTCGGATTACAGCGACTATGTTTTTGCTCAGCAGGATATAGACGAAATAATCAGAAGCTCGGTGAAAAAATTCGCCTCGGAGTTTATCGACCGCAGGATTCGCCTCGAATATGACAGCGTTGATATTCAAGCCGTTACGGACGAAAAATGGTTCGCGTTCGTCGTCGAGCAGCTGCTCTCAAACGCGCTCAAATATACCCGCGAGGGGAGCATAAAGATTTATTCCGAGGGAAAAGTCCTTTGTATCAAAGACACCGGAATAGGCATCGCGCCGGAGGATCTGCCGCGCGTGTTTGATAAAGGCTATACCGGATGCAACGGCAGAACCGACCGCCGTGCGAGCGGGCTCGGGCTTTATCTCTGCCGCCGCATATGTCAAAACCTCGGTATTGATATCGCGATTTCTTCAACAGTAGGCGAGGGGACAACGGTTCGCCTCGATCTCGGGCAGTATAAACTGGGAAAAGAATAACTTCTTACAAAACCGTAAGATTTGAAAGGGGAAATGTAAGCCTTTTCTATGGAGGCGCATTTCCCTTTTCGGCTATAATAGAGTCACAAAATGACAGGAGGTCAACTACAGTGAGTATTTTGGAAGTCAACGGACTCAAAAAAGTCTATTCAACCCGTCTCGGCGGCAATAAGGTCGAGGCTCTTAAAAATGTTAACTTCAGCGTGTCGGAGGGCGAGTATGTCGCTATAATGGGCGAGTCCGGCTCCGGCAAGACCACTCTGCTCAATATTCTTGCGGCTCTTGACAGACCCACTTCCGGCAGCGTTATGATTGACGGCAGGGATCTTTCAAAGATAAAGGACTCCGCTGTCTGCGCTTTCCGCAGAGACAACCTCGGCTTCGTGTTCCAGGATTTCAATCTTCTCGATACTTTCACGGTCGAAGATAATATCTATCTTCCGCTCGTCCTCGCGGGCAAGAGCTACGATGAGATGCATTCCCGCCTCGAACCGATAGCAAAGCGTCTCGGCATAACGGAACTGCTCAAGAAATATCCTTATGAGATATCCGGCGGCCAGAAGCAGAGGGCGGCTGTCGCCCGCGCGCTGATAACCGAGCCGCGCATAATTCTCGCCGATGAGCCGACCGGCGCGCTCGATTCAAAGTCCACCGATGAACTGCTGCGCCTGTTCACCGAGGTCAACGCCCTCGGACAGACCATTCTTATGGTCACGCACTCCGTCAAGGCGGCTTCCTCCGCAAAGCGCGTGCTCTTCATAAAGGACGGCGAGGTGTTCCATCAGATTTATCGCGGCGCCGATACCGACAGCCAGCTCTATCAGAAGATATCCGAGACCCTGACTCTGCTTGCGACAGGCGGTGAGCGCAAATGAAAAAGTTTTTCTATCCGCGCCTCGCGTTTGATGGGATAAGAAAGAACAAGCGCCTCTATCTGCCGTATATTTTAACGCAGATAGGCATGATAATGATGTATTATATCGTCATCTTCCTGCGCTACGGCGAGTCGCTCAAGGGCACGTTCGGCGAGGGTACGGTCAGCATCGTGCTCATGCTCGGCGGCTGGGTCATCGCCATATTCGCCTGCATCTTTCTTTTCTATACAAATTCGTTTCTTATCCGACGCAGGAAGAAAGAGTTCGGACTCTATAACATCCTCGGCATGGACAAAAAGAATATCAGCATCCTGCTCTTTTGGGAGAGCCTGATAACTTCTGCCATATCGCTCTTCTGCGGTCTTGTGCTCGGCGTCGCGCTCTCGAAGCTTGCCGAACTCGGACTCGTCAAGGCGATAAGCGGCACTGATATCAGCTATGTTTTCCATGTCTCTCCGACTGCAATATTGCTGACCGTCGGCGTTTTCGCCGTTATCTTCCTGCTCCTCTTCATCAACTCCGTGCGCCAGATAATGGGCGCGAGCGCGGTGACTTTGATAAGGAGTGAAAACCTTGGCGAGAAGCCGCCGAAAGCTAACCCGCTTCTCGGCATCATCGGCGCAGTTTTGCTCATCGGCGCATATATTACCGCCGTTGTGATAACAGAGCCCCTGAGCGCGATACTTGTGTTTTTCATCGCGGTCATAATGGTCATCATCGGCACTTATCTTCTGATGATATTCGGCTCGGTGCTTCTCTGCCGTTTCCTGCAAAAGCGCAAGAACTATTATTATAAACCGAATCATTTCATCTCCGTCTCTTCAATGACCTACAGAATGAAGAGAAACGGCGCGGGACTCGCGTCCGTCTGCGTGCTCGCAACAATGGTGCTCGTCATGATATCCTCGACCACCTGCCTGCTCTTCGGCACTGAGGACAGCATCAACACCCGCTATCCGCGCGATATCGTGCTCTCGACAGGCTTTGATACTATCGACGGACTCGATGACGGCAATATCGAAAAAGTCGCCGCAGGCGTCGATTCCCTTGCCGCTTCGCATAAGGCGAACGCCTCAAATTTTGCGTCCTACAGATCCGTTGTGACTGTCGGCACGATTTCCGACGGCGGCAAGCTGATCGCAGGCGGCACGGGCGTAGCAATCGGTTCAAACTCGAATGCGTATACCTGCTTCGATGTCGTGCCGATAGAGGACTACAACGCCGTCATGGGCACGAACGAAACCCTCGCGCCCGATGAGGTCATAGTCTATGGCTACAGAATGAAGTATAAATATGACACCGTGACTCTCGGCGACGGCAAGACCTACAAAGTCAAAAAGACAGCCGACAGCTTCCTCATTGACGGCGACTCCGCCGTAAATATCGCGTCCTCGATATATATTTTCGTGCCCGACTTCAAAAGTGCAGTCACGGATTTTGCAAAGCCCGAAAACCACAACGGGGTGCGCACCGTCAACTATAAGTATTTCAGATTTTTCGATACCGATCTCGATACCGCCGGCGAGAGAGCGCTGTGCAATGACTATATCGACGCGACAAAACCGGCAATGTCGTCTTACGGCAATATGATGACATTCTCGATAGACAGCCGCAATGTCGGCAGGGATGATTATTATTCTGCCTTCGGCTCGCTGTTCTATCTCGGAGTCATGCTTTCGGTCGTGTTCATCTTCGCGGCTGTGCTGATAATCTACTATAAGCAGGTTTCTGAGGGTTACGAAGATCAGTCGCGCTTTGAGATAATGCAGAAGGTCGGCATGACGAAGAAAGAGATAAGAAAGAGCATCAATTCCCAGCTGCTCACGGTATTCTTCCTGCCTCTTGCGGGAGCGGGTCTGCATATGATATTCGCGTCTATAATAATACGCAGAATATTACTCGCCTTTAATTTCAACAACCCCGTCCTCTTCGCCGTGACAACTCTTGTGTGCTTCGTCGTGTTCGCGCTGTTCTATACTCTTATTTACCGCGTCACCTCCAACGCCTATTATAAGATAGTCAGCGGCGCAAAGGAGAGAGAATAATGAAAAGAGCAGCGGCTGTTCTGCTGACTCTTGCTCTAATGCTCTCGCTCACGGCGTGCATGAGCCGCGGCAGTATGCAGCTCAAACGCGCGGACAGATACTTTGACGATCTGCGCGGCGCGTTCAAAATGTCCGATGTCACGAACAGCGCCAGGCTTATCGGCAAGCGCGAGAACAACGGCAAAGATTGGTTCACCGGCAGCTACACCGCGCAGTGCGAGAACGAGACCGGACGCGATACCGTGTTCGGCGGCGCGTCGGCGCGCGACAAGCTGATAAAAGTGAAAGCTTATATCGAAACCGAGTCCGGTAGCGCGGTCATCCGCCTGAGAATGAACGGAAAAGTGCTCGAATATACGCCCGACGCCGACGGCAGATTCGAACGCGAGTTCAATTTCCAAAACGGCGGCAACTATATAATGATAGACTTCGACCGCTTCACCGGAACAGTTCAGATGACAGCAGAATATGTATAACAAAAACGGCAGGAACCGTAAAAAAGTTCCTGCCGTTTTCTCGTCATTTTATATATCCCGGTGCATCGCTTTCGGGAATGTACATCGTCTGATTGTAGCCGTCGGTGAATGTTATCTGCGCGATATAGCCGCCGAGAGAGGTGTAACACTGTCCTTGAGCGAGAGCGAACAGCTCGTCTGACTGCTTTTGATTTGTAACGCTCTTTATGAAGCAGTCATCCATGTCGCCGAAAGCTTTGGTCACCAACTTTATTTCTTTCGTGTTGAACATCGTGCTCATAATAAAAATCGGGTTTATCGCGGTGCCGCCGTATTTTCCGCTTTTGTTTATCTCCTGCGCCTGCAAAATGATGCGGCGGCAGTCGTAAATATTGACGCTCTTGACTTCGCGCTTTTGCCCGAGCGCGTCCGTCATGCCGTGTTCTTTGATAAACTTCAGCGTCTCGGTCATGTCGCCCGTGATAGCCGCAAGAACCGACCTGCCTTCAACATTTTCTTCATATCGACCGCCGTAGTATGTGGCATTGTCGTTGAGATAAATATATGCTACTTCCTTTTCGCTGCCGCGAAGAATATCAGTATATTTTTTCTTCGATATGTCGCTCCATATGCATTTGCCGAGCTTATCAAGCTCATCCGAGCTCAGCTCGCGGCAGAAGCTGCCGTCCTTGCTCGCTATTAGAACGCCATCCTTATTGCGCAGAGGATTGCCGTAGTTTCGAAATAAGAAATAGCCTTGCAGGTTCGACATATTCGGAGCTTTTACGTCTTCGCTTTTAAGCTTTTCGCGCTCTGTATCGGAGGCGGCGAGGAAAAGATATTGCTGTTCCTTTACCCCGTCCGTGTCGGCAACGGCGAAATATGAGTTGAGGTCTTTTTCGCTTATGTTCGTGAAAGTGCGCTCCATGCTCTTCCCGTTCTTGAAATAATACTTGACGGAGAACTGGGTGTTTGTCTTTTCGTCGCTCTTCTTCTCGTTCGTTATGAGCTTGTGGATGGAGAGCACCGTGTTTATGTCCTTTTCCGTCGAGAGAGTTATGCAGTTTGTATAGGGCTTGAGAACCGTTGCAGTGCCCTTGACGGTGCGGAGTATACTGCCGTTTTGCGCCATTCCGCTCTCAAAGCTGAACGGCATCGACACCGTGACATACTCTACCTCTTCCGCTTCGGGAACGCGCGCGGTGTAGCCGAATCCGCCTGTTAGGAATATTGCGGTGATTATCGCCGCTGCGCCGACCGGCATTGCAAACTGCCAGAGATTCTTGCGAACCGCCTTCAAATTCCTGCGCGCAATGAATGTGTAGGCAAAATATGCCGCGAGCATGACGGCGATACCCAAAAGCGCGGTGAGCGCAGTATTAACGGAGGGGATAGTGGTTTTCAAAACCCATGCGGGAACGGAAAATCCGCAGAACACTATTATCGCCGAGGTAAGCGCTGTGAGTACACGGCTCGCCGCCGGAACTCCGAGCTCTTCAAGCTTCTTTTTGCCGAACATCCGCTGCGCGAGCACGATCAATACGGCGGTCAAAACTATCCAAAGCAGTATCGGAAGCCATGCGCCTATCCCGGGCAGGGACGAGCCGTCCTTGCAGTAACCGAAGTCGATAGGACCGAATCCGCGCAGATCCGAGATTGCAGAATCCTCTATACTCGTTCCGGGAACGCGGAACAGCGTGAACGGGCAGAATGCCATTATCCCGCGTCCGCCCCGTTGGATGGAGAAACTGAAATAGTAATGCTGCATATCCATGTTGCCGGTGTAATTCACGCCGGAGACTGCCGTCCTGCCGCGCAGAAATACCGAAGAAAGGGCGTCCCAAGCAGTTGAGAGAAGCGGCAGGGCGAGAATGAGCACTACAGAATAGAATATGCTCTCCGCAACGCTGCCCGTGAGCGACGCCGTCAGCGCGCCTATCGCAAAGCCCGCGAACATCATCGTCAAAAATCCGGCATACTGATAGAATATGACCGGGAGAACTTTCGCGGCGGAGCAGCCGGACGCGCAGCATATTATCGCGCTGATTATCCCGGGTATTATTATCGCCGCGCCGAGGAGCGTCAGCGAAGAAACACAGCGGTTTTTAAAGAGCGTCGAGCGGCTGAGATTGAAGCTGAACCACACGTTCGACTGATTCTTTATGTTGATGAACCGCAGAGTATATGCCGCCTGTATCGCGCCGACGAGCACAATGCAGAATGAGATGAAAACAAGCGCATCGGGCGAGTCCCTGAACCATGTGAAAAAGACCTTTTCTTTCTGTTTGAACTGAAAATATGCGCATACTGCCGCCTGCACAGTGAATGCGAGAAAGGTCAGCGCGGGTATGACGAGATTTGAAGCAAAGCTGCGCTTTAAGTCGGCGGAAGCAATATTATTCAAAGACTTTTGAGATTTCATCGCTCTTGTCCTCCGTTTCCTGTAAGAATATTTCTTCAAGCTCCATCGGGAACTCGTCGATGAACAGCGGCTCCAATGCGTCGAGCTTTGCCCTCGCGTCATCGATATGTCCGCAGACGGTCACAACGGCGCTCCTGCCGTCGATGTCGAGCTTTTTGATGTCGATATTCCCGAATATCGAGCGCGTCGGCTCAAAGTCAAACTGAAGCCTGAATTTGCGCCAGGTAGAGGGGATATCGTCCGTGCAGCAGTTCATCTGCACACGCTTGCCGGATATCAGCACTATCCTGTCGCAGAGGTTTTGAAGATCTGCTATCGCGTGGGACGAGATGAGCATGGTGCAGCCGCTCTGAGCCATGTAGTCCATGAAAAGCTGCTTGCAGATGTCCTTTTTTGCGATGTCAAGCCCGTCGAGGCATTCGTCGAGCAGCAGGACCTTCGGCGACGAGGCGAGCGCTAACGCTATCTCTGTCTGGCGCTGCATTCCTTTTGAAAATCCGCGTATTTTCGCGTCGCCGTCAAGCTCAAAGAGCTTTAGCATACGCTCGAAGTTGCCGAATGAAAACTCCGGGTAGTAGTCTTTGTAGAAGCGAGCCGCGCTGTTCGGGGTCGAGCCGACGGGGAAGAAGAGATCGTCCGGCACGAAGAACAGCCGCGAGCGCACCTCGTCGGAATTGTAGGTGGATTCGCCGTCTATAAGCACCTTGCCGGAGTCCGGCTTATAGAGCCCTGCGGCGCATTTTATAAGCGTTGTTTTGCCCGCGCCGTTGTAGCCTATCAGACCGCAGACGGACGAGTCACAGGCGGAGAAGGATATGTCCTCAACGGCGGTAAAATCGCCGTAGCTTTTGGTGACGTTTCTGAATTCAATCATGGCGTTTGCCTCTTTGCTCCTTTCATTTGTTTTCGGCGTAGACCTGCTTTAGAAGCTCCTCAATATCCGCTTCGCTCAGCCCGTTTGCCTTCGCCGAGCGCAGAGCGGCCGAGAGCGCCGAAAAAGCCTGCTCGCGCACGCGGCTGTTGTCCGCCGCGTTTTCGCTGATAAAGACTCCGCGCCCGGGTTGGGAATAGGTCACGCCCTTTGCCTCAAGCTCCTGAAACGCGCGCTTTACGGTGTTCACGTTGAGCTTGAGCTCGGAAGCTAAAGAGCGGGTGGAGGGCAGACGGTCGTGCGGCTTGTACACGCCGCGCCTGACCATGAGCATCACCTGCTCCTCGATCTGTTCGTAGATAGGTGTTTTTGAGTGGAAATCGAGTATAATCACGATTTGTCCTCCGTATTAAAAAGTTAGCTAACTGAGCTATCTCAAATAGCTCAGTTGTATATTATCATCCTTTTCGGCGTTTGTCAACGGAAAAACTTTATTTTTCTCTCGTCAATATTTCCAAATGTCGGGCGCTTTGTTTGTGCATATTGCGGCAAGAACGGCGATAGCGCAAAAATAAATCTTTGATTAAAGAGCCAAAAGCTCGACCCGACCGAATAAAACAAAAAAAAACAGGATTGGCGGTCAGTCCGTCAATCCCGTTTCGTATAGCTTATTTTTTTACATATCTGTCAAATGTAAAAACGTATCCGTTGCTCTCCTGCGCGGCGGAATGCTCGACGAGCTTCCAGCCTTCGCGGCGGTCGAGATCGGGAAAGAACTTTTCAGCCTTTCCGTCCGCATTCACGCGCGTTACATACGCTTCATCGCATGAGTCGATCAGCTCGTTGTAGACCGCCTCTCCACCCAAGAGGAATACATTTTCGCCATTTTCAATAATGTCCGCGAGCTCGTCAATGCCGTGGTACACCGTGACATTCTCGGCGCTCCAATTTTCGTCTCGCGTCAGCACTATATTCTTCCTGCCCGGCAGAGCCTTCTGCCCCGGCAGGGAGAGAAATGTCGTGCGTCCCATGATAACGGTGCTGCCCATGGTCTTCTCTTTGAAAAACTTGAGGTCGGCGGGGATATGGAAGAGCATTCCCGTGCCCTTGCCGATGCCCCAGTTTATGTCGGCACAAACTATTGCTTTCATCTTCGCTCCTTATATCGCAACGGGTATCTTCTCGGTGAACTCGTGATATTTGTAGTCCTCGAAATGCACGCTGTCGGGCGTGAACTTGTAGAAATCCGTTATTGACTTGTCGAGGACGAACTTCGGCGCGTCGTAGGGCTCGCGCTTTATCAGCTCTTCGACTATCGGAACGTGCCTGTCATATATGTGCGCGTCGGCTATGACATGGACGAACTCGCCCGGCTCAAGTCCTGAGACCTGCGCTATCATGTGAACGAGCGTCGCATATTGGCAGACGTTCCAGCTGTTTGCCGTGAGCATATCCTGCGAGCGCTGGTTGAGTATCGCGTTGAGTTTCTTGCCCGTGACATTGAAAGTCATGCTGTAGGCGCAGGGATAGAGATTCATTTCACTCAGGTCTGCGTGGACGTATATGTTTGTCAGTATGCGGCGGCTGAGCGGGTTGTGCTTGAGGTCATAGAGAACTCTGTCAACCTGGTCGAAGTCGCCCTCGGGATAGTGGTGCTTGACTCCGAGCTGATAGCCGTATGCCTTGCCGATGCTGCCGTCCTCGTTAGCCCAAGCGTCCCAGACGTGCCCCTTGAAGTCGTTGACGTTGTTCGATTTTTTCTGCCATATCCAGAGCAGCTCGTCCGTTGCGCTCTTGATAAAGGTCTTTCTGAGCGTCATCGCCGGGAACTCCTTTGAAAGGTCGTAGCGGTTGACGATGCCGAATTTCTTTATCGTGTGCGCACTCGTGCCGTCCTCCCAGTGCGGGCGGACGTTGTAGTCCGTGTCCCATGTGCCGTTTTCGAGTATATCCTTGCAGTTGGCGATAAATACCTCGTCTGCGTAGCTCATTTCTTCCTCTCCTCTTTGCCTTTTCTTTATTTATATTATTCCTGTCTGCCGGAGCAGATCGGGTATTCCGTGCTCAAAATCAACGCCGTAGCGAAGATCCGTGCCCGCTTCTTTCGTTCTCACGATGCAGCCGTGGGTATAGTCAACGGCTATCCTCGCGCTCTCGGCGAGGCTCAATCCGTTCATGTATGCGCCGAGCAGCGCGCTCGCGAACACATCGCCCGTGCCGTGAAAATATCCGTCCACCGTGTCCGAGAGGGCGTAGCTTATCTCGTCTGTCGAGCGGTCGTATGATGCCGAGCCGACCTGTCTGCCGTCGAATGCAACTCCCGTCAGAACCACCTTTGACGGTCCGAGACAAGAGAGCCTGCGAAGCGTCGATTCAACATATTCTTTTGAGTAGGGGGCGGGGCGGTATTCCTCGCCGAGCATGAACGCAGCTTCCGTGAAGTTCGGAACGATTATGTCCGCCTTGGCGCAAAGGCGCGTCATTTGCTTTGCAAAGTCCATGTCAAACACCGTGTACATCTTCCCGCTGTCCGCCATCGCGGGGTCGACGAGCACGACCGTGTCTTTCTCTTTGAAATCGTCTATAAAATCGGTCACTATGTCTATCTGCTCGACCGAGCCGAGAAAGCCGCTGTATATCGCGTCAAATTTTATTCCGAGGCTCTTCCAATGCTCCGCGATCGGGCGCATGTCGCCCGTGAGATCGCGGTAGGTGAAGCCCGTGAATCCGCCAGTGTGCGTCGATAGCACGGCGGTCGGTATGACCGAAACCTCAATGCCCATGGCAGAGATTATCGGCAAGGCAACTGTCAGCGAGCATTTGCCGAAGCCCGAAATATCATGTATGGCAGCAGCCCTTTTGAGTCTCTCCATGTGTATCACTCGCTTTTCATTATGATGTCCGCAAGCTCGTCTGCGGTCAGATTCGGAATATATTTTTCAACCCGGGCTTCTTCGAGCGCCGATATTATTTCTTCGCGCCGGAACTCCGCCCCGCGAAGCCGCGCTTCGAGCTTTGAAATATCTCCGATGTTGATGAAATCGCCGAAAATGCGTATATCTTCTATCCGCCCGCAGGCGGCTTTCTTTTTTATATAAACCGTCCCGCAGCTAAGACGGGATCGCTCAGCTTTTGAAAACCGCTCGGCGCCGCAGTTCCATTCGTCGGTCGAATATTTGCTGTCTCGAAGCTTCTCAATGGCTTCTATATCGCTTTCGCCGAGTGCATATATTTCTCCGCCGCGCTCCGTCATATATCCAGCCAGCATCGCGCCGATAATGTCGGGGCTGACTTCTTCCGTGTATTCGGACAGATTCGCAACGCGGCTTCTTACTGATTTTACTCCGTGCCCCATCAGCTTGTTTTCGTCCGCTCTCAGCGCTTTGGACAGGGCGTCGAGGTCGGAGTTTATCAGCAGCGTTCCGTGAAAAAGCGATCTGCCGCCGCGCGAGCACATCGCCGTGCCGGAGATTTTTCTGCCGCCGACAAGAATGTCGTTTCGCCCGGATATCTCCGCTTCAACGCCGATGGAGCGAAGAACATCTATAACGGGTCGGCACAGTTCAACTCTGTCCGCTTCGCCGTTTATAATGAACGAAAAATTGAGGTTGCCCGCGTCGTGATAAACTGCCCCGCCGCCGGTCATCCGCCGAACAACGGGCAGCGAGCGGGTACGGACATAATCACCGTTTATCTCGTCCGCCGCGTTCTGATTTCTGCCGATTACAATGCACGGCTCGTTTTGCCAGAGCAGGAAAAAATCTTCGTCCTTTTCGCAGAGAAAGTATTCCTCAGCCGACAGGTTGAAAAACGGATCGCTTTCGCCGAGCGTCAGAATGAACACAAAACTCATCTCCGAAAATCTGTTGCTTTTTATAATATCATTTTGCCTGATAAAAATCAATAATCAGCTCGAATGAAAACAAAGTAAAAAAACAGAGGCTGTTCCGTTTTTACGAAACAGCCCCGTATTATTACTTAAACATTTTTTTGATAAGGTGCGAGTATAATTGTTATATCGATTGTTTGGTTTATTCACACGAAGTATCAATTAATTTGATCCTTTATGATATTATCTCGTTTTCTTTGCACTTTTGCGCTTTTTCGGCAGTCCCTGCGCAATATGCGGAAAAGAATTTTCCGTCTGCGAGGTTGGCTGAATGTTGTAAGTTCCGTATTTGTTCACCATGTCGAATGAGTCCTCGGGTTCGCCCATGACAGGGTCGGAGCTCGGTGTGGGGCAGTGGCTGCCGTCGAATTTTTTGTCGTTTTCTTTATTCATTTTAATTTTATCCTTTCTGATAGAAAAAAGCGCCTTTGCATTTATTATCGTTTCCGTCCGACGCCGAAAAAATTTACTCGTTCACAAAGATTTAAAAAAATTTTTATATTCTCTTTAAACTCTATTGCAATTTTGCGTCTAATTATTGTATAATTATGGCACATTTTCAAAAGGAGTATCGCTTTTTCATGAAAGAAGAACACAGAAAGTATGCCGAAGAGGTATACGACATAATCAATCATGCCGCGAAGAACATCGGCGCAAGATTGCCGGGTTCGGACGGCGAAAAAAAGTTTGCTGCCTATATGGGCGATAAGCTCAGAGAGATCGGCATCGAGCCCGTTCGCGAAGAGTTTGCGGTTTCCCCGCGTGCATCCATCGGCGGAATCCCCTATGCAGGCTGGCTCGGTCTCGCGCTGAGCGCCCTTGTCTATATTGCAATGGGCATCCCCGCAGTCTGGTACGGCATGGCTCTCGCTTCGGCGGCATGCATCGTCTGGCTTGTCTGCAGCGTTTTCCTTTATAAGACCTGGTTCGATATGTTCTTCAAGCAGGAAGTATCGCAGAACACCTATGGCGAGTTGCTCCCGGAGGACGGCAAGTATGACTACACCATCATCCTCTCCGGCCATACCGACACCAGCTGGAACTGGCGTCATTCCGAGCACGCTTCGAAGTTCGCTAAGACAAACCCCGCACTCGGCCTCGTTGCCACCTTCGTCAAGGTCGGCTTCGGCGCTCTCTGCTTCTTCTTCCTTGCAGGCACTTCGATTGCCGTTGCGACCCTCTACACCGGCTATTATTTCGGCGCAAGCTGGGCAGCGGAAGCTTTCGCTTCTCCCGCGTTCGTGAACTTCATGTTCGCTATGCGCTTCCTGCCCCTCGTTACAGCTATCGGCTGCGCGTTCCTTGTTATGTGGGCTGATCCCGATCCGCGCAACGCATCCCGCGGTGCTATGGATAACGCCTCCGGCTGCGCTATCAGCTATGCTGTTACAAAGTATTTCAAAGAGAATCCCGACAAGATGCCCAAGAACTGCCGCATCATCGACTTCAACTGCGGCTCTGAGGAGGCTGGACTCCGCGGTTCTCTCGCTTTCACTCGCGCTCATAAGGGCGAGGCTATTCTTGAGAACGCGTGGAACATAAATCTGGACTCCGTCGCCGATAAGGACTATTTCGAGGTTGTTATCAAGGACGATTGGCAGTTCTGTCGCTTCGACAAGGATCTTGAGGCAATGTTCAAGGATACCTTCGCAGAGCTCGGTATTCAGAGCAAGTCCAACGGCTGCATACATAACCCCGTCGGCGGCTGCGACAGCACCCCGATGACCAAGGCGGGCATGAAGTCCGTTACATTTGCGGCTCAGGATCCGACCCTGACCTATTATTATCACACCTGGCACGATATGCCCGAGCGCTTCAGCGTTGACACCGTCGGCGACGGCTTCGATGTTGTCCTCGGCGTTATCGACAAGATCGACAAGTTCCAGCAGGCGAACGGCTTTACCGGTCCCCGCAGATAAAAGACTGTTTTGAGCGGCTGCCGCGACCCGTATTTGCGGTTTCGGGCGGCCGCTTGACTTATATTTAAGGAGGTAATAAAAATGAATCTTCAGTCAATCATTGACAAGAAGAAAGAAGCAGCCGAGTATATGGTGAGCGAGATAACCCACATATGCAAGGACTTCGAAAAACGCGATCCCGGCTCCAAGGGCGAGCAGCAGGCATGTGAGTATATGGCGGATGTACTGAAAAACGAGTGCGGATGCGAGAGAGCCGACGTCGAGTCGTTCAAAGAGAACCCCGGTTCGTTCTTCGGCTGGATATATTTCACGATTACCTTCGTTCTCGCGGCGGTCGCTATTTCGTTCTTCTATCCGCTCGTCTCGATAATTCTTATCGTCGTCGGTCTGCTTATAGTCTTTATGCAGTTCGGACTCTATAAGAAATTCATCGATCGCTTATTCCCCGAAAAGACCGGCCATAACGTCACCGCAGTCAAGAGCTGCAAGGGCGAGGTCAAGCGCCGCATATTCTTCAACGGCCATCCGGATGCCGCCTGGGAGTGGCCTGTCAACTATAAGCTCGGCGGTGTCGGCTTTGAGGGTCACGCGGTTATCTGCGGCATCGGCGCTGTCTATTATCTTGTCATTTCCATAATGCTCGTAGCAAAGAACGGACTCGAGTATGTCTCGTTCGATGCTTCCGAAACCCTCGGACTTCTTCGCCTCATCGGCCTTGTGTTCGTCCCGTTCCTTATCGGCCTTTATTGGATGTGGAACGAGAACCGCGTTGTTGACGGCGCGAACGACAACCTTTCCGGCTGCTATATGGGCATAGCCATCCTCAAGGCTCTCAAGGAAGAGGGCATCGAGTTTGAGAACACCGAAGTCGGCGTTATCCTCACCGGCTCCGAGGAAGCGGGTCTGCGCGGCGCAAAGGCGTGGTGCGCGGCTCATAAGGGCGAGTTCGACGATGTCCCGACCTTCATCTTCTCTTATGATACGATTCATGATCCCAAGTATCTTATGACCAACTACCGCGACCTCAACGGCACGGTCAAGGCGGATAAAGATGTCTCTGACCTGTTTATGGAGGCTGCTAAGGAGCTTGATATCTCCTGCAAGAAGGGCTGGGTTCCGCCTCTCGGCGGCGCTACCGATTCCGCAGCGTTCGCGCAGGCGGGCTTCAGAGCGACCGGCGTCACCGGACTCAACCATAAGCTTGAGGACTACTATCACACCAGAAGAGACACCTATGACAACATGAACGAGCAGGGTCTTGCCGATTGCTTCGCAATCAGCGTCAAGGCGCTCGAGATGTTCGATAACGGCGCAAAGCAGTAAATTTTATCTTAAATAAGCTCACCCCGGACTGTATTTTACAGCCCGGGGTTTTGTCTTTTATATATTTTTTATCCCAAATCCGGCTCGGCGGTTATCTCGATCTCCGCCTTCTTGCAGCCCTCAAGTTCGAGTATGATTATCTCATTCTCGTCCTTGAGCAGAACTCCGGGAATGTACAGCGCGCGCTGGGGGCCTATCTCCCAGTAGCGGCCGATGTTGAAGCCGTTTATGTATACGCAGCCCTTCTTGAACCCGTCAAGGTGAACGAAGCAGTCATTTTGGCTCTGCGCCTTGAAGTGTCCGCGCATGAAGAGGGGATACTTGCCGCCCTCGAGCGAAAAGTCTATCTTCTCGGGGTTGTCGAGCGGAAGTGTGACAACATCGTAGCCCATGAGATTCTGGTTGCCGTAGCGGATGACATCAATGCCCTTGCGGTCGTAGAGGTGCTCGCCGTAGTTCACTCGTCCCATCGCGTCAACCAATACGCCTATCGTGCAGCCGTCCGTGCAGCCATCGAATTTGAATGTATCGTAGCCCTTGACTTTGTTCTCGTCACGGCGATCAATAGTCGCCTTGCGCTCGCCGTCTATATAGACATACGCAGTGTCGTGGACATTCGCAACGCGCAGCTCGCGCGGGTCATATATCTGTTCAAGCTTTGTCTCGTAATAGATCATGCCGCTGTTCTGACCGAAATATTCCATGCTCTCGGGCAGGGGAACACGGTGGCGCTCGCCGAGATTGTCGAAGTTGCTCATAAGCGAGGTGCTCTCGTCAAGCTCGACTTTGCCTATCGTCTGGAGCTCCGGCGATGCGGGAAGCTCGGTCTCGGGCAGGTTCTGAGCCTTGAGCAGAAGCTCTCTGACTGCATAATATGCGGGCGTGTAGTCGCCCCATTCGGTCAGCAGTGCGCAGTAGTCATAGCTCGTGACCGTCGGCTGATATTCTTCGTAGCAGTTCGCTCCGGCAGTGAAGCCGAAGTTCGTGCCACCGTGGAACATGTAGAAATTGAAGCTCGCGTCAATGTCAAGAAAATCTTTAATCTCGCCCGCAACGCTGTCCGAGCCTCGAGTGTGATGTTTCTCGCCCCAGTGGTCGAACCAGCCGCACCAGAACTCGGTGCACATCTTCGGGGTGTTCTCATGGAATCTGTCCATGGCGTTGAATATCTCGGACGCACGCGAACCGAAGTTCAGCGTCTTGAACACATCGGGGAGCGTGCCGCCGGAGAGCATGCTGTTGTCGTCGCCGTCGGAGGTGAAGAGCATAACCTTTGTGCCGCAGTCGAGCATCAGCTTTTCGATATATCTGAGATATTCCTTGTCGTTGCCGTAGCTTCCGTATTCGTTCTCAATCTGCATCGCGATTATGTTGCCGCCCTCGCTCTGCTGAAGATCGCCTATCTCCTCAAACAGCCTGTGATAGAAGTCCGAAACATGCTGCAAATATTCGGGATAGGCGCAGCGCAGACGCATGTTTCTGTCCTTGAGCAGCCATGCGGGCAGTCCGCCGAAGTCCCATTCCGCGCAGATATATGGACCCGGTCTGACTATCGCATAGAGCCCGACCTCCTGCGCCGTCTTGATAAAACGCCTGATGTCGAACCTGCCGGTGAAGTCAAATTCGCCCTTCCGCGGCTCATGCATGTTCCAGCAGACATATGTTTCAACCGTGTTGAAACCCGCCGCCTTGAGCTTTTTGAGCCTGTCCTCCCAATATTCGGGCATGATGCGGAAATAGTGCATCGAGCCCGAATATATGCGGAAGCTCTCGCCGTCCATTTTGAACTCGCCGTCTTTTATAGTGAGCATTTATTCTGTTCCCCCTTGGGCTTTTTAGTTGATTATACAATACCGTCAATGTGCAGTCAATAAAAAATACCGGCAGATTTTACTCTGCCGGTAAATTGCTTTTTGGAGCTTTTCTTATGCCTTGTTGACCGATCCAAACAGCTCCATCTTCTCTTTGACGGTAGCCTTGATAGCCTCGAAGCCGGGTGCGAGAAGCTTTCTGGGATCGAAGCCCTTGCCCTCGAGATCCTTGCCCGCCTCGATGTACTTTCTGGTAGCGTCAGCGAAAGCGAGCTGGCACTCGGTGTTGACGTTGATCTTGGAAACGCCGAGGGAGATAGCTTCCTTTATCATGTCTGCGGGGATGCCTGTGCCGCCGTGGAGAACGAGGGGCATCTCGCCGGTGAGCTCCTGGATGTTGGCGAGAACATCAAATCTCAAGCCCTTCCAGTTTGCGGGATACTTGCCGTGGATGTTGCCGATGCCCGCTGCGAGCATATCGACGCCGAGATCAGCGATCATCTTGCATTCGTTGGGGTCAGCAACTTCGCCGCCGCCGATAACGCCGTCCTCTTCGCCGCCGATGGCGCCGACTTCGGCTTCAACGGAAATGCCCTTCGAGTGAGCGAGAGCGATTATCTCCTTGGTCTTCTCGATGTTCTCCTCAATGCCGTAGTGAGAGCCATCGAACATGACGGAGGAGAAGCCCGCCTCGATGCACTTGAGCGCGCCCTCATAGGAGCCGTGATCAAGGTGAAGCGCAACGGGAACGGTAATTCCGAGCTCGTCGACCATAGCGTCAACCATGGCGGTGACGGTCTTGAAACCGCACATATATTTGCCCGCGCCTTCGGACACGCCGAGGATAACGGGGGAGTTGAGCTCCTGAGCGGTGAGAAGGATTGCCTTTGTCCACTCAAGGTTGTTGATATTGAAGTGACCGACCGCGTACTTGCCGGCCTTTGCATCTTTGAGCATTTTTGCTGCGGAAACTAACATAGTAAAAACCTCCTAAGTTTTATGGCTTTATTATACACCATGAGTTTCAAAAAATCAATATTATCGATCCTCGCGGAAGTAAGAAAGTCCGAGGCTCGCGGGCGGCAGATTCTCGCGCTTGCGGCGCATACTGACAGCGACAAGAACGATTATCGTAACGACGTATGGAGTCATCATGAACAGCTCCTGCGCGCCGAAGCTGAGGTTCGGGATGTAGTTGTGAACGACCATGAGACCGCCGAAGAGGAACGAGCCGAGTATGCCGAGGTCGGGCTTCCAAACCGCGAAGATAACGAGCGCGATCGCAAGCCAGCCGCGGTCGCCGAAGCCGTTGTTCGACCAGACGCCGTTTGCGTAGTCCATGACGTAGTAGAGACCGCCGAGACCCGCTATAACGCTGCCGACGATTGTCGAGACATATTTGTATCTGCCGACGTTGATGCCCGCCGCGTCACTTGTTGCGGGATTCTCGCCGACCGCGCGCAGCTGAAGTCCTGTGCGCGTGTGCTTGAAGAAATAGGCGGTGATGAGCGCGATGATTATCGCGGCGTAAGCGAGGAAGCTATAGGAGAAGAATATATCTCCGACCTTTCCGAGCTTTGCGGCGAACGGGAGCGTTGTCTTGAAGCAGTTGCTCGTTGCGCTCAGCGCTATCGAGGGGATGTCGCTGCCGGTTATCTTTATCAGCGAGCCGCCGAAAGTTGTCATCGCAAGACCAGTGACGTTCTGGTTTGCACGCAGAGTGACGGTCAGGAAGCAGTAGAGCAGACCCATGAGCGCCGAGCCCAAAATGCTCGAGAGCAGGGGAATGAGCACTGCGAGGAACGGGTTCACCGTCTCGACGCTCTTCTCATAGAAGAACGCGCCGATAACGCCGGAGATGCCGCCGACATACATGATGCCGGGGATACCGAGGTTCAGGTTGCCGCCCTTTTCGGTTATCGTCTCGCCCGTTGAGCCGAAGAGCAGAGGAATGCTCTGCATTATAGCACGCTGAATGAATGTGATTATCATTATGCCTTCGCCTCCTTGCTGCGGAACTTGACAGAGTAGTTGATGAAGAACTCACTGCCGATAATGAAGAAGATTATGATTCCTGTGATGATATCGGCAAACGAGTCGTTGAGTCCGAGGCTCGTCGATATCTGAATTGCGCCCTTCTGGAAGAAGACGATGAGCAGTGAGGTGAGAATCATGTAAGCGGGGTTGAACTTCGCGAGCCACGATACCATTATCGCGGTGAATCCGCGTCCGCCGACTGTATTTGTCGCGATGGTGTGGTCGGTGCCGCTGACGAGCAGAAGTCCGGTGACGCCGCAGAGCGCGCCGGAGAGGAGCATCGTGCGCATGATAACCTTCTTGACGTTGATTCCTATGTAGCGCGCGGTGTTTTCGCTCTCGCCGACGACGGAGAGCTCATAGCCGTGCTTGCTGTATTTGAGATAGATGTACATGAAAACGGTAAGCGCCGCAACGATAAGTATGTTGAGCAGGTAGTCCTGACCGCCTAGGCTCGGAAGCCAGCCGTTGTGGCTGACGCTGTTGATGACTCCGATGTGACCCGAGCCCTTGGGGTTCGACCACTTGTAGCAGAAGTAAGCGACGATCTGCGTTGCGATGTAGTTCATCATCAGCGTGAAGAGCGTCTCGTTGGTGTTCCACTTCGCCTTGAAGAATGCGGGGATGAAAGCCCATATCGCGCCCGCAACAATGCTCGTTATAATCATAACGGGGAAGAGGAGATAGGACGGGAGCTTGTCGCCGAAGAGGATCATGCACGACGCCGTCGCGAAGCCGCCCATGAGAGCCTGTCCCTCAGCGCCGATGTTCCAGAATTTCATCTTGAATGCGGGGGTGACTGCGAGCGAAACGCACAGGAGCATTGCAAGATTCTGGAGCAGGCTCCATATACGCCTCGGCGAGCCGACCGCGCCGAAGATTATCGCGGAATAGACCTCCGCGGGATTCTGTCCGGTGATGACGACGGTCACGACCGCGCAGACGAGCAGCGCAAGCACGACCGCGCCGATTCTGATGAGCCATGCCGCCCATGAGGGAACGGTGCTGCGCTTGACTATGTGGAAAAGAGGCTCGCGCTTCTGTCCGTTTGACTTACTCATGGGTTTCACCTCCGTCGGTTTTGGTCATAAGCAGACCGAGCTCTTCCTTTGTGGAAGTCCTCGCGTCAACGAGTCCGGTTATTTTGCCGGAGTTTATGACGAGGATTCGGTCGCACAGCTCGAGCAGAACGTCAAGATCCTCGCCGACGAAGATAACGGCGACGCCCTTTTCTTTCTGTTCGTTGAGCAGGTTGTATATAAGATAAGATGAGTTGATGTCGAGTCCGCGCACGGGGTAAGCCGCCATAAAGACCGTGGGGGAGGAAGCAATCTCACGGCCGACGAGCACCTTCTGCACGTTGCCGCCGGAGAGACGGCGGACGGGCGTATTCGCGCTCGGGGTTACAACTTCGAGGTCGCTTATAACTTTTTCTGCGAGCGTCTTGGGCTTCTTGCGCTCAAGGAACGCGCCCTTGCCCTTGCGGTAGCTTCGCAGCATCATGTTGTCGATTATATCCATGTTGCCGACGAGTCCCATGCCGAGTCTGTCCTCGGGGACGAACGACAGGCGCACGCCGAGCTCGCGGATCTGCATGGGCGTCTTGTCGCGCAGGTTGTCCTGACCGCCGGTCTTGGGGTTGTTGTACATAATCTCGCCGCTGTTGAGATGCTGAAGTCCTGCGATGGATTCAAGCAGCTCGCGCTGACCGCTTCCGGCGATGCCTGCGATGCCGAGAATCTCGCCCGAACGCGCGGTGAACGAGATGTCGTCAAGAAGCTTGACTCCGTCGCGGTTGATGCAGCTGATGTCCTTGACAATGAGCCTGTCCACAGGGTCAACCGGATCGCTGCGGTCGATGTTGAGGCTTATCTTCTTGCCGACCATCATCTCTGTAAGCTCTGATTCGTTCGTCTCTGCGGTGTTGACCGTGCCGATGTATTCGCCTTTTCTGAGAACCGATACGCGGTCGGAGAGGGAGAGCACCTCGTGGAGCTTATGGGTGATGATTATGATAGCCTTGCCGTCGTCGCGCATGCGGCGCAGGATATCAAAGAGTTTGAGCGTCTCCTGCGGGGTGAGAACGGCGGTGGGCTCGTCAAGAATAAGGATGTCCGCGCCTCTGTAAAGCACCTTGATTATCTCAACGGTCTGCTTCTCCGAGACGGACATTTCGTATATCTTCTTGTTCGGGTCAATGTCGAAGCCGTACTGCTCGCTTATCTTTTTGATGCGCTCGGCGGACTTCTTGACGTTGAATTTGCCCTCGTCAAGTCCGAGAATGATGTTCTCCGTTGCAGAGAACACGTCCACGAGCTTGAAATGCTGATGGACCATGCCTATTTTGTAGTCGAGCGCGTCCTTGGGGGAGCGGATGACTACCTCTTTGCCGTCGATGAAAATCTGACCGTGATCCGGATAGTAGATTCCGGCGATCATGTTCATCAGCGTTGTTTTTCCGGAGCCGTTCTCGCCGAGAATGGAGAGTATCTCACCGCGGTTGACGGTCAGACATACATCTTTGTTGGCGATGATGCTTCCGAAGCTTTTTGAAATATTTTTCAATTCAATTGCTGCGTTCAAGCCCACTTATCCTCCTATTTTAAATCTCAAAAGCCGATTAAAACAGGAAGGATAATCGGCTTTTCAAACTTAAAAATCTTGTTTTTTGAACTGCTTCAGACGGAGCGGCTTTCGTCGCCCCGTCTGAATGAAAGTTA
>OMAL01000339.1_pt1 | contig 35335 bp, 33 predicted proteins | sample 1644711 | NCBI WGS metagenome assembly OMAL01 (sample SAMEA103958122, study PRJEB25191) | human gut metagenome | biome: human-associated habitat [ENVO:00009003]; feature: intestine environment [ENVO:2100002]; material: feces | place: Germany | collected 2013/2015 | reverse complement strand
CAAGGTATATAATATATTAATCATAACAACTGTACTAATTAATATAGTACAGTTAATACATTGCAATGGATAACTGGTATAGAATACTGGTAGTAATTATAAGATCTATAAGACTTATGATAGTTAATAACAATTATAGATAAATTATAATCAATATGAATTAAATATTAGAAAGGATTGGTAATACGATGTTCGTTATAGATGTCATGTCGCGAGTGCCTGTATATGAACAGATTATAAATCAGGTTGAGGAGCAGATAATGACTGGAATTCTTAAAGAGGGAGATAAAATGCCATCTGTAAGAAGCCTGTCAGTTAAACTGTCAACTAATCCTAATACAATTCAGAAAGCGTATTCAGAGCTGGACAGAAGACAGATGATAGTCACAGTTCCGGGTAAAGGGTCGTTTATATCGCCTGACGCACTTGAAGCTTTGGGAGTTAATGTAAGGGAGAAGCTTCCTAAGTTAAACCAGATTGTAAGGGAGCTTGCATTAGCAGGTATTTCTAAAGATGAGATTATTGAAAATGTTAATAAGGTATATGAAGAAATAGAATAAATAAGGGAGGGCTTGTGATGATTAAGGTTAAGGAAGTCAGCAAGAATTTTGAAGACTTTGTTGCACTTGATAATATTACTTGTAACATCAGTGACGGCTGTATATACGGAATGGTCGGATCTAATGGTGCAGGAAAGTCAACATTTTTAAGAGTTCTTGCAGGTATATATAAGCCGGAAAAGGGTGAGGCATATATAGATGATGCCCCAATATATGAAAATCCTAAGATTAAGGAAAATGTAGTTCTTGTGGCAGATGAATTATTCTTCCTGCCAGGTACGAATATGAATAAAATGGCAAAGCTGTATGCATCAATATATGAAAAGTTCGATTGGGAAAGATTTAATAAGCTTACAGAGCTTTTCGAGTTAAATCCAGCAAAGCCAATAGGTAATTTTTCTAAAGGAATGAAAAGACAGGCGGCTATTATACTGGCATTGTCTACAAGGGCAAAGTATATGTTCTTTGATGAGACATTTGACGGGCTTGACCCTGTTATGAGAAATCTTGTTAAAAAGCTTATATGCAATGATGTTATTGAATATAATGCAACTGTTATTGTGACTTCACATTCATTAAGGGAGCTTGAGGATATATGTGACCATCTTGCATTACTGCACAGAGGAGGTCTTGTACTTGACAGTGACGTGCTTGAATTAAAGACATCACAGTTTAAAATTCAGGTTGCATTCAGGAATGAATTCTCAAGAAGTACATTTGATGAATTTAACATAATAAGATACAGACAGGAAGGTTCTGTTGCCAATATGATTATTAATGGCGACAGGGATACAACTGTTGAGAAGCTTAGTAAGTTAAATCCGCTTGTTCTTGATGTGCTTCCGCTTACATTAGAAGAAGTATTTACTTATGAGATGGAAGCGTTAGGTTATGAATTTGATACAGCATTGGAGGTGGAACTTGATGGACAATACTAATAATAAAAATGTATTTAGTTTAAAGCTGTTCTGGCAGACAGTAATACAGTTAAAGGTGATTGGATTTATATCTTTAGCAGTTGTGGCATTTGTATCAGGATTTCCAATTATCATAGAAGGACTTAATATTAAAAAAATGATAAATGCCGCTAATGCTGCAGCAGAGAGTGGCACAGAAGTTATTAATATGTCATCGCCTTATACATCATTGGTGTCACCGATATCATCACAAGGAGTGCTGCTGATTGTTGTATTGGTTATAACACCGATACTTGCTCTTTATGCGTGGTCATTTCTTAATAAAAGAAGTACAAGTGATTTCTACCATTCACTTCCGTACAAAAGAAAGGCATTATTTATAAGTAAGTTCGCTGCAGTTACATTCTGGCAGGCAGTATCAATGCTGACAGCTTTTGTGGCAAGCTTTATAGGCTACCACATTTTTAGGAACTATTTTATAGTTGATTACGGTGTAACAATTCATATATATGTTGCAGAATTTATATGTGCACTTCTTTGCAGTGCGGCAATTGCACTGGCTTGTTCAATAACAGGTAATATATTCAGCAATATATGTGTGTCAGGACTTATAGTATTTCTACCAAGATTTATTATACTGCTTATCGCAAGTACAGTTACAGATTCAGTTGCTACAGCGACTATGGAATGTCCTGTGTGGATACTTGATAATTCTTATAATATGCTTACAGCACAGGTATTTGGTGCATTTGAACCTTTATATATTACATCGTCAAGTGTTTCACAGATGCTTTTGTCGATCGCCTCTAATATATACACACTGGTTCTTGCAGTTATTTATATTGTTCTTGGCTGTGTACTGTTTACTAAGAGAAAGAGTGAGACAGCAGGTAAGCCGGCACTCGGCTGGAAGTTACAGTTTGCAATAAGAACTGCAATCGGTTTTGTTATAAGTGTTCTTGGAGTTATGCTTTATATAAGGGAAAAGCGTAGTGGTTACAGAGGATATTTTCTTGAATATATAGTGGTTTCATTTGTGGTGGCTGCATTTGTTGTAATAATATATGAAGTCATATCAAGCAGGAAACTTCACAGAATAATAAAAGCAATGCCTTCAATTATTCTGGCTTACGTCCTTGCGGCAGTATTTGGAGTGATTGTTAATGCAGGAATTGGGCAGATGCTTTCGTACGTTCCAGATACTTCAAAGGTAAAGTATGTAAAGATGTCAATTGTAAACGACAATATGTTGTCATACAGTTATTCAGAAGAAAAAGATTATTTTGAGGATATATTAGGCAGACTCAAGATAACAGATGAAGAAGTTATAAAGCTTGTAGCAGACAGTATTGAGGATAATTTACAGAATATACAGGATATCAGTGCAGGTTATTATAATAATGGAAGAAAAAATGAAGAATATATAAAATATAATGTATATATTAAAGACGGCATATTTGGAAGATACAGAAAAGTATTCATTAAGCAGTCAGAGGTTGTTAAGCTTGCTTCAAAGTTCGAGAATATGCAGGATATAAGTAAGGAATATAAGAATCTTCCTGCATTTGAAGATGCCAAGCTTACATTTATGGATAACATAATTACACAGGAAGCTGCCAAGGAAGTGTATGAAACTTTCATTAATGAAATTAACAGTATTCCATTTACACAGTATTATAGCAGTATTAATGATGTTTCATCAAGATACAGAGGTGGTATGCCATATATATACATTTCGTTTACAAGAAATGGAATACCATACTCAGCACAGGTATTATTAGGTGATAAGCTTCCTAAGACTTTAAATGCTTATTATAATGCAGTTAATAGGATTGCATCACAGAACATATCACAGACAAGTAATAAGCTTAAAAAGTATCTTGATAACTTTGAAAGTAAACGATTGAATAAATCGGACATTAATGATGACTTTACATTATATATATATTCAATAAAGGATGGCAGCTATTATTATGTGGACAGCAGTAATATATCAGATATGAATCTTATCAGTGAAATAAGAAAAGAACTTGACAATCCATTTGATAAGACCTTTGATACTGATAAGGTTGTATTATCAGTAAGCTATTATGATGAGGATACTTATAATAATGTTAAGTATTATATGCAGCTTAGTGATTATAGTACTTTAAAGTCGTTGGGATATTAATGTTTAACAATTATAATTAAAGAATGATACAATTATAAGAAAGCTATAATTAAATGGTAATGGGGCTGTTACACTAAATGGTGATTTGTATAATATGCAGGCAGAAGGCAGTATGCTTACAGCCGCATAATGTATAGATTAAGTTTAGTGTGACAGCTTTATTTTTATGTTATTGCAGGGAATGGTTATGTAGATAATGAATAAAAAATCGGAGTGGGATAAGACAGGAACGCGGCTGATTAGTAAAAAATACTGGACATATTAGTACAAAAGTAGTATATATAAAAGTATCAAAAAGCTACTTTTAATAAGAGGTATAGGTTTTATGAGTGAAATTAGCAATAATAATGAGTATATACCAAGAGCTGAAAGAAGAAATAAAGATGGGCTTACAGAAAAGGAGTTTCTTGAACAATATAATCCGGGACACTATGAAAGACCTAGTGTTACGGTTGATATGCTTCTTTTTGGCATGAGCAGGGATTTAAAATGTCTTAAAGTACTTCTTATAAAGCGTAATAATCATCCATATATAGATTGTTATGCACTTCCGGGAGGTTTTGTTAATATAACAGAATCAGCGTATACGGCAGCGTGCAGAGAGCTTGAAGAAGAAACAGGACTTAAAGATATATATATGGAACAGCTCTATACAATGAGCCAGCCGGACAGAGATCCAAGAATGAGGGTTATAGATATAGCGTATATGACACTTATTCCAATTGATGGAATTAAGCCGCAGGCTGGAGATGATGCGAGTGAAGCATTATGGTTTGATATAACATTTAATGATGAGATATTGACATTTGCTAATAAAGAAAAAAATATTACGATTAAATATTCGCTTAAGGAAAAGACATTTAAAAATGGCTGTATCAGCGTGAAGAGTTACATTCCGGAACTTATAAGTTATGAGGCGTTAGCATTTGACCACGCCCAGATTATCCTGGAGGGACTTATGAGATTAAGGAATAAGACACAATATAGTGATGTTGCATTTAATCTTATGCATAAGGAATTCACACTTCCAGATTTGCAGAGAGTGTACGAGATTATACTTGGAAAGCAGTTGTATAAGACAAGTTTTAAAAGAAGTATAAATGATAAAATAAAGGCCGTTAATAAAAAAGGTGTATCAATAACAGGCAATAAGTTATCAGAGTTATATGTATACAGTAATGACAGTCAGGAGTAAGTGCAGCAGCACAGGAACGGAGGATTATTTATGAAATTAAATCCAATTATAGTAAGTCTTTTGGAAACAGATATGTACAAGTTCAGTATGGGACAGGCAATTTACCACCAGTTCTCTGATTATAAGACAACCTGGACATTTAAGTGCAGGAATAAAGATGTACATTTTACAGAAGAGATGGTAGAAGAAATCAGAGAGCAGATAAAGCATTTCTGTACTTTAAGATTTACAGAGGACGAGCTTGATTATCTTGAAAATGTTAAGTGGATGAAAGGAAGTTATGTTGATTTCTTAAGATTATGGCAGGCAAGATATGCTGATTTTAAGATTACAACTGATGCAGAATGTGGACTTAGCATAGAAACTTTTGGAACGTGGCTTAATACTTCATTATATGAGATACCAACACTTGCGATTGTCAATGAAGTGTATTTCAGAATGGCATATAATTATGATGAACTTCTTAAGAGCTTTAAGGAAAGATTAAGTGCCAAGGTTGAGGCACTTGAGGCCGATGAGGCTGATGAAGCACAAGGAAAGAATGTATACAGGCTTGGAAGCTTTAGTGAATTCGGACTTAGAAGAAGATTATCATCAGAGGCACAGGAACTTGCGGTTAAGACACTTGCAGAGGCTGACTATAATGGTAATTCTTTGTTCGTAGGAACAAGTAATGTATATCTTGCCAAGAAATATAATCTTACACCTGTTGGAACAATGGCACACGAGTGGATAATGTGTACAGGACAGGGCAACCATAAGCACAATCCGGCATATTCTAACTGGTATGCACTTGATGCCTGGGTAAGGGAATATGGAATTCTTAATGGTATTGCACTTACAGATGCGATAACAACAGACTGCTTCTTAAAGGATTTCCAGCTTACTTATGCAACACTTTTTGGAGGTGTAAGACATGACAGCGGCGACCCATACGAATGGGGGGATAAGATGATTAAGCATTATGAGAGTCTTGGGATAGATGCTGCTAATAAGACATTATTATTCAGTGACAGCCTTGACTTTGACAGGGCTGACAAGCTTTACAGATACTTTAATGCAAAAGCTAAGGTTGCATTTGGAATAGGAACATATATAAGTAATGATACAGATGTTCCGGCACTTAATATAGTAATGAAGACTACTAAATGTAATGGAATGGACGTTGCTAAGATTTCAGATAATCCGGGAAAGGGTATGTGCAAAAATCCAGAATATGTTGAATATCTCCAAAGATGCATAGACTGGAGGATGAATAACGACAGATAATAAGGCAGGTAACTGCAAATAAACATAAGGGAGAGGAAATATATGCAGTATACACTTAGTAATGATAATTTTGAGGTGATTGTAGATAGTAAGGGCTGTGAGATAGTATCAGTTATTAGAAAGAGCGATAATAAGCAGTATATATGGTCTGGACAGCCAGACATATGGAAAAGACATACACCAGTATTATTCCCGCTGGTTGGAAGGTATAAGAACGATACTTCAATATACGAGGGAAAAGAATATCATATGACACAGCATGGTTTTGCAAGAGATATGGAGTTTAGTCTTGTTATGAAGGATAATAGTGCCGTGGTTATGAAACTGGAGTCTGATGAGAACACTAAAGCTGTATATCCTTTTGACTTTGAGTTAAAGATAACACACAGACTGGCAGATAATAATGTCATAACTATATGGGAAGTTGTGAATAAGGATAATAAAGAGATGTATTTCAGCATTGGTGGACATCCGGCTTTTGTGTGTGGTGAAAATGCCATTGGAGCACAGGTAAGATTCGAAACCAAAGAGAATGGAATACAATATCATTTGTTATCAAAGGATGGACTTGTACAGCCAGATATCCACTATATGCCAATCACTAATAAAAATGTGACATTGACAGAGAATTTCTTTGATAAGGATGCTTATATTATTGAGAACAACGACATAAAATGTGTAAGCCTTTGTAAAGATTGCAAACCGGTTGTTGAGGTTATATTTGATACACCGGTATTTGGATTGTGGTCATCAGCAGGAAAAGGAGTACCTTTTGTGTGCATAGAGCCTTGGTATGGACGTGCTGATGCAGTAGATTTTAACTGCAGGCTTACAGACAGGGAGTGGGGCAATAAGCTTGCAGTTGGGAAAGTGTTCAGCGGTGGTTATAAGATGAGGTTTATGTAACTTTTAATCATTTAATTGTCGTCCGGTACTATCCATATGGAAGTTATCTTTTAAGATAAGCTGTGATATAGGAACAATCTCATACCCTTGCTGTTCAAGATTAGTAAGGACGGTATCGAGTGCATCAGCCGTGAATTTAGCACCGTTGTGCATAAGAATTATAGAGCCGTTGCCAAGTGCTTTGTGCGTGGTGACGGTTTTTATAATGTTTTCAACGCCGTAGTCCTTCCAGTCAAGAGAGTCAACGTCCCATTGTACAGGATAGTGGTTACAGCCATATATAGTATTAATAAGTTCAGAATTATAATCACCATAAGGAGGGCGGAACAGGAAGCAGTTGTATCCTGTGAGTTCCTCTATTTTCTGGTGTACAGACATAATTTCCTCTTTCTGTGAGGCAGTATCAAGCTTACTCATCTGTTTGTGGTTCTCGCTGTGATTTCCAAGGTCGTGGCCGCGGCTGTATATTTCTTTAACCATATCAGGATAAGTTGATACCCAGCCTCCCGTCATAAAAAATGTAGTCTTTACATTATGTTTATCTAAAACGTCCAGTATCTGGATAGTATCGTCAGCACCCCACGCAGCATCAAAAGATATCGAAATCTGTTTCTTGTCAGTCTGCACGCAGTATATTGGCAGTGCTTTTTTTCCTGCCTGACAATCACCAGTTATATTACCTCCGCCAATTCCATTAATAACAGCCGAACTATTGGCATATGCACCGTGTTGTGTGAATATTGTCGTGTATATGTAAAAAAAAGTAGCAAGACTAAGAAGTATTATGGAAAGTAATACTGATAATTTGTAATGGCTGATCTTCATTGTAATCCTCATTTCTGTATGATACAGGCACTTATTGTTGGAATATTATATGTTAAAGTCAAAGTTAATATGACGGTTTACATTATTAGTTTTTGACAAAACAATGTATACAAGATAAAGGTAAATGTAGTATATTATCTGTATTGGCGTATTAGTTGAGGGTGCGTAAAATGTGCACTGGTGAATATTATAATAACGCTTATGCTTATCATTTAATCAGGAAAGGAACAGAGTGATATGGGAAAGTATACCAAGCAGGACATATTCAGAATGGTTGAGGAAGAAGATGTTGAATTTATCAGACTTCAGTTTACTGATATGTTCGGAGTTTTGAAAAATGTAGCTATTACATCAAGCCAGTTAGGAAAAGCACTTGATAACAAATGTATGTTTGATGGTTCTTCAGTAGAAGGATTTGTAAGAATTGAAGAGTCGGATATGTATCTTTATCCAGACTATGATACATTTGAGATATTCCCATGGAGACCACAGCAGGGCAAAGTTGCAAGGCTTATATGCGATGTGTATACACCTGATGGTAAGCCATTTGAAGGTGATCCACGCTGGATTCTTAAGAAAGTAATTAAAGAAGCTGAGGATATGGGATATGTATTCGAGGTAGGACCTGAATGTGAATTCTTCCTGTTCCACACAGATGATAACGGACTGCCAACAACACTTTCACACGAGAAAGCTGGATATTTTGATTTAGGTCCAACAGATTTAGGTGAAAATGTAAGACGAGATATGGTGCTTACACTTGAAGATATGGGCTTTGAAATAGAAGCTTCACATCACGAGGTTGCACCAGCACAGCACGAGATTGATTTTAAATATGATGAGGCGTTAAAGACAGCCGATAATATAATGACATTTAAGCTTACAGTAAAGACTATAGCTAAAAGACACGGACTTTATGCAACATTTATGCCAAAGCCAAAGTATGGAATTAATGGCTCAGGTATGCACGTTAATATGTCACTTGCCAAGGACGGAAAGAATATATTTGCTGATGAGAATGACACACTTGGTTTGTCAGAGGATGCATATCATTTTATAGCAGGACTTATGAAGCACGCAAAGGGTATGGCGGTACTTACTAATCCATTAGTAAATTCTTATAAGAGATTAGTTCCGGGTTATGAAGCTCCTGTATATATTGCGTGGTCAGCAACTAACAGAAGTCCGCTTATAAGAATTCCGGCGTCAAGAGGACAGGGTACAAGAGTTGAATTAAGAAATCCAGACCCATCAGCTAATCCATATCTTGTACTTGCAACCTGCCTTGCGGCTGGTCTTGATGGAATTAAGAATAAACTTGAGGTTCCAGCAAGTGTTGACTGTAATATATTTGAGATGACAGATGAAGAAAGAAAGCATGCGGCTATAGAGGTGCTTCCTGAAAGTCTTTATGATGCTGTCAGATATCTTAATGAGGATAAGTTCATATGTGATGTATTAGGAGAACATATTACATCTAAGTACACAGAGGCCAAGTTAAGAGAATGGAACGATTACAAGACACAGGTTACCCAGTGGGAACTTGATGAATACCTTTACAAATTTTAAAAACTGACTGTGATAAGAGGTTAGAATATGTCTACATTAATAGTTGCGTTTCCGAAAATAGAGGAGGCCAAGGCGGTTCGCAGTCTTTTAGTAAGAAGAGGTTATGATGTGGCAGTTCCCTGTACAAGCGGTGCTCAGGCTATCAATCAGGCAGATAATCTGTCAGACGGAATTATAATATGTGGTTATAAGCTGTCTGATAATATGTTGTATTCAGAACTATACGAATACAAGCCAAAGAGTTTTGAAATACTGCTTGTCGCGTCGCAGAATTTGTGGGAGGAATGTCACGACAGCAATGTTGTATGCGTTGCCATGCCGATTAAAGTTAATGATTTATTATCTACAATTGAGATTATGCAGCAATCACAGATTCGCCGCAGAAGAAAAGCGAGAACCACGCCAAGGCAGAGAAGCCCGGAGGAACAAAAGATAATAGATACTGCGAAGCATATGCTTATGGAAAAGAATAATATGACTGAGCAGGAAGCATTCCGTTATATACAAAAATGCAGTATGGACAGCGGTAATACTATGGTAGAATCGGCGACTATGGTTATGAGTATATTTACGGATGCGTAACACTAAAGATGGGTATTAAAGAAAGATATAGATGTAACAGATTGGTATTATTAATGAAAGATACTGATATATAATTTTATAGTAAGGTGATTGGAGGATATATGGTATTTACAAAAATGCACGGAGCAGGCAATGATTATGTATATGTTGACTGCACTAAAGAAGAATTAGATAATCCAAGTGAGGTTGCAATTAAGGTAAGTGACAGACATACAGGAATAGGCTCGGACGGACTTATCCTTATAAAGTCATCAGATAAGGCTGATTTCTTTATGGAAATGTACAATGCTGACGGCTCACAGGGAAAGATGTGCGGCAATGGCATACGTTGTGTCGGAAAGTATGTATATGATAATGGTCTTACAGATAAGACAACAGTAAATATTGATACACTTGCTGGTATAAAGATACTCGAATTAAATATAGGTACAGACGGAAAGGTCGCAACAGCAAAGGTTAATATGGGATGTCCGGTTCTTGAAGCCGCAGATATTCCGATGGATATAAGTGCATTAAAGGATTATAAAGCTGTATACAAGGATATACTTTCTAACGCCAAGGATACAGGACTTAGCAAAGTTGCAGTAAAGGCACTTAGTGAAGTAACCAACGCCGTTGTAGCAGAAAAGATAGAAGTTAATGGCGGTATATATGAGATAACAGGCGTATCAATGGGTAATCCACACGGAATAGTGTATCTTGATAAAGATATTGATATAAAGAAGTTTGCAATTGAACAAATCGGACCTCATTTTGAAAGCCATATGGCATTTCCAGAAAGAGTTAATACTGAATTCATTCAGGTAGTTGATAGAAAAAATCTTAATATGAGAGTATGGGAGAGAGGTTCAGGGGAAACCCTTGCATGTGGTACTGGTGCCTGTGCAAGCCTTGTGGCGACAGTGCTTAATGGTATGTGCGATATTGATGCAACACTTCATCTTCTTGGTGGCGACCTTAATATAAGCTGGGATACAGAGTCAGGAAATGTGTATATGGAAGGTCCTGCAACAACAGTATTTACAGGTACAATAGAAATCTAGCAGATATTTAAGGAAGTGAGGAAAAAGTATATGGATATGAAGGATTTTTTAAATGTTCTAGCTTCTAAAGAGCCGGTTCCTGGAGGAGGGGGAGCCTGCGGATATGTGGCAGCAGTAGGAATGGCATTGGGCAATATGGTGCTTTCTTTGACAACAGGAAAGAAAAAATATGCAGAATATCAGGAAGAAATAGAAGAACTTATTGTTAAAGCGGGCGACATTACTAACAGATTGTACGAGTGTATGGATAAGGATGCCAAGGCATTTAAGCCGTTATCAGAAGCTTACGGACTTCCTAAGGATACAGAAGAACAGTTAGAGCACCGTAATAAGGTTATGGAAAATGCTTTGCTTATTGCAAGTGAAGCTCCTCTTTCTATGATGGAGCTTATAGTTGAGGCAATAAAGCTTATTGACAGAATATCGGTTATTGGAAGCAGGATTGCAATCAGTGATGCAGGTGTTGGTGTACAGATGTGCAAGGCGGCTCTTAACGGAGCTTCATTAAATGTGTATATCAATACAAAGCTTATGAAAAATATTGATGTTGCAGAAGATATGAATACTAAAGCTGACGAGCTTGTAATTACAGGCAATGAACTTGCTGATAAAGTATATGACAGGGTTATGGATTGTGTACATCCATAATAATCACAAAGATATTGGCATTGTAGTTATATAAAAATACCAGGATAACAATATATACAGTCAGAATAATGGAGGTATTATCTAATGGAAATATTAAAAGGACTGCCAGTTGCTAATTCTATTAATGAGCAGCTTATAGAAGATATTAAGAATATAGATGGGGAACTTCCACATCTTGCAATAATAAGAGTTGGTGAAAGACCGGATGACTGTTCATATGAACGTGGAGCAGTAAAGAAAATGGATAAAGTAGGCGTAAGATGTACAACATATACATTTGCGGCAGATATATCTAATGATGAATTTCAGAAGGAATTCGACCAGATTAACAATAATCCCGACATAGATGGAATCCTTCTCTTAAGACCATTGCCAAAGCATATTGATGAGAAGGCTGTCGAGAACAGAATAGACCCAAGAAAAGACCTTGATGGAATATCACCGGTTAATCTTGCTAAGGTATATGCAGGAGATGAAACAGGATATGCACCTTGTACAGCAGAGGCTGTTATAGAGATGTTAGATTATGCAGGTGTAGATATTAAAGGCAAGAGAGTTACAGTAGTAGGAAGAAGCCTTGTTATTGGTAAGCCTGTGGCTATGCTTCTTATGAAAAGAAATGCAACAGTTACAGTTGTACATACAAAGACAGTCGATATGGCGGCGACCTGTAAGCATGCAGAGATACTTGTTGCAGCGGCAGGCTCAGCAAAGATGATAGAGCCTGAATATGTTGCAGATGGTGCTGTTGTTATTGATGTTGGAATAAATGTTGATGAGGAAGGAAAGCTCTGCGGAGATGTGGATTTTGAAGCAATAGGGAATATTGCCTCAATCGCAACTCCAGTACCGGGCGGTGTTGGCTCAGTTACAACATCTGTACTTGCCAAGCATTTAGTGAAAGCTGCACATATGAGATAATGCTTATTAAGCTTCAGTTATACATTAACATACACTAGCAGATAGTTAATATTTATTAAGGTATTAATGAACTTATAGGATAAAAGACTTATAGGACAAAATGTGTTGATAGAAACCGCCGCCAGCCTTTAATTTCAATGGCTGACGGCGGTTTAATCTTTATATTAATGTGTCTGTAAAAATGTTATAACAAGTTCTACAATAAATACTGATGCACAGCTTAACATTGCAACCTGAAAAAGGCTTTTTCCAATCCACGCAAGCACGATGGCTATTACAAAAGCGATAGCCGCTGATATTATACTGGAGGTTGCAGATAATATCGCTGGAAAAGTCATAATAGCAAGTGTTACATAAGGCACATAGTAAAGAAATGATTTAACTGTGATATTTTTAATCTCTTTTCGTATCAGTGTAAGAGGGAGAACTCTTACAAGATATGTTACAAGAGCCATAATTAATATGTATATGTATGTATTATGTGTAGGCATAAATAATCTCCCAATTCTATATAGGTAATATGTTTCTTAAGTATTATTAGTAGCATTAGTGTTATCAGCACTTCTGGCATTTTCTTCCTTCACAGGAAAAAGAATTGCTGCCACAAGTGAGATGATAACTGTTAATATAATAATTCGAGTTCCAGAGGAAATGCTGCTTATAACAGGGGCATAGCTGAATATACAGCTTATAATCATTGATATTGCTACAACGCCTGCAATTATGTGATTTTTCCTTGCCGGAGGAATTATTATTGCAATGAACATTCCGTATAATCCGACACTTAAAGCACTTACAATATTAGCTGGAAGTATATTTCCAAACAGCACGCCGAAGTATGTTCCAAGAACCCACGCGGGTGAGGCTACAAGAACCATTCCGTACATATATGCGGGGTTGAGTTTTTCAGGAACAGATACTGTCAGTCCGAATATCTCATCAGTAACGAACAATCCCATAATAAGTCTGTGAAAAAATGGCATTTTATTATCTAATTTCTGGCTTAAGGCACACGACATAAGAAAATATCGTGCATTAATTATAAGTTCCATAACAGCAATCTCTGTATATGCAGCAAGTGCCGCAATAAGTGTAAAGCCGGCAAACTCACCAGCAGAAGCGTGGCATGTTATGCTTGCAAGGGCAGCCTGTAAGGCGGTCAGTCCTGCATTCTTAGCGGCAATTCCCAATGTAAAAGAAACAGCAAGGTAGCCAAGTGCTATAGGCATACCGTTGTGAATTCCTTTTTTTAACCAATAAGAGGTTGAATTATTAATATATTCTCCAATCTTGCAAAATAATATAAAAATTGCAATAGACATTAAAGCTTATGCAAACCATTATGATACAACAAATGCTATATTTTTACAATGTTTTCATCTGGTGCAATGTCAAAAGTTTAACAAATATACAAAAATGGATATGCTATTTTAGCAAAAGTATTTGAAAATCAACTTACATTTGTGCATATATTACAAAAATATTATCAGAAATTTATAAAGTTTTGATAATTGATTATAAACCGGTATACTGGTATACTGCAAGTGCCAAAGGAAATGACAAATAAGTAACAAACAGGAAAATTTAACAAGTATCTAAAAAGCTAACAAGTAAACAAAATATTTAATTCACAGGAGGATTTAATTATGAACACAACATTTGCTTTAGGAAACGGATTAAAGGTAATCGATCTTACAAAGCCATTAGACCCAAAGACAGAGTCAAGAAGATGCCACCTTATCAGATATAACACAGGCGGACCAATTCCTGATTTCCACACAGCAATGGATCTTACAAGCCACTTAGGAACACATTGCGAGTGTCCTTATCATCACGATGACAACTGGCCATCAGTTGCGGAACTTCCACTTACAACATTTATGGGAAGAGCAATATATGTTGACTTCAAGGATACACTTCCTCACAGAAAGCACATCAGTGCGGCAGACCTTGACAAGGCAACAGAAGGCTGGGTAAAGGAAGGTGATATTCTTATCATCGACTCATCTTACAAGCTTGACCCATTCACACCTGATACTAATACAGACAAGGATCAGAGATTATTAGTAAATGGTGAGACAGCACAGTGGTGTGTAGACCACAAGATTAAGTGTGTAGGCTTCGGTGATGGTGTTTCAATTGAGAACTGCAACGAAGATGTTAAGCCTTTCCACGACATCTGTATGGCAGAGAACATCGTATTCCTTGAAGTATTAAAGAACCTTGATAAGCTTTCACAGGATACATTCTTTATGTCATACTCACCACTTCCAATATATGGCTTGGATTCTTGCCCAATCAGAGCTTATGCTATTGAAGGTCTTGCAGAATTCACCCGCTAATCAGTGAAAAATGTATTTAACATAATATAATATGCTGGCGGTCTTAAGGGCTGCCGGCAGCAATAGAAATAATAAAAAAATATTTATTACCGCAATAGCAAAAATAATAAATAAAGAAAAATATTTATTACGGTAATAATAAACAGATAAAAGAAGAATATTTTAAGAAGAAATAATATTTAAGATAACAAAAATGTGAAGAAATGGAGGCATACTATGAAGATAGCGGTACTTGGAGCTGGTGCCATGGGTTCTATATATGGTGGACATCTTTCTACTAACAATGATGTATATATGATTGATAAGAAGGCAGAACTTGTAGATAAGATTAATGCAGACGGATTAAAGTTATTTGAGAATGATACAGATGTAATATATCACCCAGCAGCATTACTTAGTAGTGAAGGAATAGGTGAAGTAGATTTAGTAATTATATTTGTAAAGGCTTTATATTCAAGAGCAGCACTTATGGAGAATAAGGGAATAATAGGAGATAACACATATGTAATGACTCTTCAGAATGGTGCAGGCCACGAAGACATTATCTTGGAATTTGTTCCTAAGGAAAGAATTATCATAGGTACAACAGAAGATAATGGAGCAATCCTTGGTGACGGATATGTAAGAAGAGGCGGCAAGGGCAAGACCAATATCGGTATGCTTGTTGAAGATTCACAGCATATGCTTGACAAAGTTAAGGTCTGTCTTGACTCTTGTGGATTTGATACACACATTTATGATAATATCCAGCAGCTTATATGGGACAAGCTGTTTACTAATGTTTCACTTAGTGTTCTTACAGGAGTTCTTCAGGTTCCAATCGGATTTATCGCAACAGATGAATATGCATGGAATATGACAGTTATTCTTATAAAAGAGGCAATGCAGGTAGCTAAAGCTATGGGGCTTGAGTTTAATGAAGAAGAGATGATTGAACGGGTAAGAAATACATCTCTTAATTCTCCAGAAGGAAGAACATCTATATATGCAGACCTTAAGGCAGGAAGGCTTACGGAGGTTAATACAATCAGCGGTGCGGTAGTTAAGGCTGGTGACAGATTGGGAGTTCCAGTTCCATCACATAAGATGATTGTTAATATGGTTCATGCAATGGAGAACAAAAGCAAGAATAATGTAGAATAGAATATAAATGTATATATTATAGAATTTCATATTTATAATAGAAGGGAGTTTTGTTATGATATTTTCATCAATTCATACAAAGGATGATTTTAAGAATTATCCAGCAGCAGTACAAAGAGCAATAGAATATTTAAAGAACAATGATTTTACTAAAATGGAAACAGGCGTATATGAGATAGAAGGAAAGCTTATGTATGCACAGGTATTCGACGCTGAGACAGAACCATTAGAGGCAAGAAAGCCGGAATACCACGAGAAATATCTTGATGTACAGTTCCTTGTAACAGGAAGGGAAAAGTTAGGCTTCACACCAGATACAGGTAACTACGAAGTGGCAGAAAGATATGATGAGAGAGATCTTATATTTGTTAAAGATGTAGAAAATGAAGGCTTTATCACATCAACACCTGGCTGCTTCTGTGTATTCTTCCCTACAGATATTCACAGACCACAGGTTGCAGATGGAGAGCCTATGAAGGTAAGAAAAGTTGTAGTTAAAGTAAGTGTAGAACTTTTAAAGTAATTCACTTGTATGCAAAAGCATAAGAATGGAGGATTTTATGGGTAAAAAATTGATGGCATTATTATTATGCGTATGTTTAATGGCCAGCTTTACACTTACGGGATGCGGAAGTAAAAGTGCAGATGGTCAGGAAGTTAAGGTTATCAGAGTAGCATTTAACCAGAATGAAAATCACCCACAGTATAAAGCTATGAAGGAGCTTGGTGAGAAGTTCGAGAAAGCTACTAATGGCAGATACAAAATGACTATATATGCTAACGGTGTACTTGGTGAGCAGGGTTCTATGGCAGAATTCATCAGAACTGGTGCACTTGATATGGCTATAGTACCATGTTCAGTTCCAGAAGGATATGATTCTAACTTTGCTATTGTCGGTGCACCTTATCTTTATCAGGATATGGATCATTTAAGAAGAGCAACAGAATCAGGGGTATTTACAGACCTTTTCAAGTCAACAAGAAAGTACAATTTTGAAGTCCTTACAATATATACAGCAGGTGAAAGAAATATATATGCTGACAAGCCTATCAACTCAGCAGATGATCTTAAGGGTATGATTGTAAGAGTAAATGATAGTACAACATATCTTAATATGGTTAAGTATATGGGTGGTACAGGTACAGCAATGTCACAGTCAGAAGTGTATACAGCACTTCAGCAGGGTGTAATTGATGCAGGTGAGAACAGTGAGCTTGTATATTCAGATTTCAAGCATTATGAAGTAGCTAAATATTACTCATATACAAGACATATTGTTCACCCTGATGTAGTTGTAGCAAGTACTAATTTCCTTGACAGCATGTCAGAAGAAGACAGAGCAATATTTGATAAGCTTGTAATGGAATCAACAGAATATGAATTTGATACATTTAAGGAAGCTGTTGAGGCAGGTAAGAAAGAAGCAGAAGAACACGGTGCAATCTTTGTATATCCGGATACTAACGAATTCAGGGAAAAATGCCAGCCATTACTTGATAGTATTGCTAACCAGTCAGATATGACAAAGGATATTTATAATAAAGTAGAAGCTTTAAGAGAGGAGAATTAATATGAAGACAGTAAAAAATATATTAGATAAAGTAACTTCGTATGCAAGTGTATTCATATTTATAATGATGGTACTTATGGTAACTTATCAGGTTGTTGCCAGATACATTTTCTCAGCTCCAAGCAGTGTAACAGAAATACTTACAAGATATTCATTTGTATGGTTAATAATCATATCTGCAACATATATGTTTGGACAGAGAGAGCACATTAATATTGCAGTAGTAAAAGATAAGCTTCCTAAGAAAGCTAAGAGAATCGTCAATATAATAATTGAATGTGTAACAATCGCATTTGCTGGTCTTATAATGGTATTTGGTGGTTTTAAGATTACACATATGAATTTCGTACAGTTTGACTCAATCTTGCATATTCCAACAGGTATTATATATTCAATTATTCCAATATGCGGTGTAATAATTATCTTTTACAGCATATACAATATCGGACTTGAACTTAAAAAAGATGAAGCATAAAGGTACGCAATGCACATAAGTGCATAGAAATGAGAGGTATATATGAGTATAGCATTACAGGTAGCCTTAGTAATGGTTACAATACTGGTTGTACTGCTTGTTATCGGCGCTCCAATCGGTGTAGCAATTGGTATGTCATCAGCAGTATCAATGATATGTATGATTCCAGCAGATGTTTCATTTGCAACTTCTGCTCAGAGAATATTTGCGGGTTCTAATTCATTCTCGCTTATAGCAATTCCATTCTTCATTCTGGCAGGTAATATAATGAATAATGGTGGTATAGCAACAAGACTTGTTAATTGTGCCAAGGTAATCAGTGGACGTATGCCAGGTGCACTTGCACAGTCAAATGTAGTAGCTAATATGTTATTCGGAGCTATATCAGGTTCTGGTGCAGCAGCAGCCGCTGCTATGGGTGGTACAATCGGACCACTTGAAGAAAAAGAAGGATATGACAAGAACTACAGTACAGCAGTAAACGTAGCATCTGCTCCAGTAGGTATGTTAATTCCACCAAGTAACACAATGATCGTATATTCAAGTGTTGCAGGAAGCGTATCAATCGCAGCACTCTTTATGGCAGGTTATATTCCAGGTCTTCTCTGGGGTGGTGCAGTTATGATACTTGCAGGAATTATGGCTAAGAAGCGTGGTTATCAGGCAGAGCAGAGAGTTCCAGTTAAGGTTGCTCTTAAGACATTCTGGCAGGCAATCCCAAGCCTTTTACTTATCGTAATCGTAATCGGAGGTATCCTTGGTGGTATCTTCACAGCAACAGAAGGTTCTGCTATCGCAGTAGTATATGCAACCGTATTATCACTTATATATAAGGCTTTCAAGATTAAAGACATTCCAAGAATTGTCCTTGAAGCAGCTAAGACAACAGGTATCATTACATTTATGATCGGACTTTCATCAATTATGTCATGGGCTATGGCATTTACAGGAATTCCAGATATGATAGCAAATGCAATCCTTGGTCTTACAACTAATAAGTATCTTATCTTACTTCTTATCAATGTATTATTACTTGTAGTTGGTACATTTATGGACGTAACACCAGCGATACTTATCTTCACACCAATTTTATTACCAATCTGTAAGTCATTCGGAATGGATCCAATTCACTTTGGTATCTTACTCTGCTTCAACTTATCAATTGGTACAATAACACCACCTGTAGGAACAATTCTCTTTACAGGCTGCCGAGTTGGTGGAACTACAATCGAAAGCGTAATAAAGACATTGCTTCCATACTTTGCAATAATACTTATTGCCCTCTTGCTTGTAACTTATATACCAATGCTTTCAATGTTCCTTCCTAAGGTACTTGGACTTGTATAAATAAAGGTATATAGATAAAGAAAATGTGCTATTAACTTAAGAAAGAACAGCACTATTAATAACGATAAAATGTGGATATACACCACATTTATATAAACTTTTTTCCTAATATTATGTATGGAAACCGTATTGGTCATATGGCTGATACGGTTTCTTTTTACCATGAATTATGGTATGCTGTTAATAATAATTGTTATGGAGGGAGCATATGCCATTTACACATTTACACGTCCATACAGAGTATTCACTTCTGGACGGTTCAAGTAAAATAAAAGAGATAACTAAAAGAGCGGCAGAGCTTGGAATGGATAGTCTTGCGATAACAGACCATGGTGTTATGTACGGAGTTATTGATTTCTACAGGGCTGCAAAGGATGCAGGAATAAAGCCTATTCTTGGTTGTGAGGTGTATGTTGCTCCGGGTTCAAGATTTGATAAGGAAGCAGGAACAGGTGATGATAAATATAACCACCTTGTTCTGTTAGCAGAGAATAACAAGGGTTACCAGAACCTGATGAAGATTGTATCAAGGGGCTTTACAGAAGGTTTTTATTATAAGCCAAGAGTTGATAAAGAAGTATTAAGGGAATTCAGTGAGGGCATAATCGCATCAAGTGCCTGCCTTGCAGGTGAAGTTCAAAGATACCTCACAAGAGGAATGTATGAAGAAGCTAAGAAGGTAGCACTGGAATATCAGGACATATTTGGCAAGGGCAATTTCTTCCTTGAATTACAGGATCACGGAATTGCAGAACAGCATTATGTTAATCCACAGCTTTTAAGAATGTCTGAGGAGACAGGAATTGAACTTATATGTACTAATGATGTGCATTATACATATGCAGATGATGCTGAGGCACACGATATACTGCTCTGTATACAGACAGGAAAGAAAGTTACAGATGAGAACAGAATGAGATATACAGGTGGACAGTATTATCTTAAATCACCGGAAGAAATGTCCGATTTATTCAAATATGCACCTCAGGCAATAGCCAATACAGAAAAGATCGCACAAAGATGTAATGTAGAGATAGAATTTGGAGTTACCAAGCTCCCTAAATTTGCAGTGCCAGATGGCTATACATCCTGGACATATCTTAATTATCTGTGTTACGAGGGACTTAAGAAAAGATATCCAAATCAGGCGGCAGATATATCTGTTGAGGATTTTGTCAGAAAGGCAGAAGAGGAAGCAGTTGAGGATAGAAAAGATGTAGTTATTAAGATTGCCAGGGATACTAATAATATATTTGAAAGATTGGCATATGAACTTTCAGTAATATATTCAATGGGATATGTAGATTATTTCCTTATTGTATGGGACTACATTAATTATGCTAAAAGGCACGATATACCGGTCGGTCCGGGAAGAGGTTCAGCGGCAGGAAGCATAGTATCTTACTGCCTTGAGATTACAGACCTTGACCCTATTAAATACAGCCTTATCTTTGAGCGTTTCTTAAATCCTGAACGTGTATCTATGCCCGATATTGACGTGGATTTCTGTTATGAGAGAAGACAGGAAGTAATAGATTATGTAGTTGCCAAGTATGGTAAGGATTGTGTATCACAGATTGTTACATTTGGTACTATGGCAGCTAGGGCTGTTATAAAGGACGTTGGAAGAGTGTTAGACCTTCCATATGCTATGGTTGATAATATTGCCAAGATGGTTCCAAGAGAGATTGGAATTACAATAGATAAAGCAATTAATGAAAATCCAGACCTTAGAAATGAATATGAGAACAATGAGGCTGTAAGAGATTTAATTGATAAGAGTAAAAGGCTTGAGGGACTTCCACGGCACGCATCTATGCACGCCGCAGGAGTTCTTATATGTGGAAAGCCAGTAGAAGATTATGTTCCGTTATCAACTGGATCTGACGGTGCAGTAGTTGCCCAATTTGTAATGACAACGCTTGAAGAATTAGGACTTCTAAAAATGGATTTCCTTGGTCTTAGAACACTTACAGTTATTAAAGATGCAGAAAATCTTATTAAAAAGCACAATAAGGACTTCTCTATAGATAAGATTGACTACACTGATAAAGGGGTATTTGATGCGATAAGTACAGGAAGATGTGATGGTATATTCCAGCTTGAAAGTGCAGGAATGAAGTCATTTATGAAGGAATTAAAACCTAGCAATCTGGAAGATCTGATAGCGGGTATATCATTATACAGACCAGGTCCTATGGACTTTATTCCACAGTATATAGAAGGTAAGAATAACCAGCAAAATGTTACTTATGCCTGCCCACAGTTAGAACCAATTCTTAAACCAACCTATGGCTGTATTGTGTATCAGGAACAGGTTATGCAGATTGTACGAGATCTTGCTGGATATTCGTGGGGACGAAGTGACCTTGTCCGTAGAGCAATGTCTAAGAAAAAAGCATATGTTATGGAGCAGGAGCGTAAGAATTTCATATATGGCAATCCAGAAGAAGGTGTTAAGGGCTGTGTTAATAATGGTATAGATGAGACGGTTGCAGGAAAGATATATGATGATATGATTGATTTTGCAAAGTATGCCTTCAATAAATCCCACGCTGCCTGCTATGCAGTTGTATCGTTCCAGACAGCATTTTTAAAGACATATTATCCAGTAGAATTTATGGCGGCACTTATGACATCAGTAATTGATAATACATCAAAGGTAGCGGGATATATATACGCCTGTAAGCAGATGAATATCAATATTCTTCCACCAGATGTTAACGAGTCACAGATGGAATTCTCAGTAGATAATGGTGGCATACGTTTTGCAATGGCAGGAATTAAGTCACTTGGAAGACCGACAATCAATGCAATTATAAATGAAAGAACAAGTAATGGTACTTTCACATCAATGCAGGATTTTATTAATCGTATGTCAGATGCACTTAATAAAAGGGCAGTAGAGAATTTTATTAAGGCGGGAGCATTTGATACCTTTGGTAACAAGAGGCGTGCGATGATGCTTGTGGCAGACAGTATGCTTGATAATGCGGTTAAGCAGAAGAAAGATTCGATGTCTGGACAGATGTCACTGTTTGATTTTGTCGGCGAGGAAGAAAAGAAAGATTATGAGATAAAAGTTCCGGATGTTACGGAATACACTAAGGAAGAACTGCTTGGTTACGAGAAAGAAATTCTTGGTGTATATGTAAGCGGACACCCTCTTGATGAATATACTGGAATGGTGAAGAAATATATAACCAATGTCACAACAGATTTTGAGATAGATGATGAGACAGGCGAAACTAAGGTAAGAGATGGCAATACTGCTACGATTGGCGGAATGATAATGAATAAGAGCGTTAAGACAACCAAGAACGGACAGCTTATGGCATATCTTACAATTGAGGATCTTGTTGGAACTGTTGAGGTAATCGTATTTCCGAGGAACTTTCTTATTAACCGGCCAGTTATAGATACAGCAGATAAGGTGTTTGTTACAGGAAGGGTTCAGGCAAATGCAGATGAGAATGCAAGGCTTATATGTGATAAGGTTATAGATTTTAACACTGTTCCAAGAAAGCTCTGGATAAGATTTGAGAGTGAAGAAGAATACCAGTCAAAGCAGAGTGAGCTTAATGATATTCTTTACAATTCAGATGGAAAAGATTCTGTTATTATATACTGCACTAAAGAGAATAAAAGGATTGCCCTTCCTGCAAGCAGGACTGTACAGGTTAATTCAGAACTTCTTATGAAGCTTAAGGGGCTGTATGGAGATAAAAATGTTACGACAACATAAAATAATTGTATAAAAATTTAGATAAAAATTATCTAAAATAATATATCTTTTTAAAGATTTGTGGTACTATTAAAAAAGGTTAAACTATTTAGACAATTATAAAGCTGTAAGTGTTATAAAGGTTGTATCTGTTGACAGAGAATACTTTGTTACTTACAAGATATTTATATGGTGAATGTCATAGACTTTAGATGAAAGGGGAAATTATTTATGGCTAAAGAAATTAAAACAATCGGTGTATTAACAAGCGGTGGAGATGCCCCTGGTATGAATCCTGCAATCAGAGCTGTAGTAAGAACAGCTATTAACAAGGGACTTAAAGTAAAAGGAATTCAGAAGGGCTACAACGGTCTTATTAATGATGAGATTATCGATATGGATAAGAAGAGTGTTTCTGATATTATACAGAGAGGTGGTACAATTCTTTATACTGCTAGATGTCTTGAGTTTATGACAGAAGAAGGACAGAAGAAGGCTGCTGAGGTATGTAAAAAGCACGGGATTGATGGTATTGTTGTCATAGGTGGTGACGGGTCTTTCCGTGGAGCACAGAAGCTTGCTGAGACTGGAGTTAATACAATAGGTCTTCCAGGAACAATTGACCTTGATATTGCCTGTACAGACTATACAATTGGTTTTGATACAGCGGTTAACACTGCTATGGAGGCTATTGATAAGATAAGAGATACATCAACATCTCACGAAAGATGTAGTATTATTGAAGTAATGGGACGTAATGCAGGCTATATTGCACTTTGGTGTGGTATTGCTAATGGTGCAGAGGATATTCTTCTTCCAGAGAGATATAATGGTGATGAACAGGCAATAATTAATCACATTATTGACGGAAGAAAGAAAGGCAAGAAGCATCACCTTATAATTAATGCTGAAGGAATCGGACATTCAACAGGAATGGCAAGAAGAATAGAAGCTGCTACAGGAATAGAGACAAGAGCTACTATTCTTGGTTATATGCAGAGAGGCGGCTCACCTACATGTAAGGACAGAATGTATGCTTCTATTATGGGTTCTTATGCAGTTGATCTTTTAGTTGCAGGAAAGAGCAACAGACTTGTAGCTTATAAGGACGGAAGGTTCGTTGATTATGATATTGATGAGGCACTTGCCATGACTAAGGATATTAGTGATTATGAGTTTAATATAAGTGCTATGCTTTCTAACTAATTATACAGGAAATGGTGAAAAATGATTACAAGTACAAGTAGTTCGCAGGTTAAGCACGTAGTGAATCTGCAGAAAAAAGCAAAGTTAAGAAAAGAGGAGAAGCAGTTTGTTGTTGAGGGCGTGAAAATGGTGTCAGAAGCACCGGCAGACAGACTTGTAAAGGTATATGTATCAGAGACTTTTAAGGCTGATAATGAGGAATTCCTTGAAAGAATGAATTATGACAGCATAGGAAAAGACGTGCTGGAGATTGTGACAGACAACGTGTTTATGCGTATGGCAGATACACAGACACCACAGGGAATTATGGCAGTTGTCAGAATGTCAGATACAGATTTGGAAGGTATACTTTCAGACAAGCGCAACCCATTACTTCTTATTATTGAAAATCTTCAGGACCCCGGTAATCTTGGAACTATTGTAAGAATGGCTGAGGGTGCAGGTGTTACAGGAATTATTATGAGCAGTAACACAGTTGATATATACAATCCTAAGACAATCCGCTCGACTATGGGTTCACTTTACCGTGTGCCGGTTATATATGTAGATGATATATGCGAGGCGGCTGATGTATGTAAGTCTAAGGGCGTGACAGTATATGCGGCACACCTTAAGGGTACAGATAATTATAATAAGAAAGATTATACAAACCCTACTGCATTTATGATTGGCAATGAGGGCAATGGACTTACAGATAAGTTAGCAGATAAGGCTGATGAATATGTAAGAATTCCAATGCAGGGTGAGGTTGAGTCACTTAATGCTGCTATTGCGTGTACAATTCTTACATATGAAGCAGTAAGGCAGAGATTGTAATAACAGGCAGAAATGTGTCGAAGCTCTCTTTTTAAGGGTACATTTTCATAAATATTTAATAAATGTTAAATCAGTAATATAAGCACAAAGCCACGGAAACACTGTGTTCCGTGGCTTTTTGTAACAAATTTGACAAATTTGATTAACTTTGCTATTATACTTTCGTAACAAAATGTAACAATTCTGTAACATTTTGTAGGTGCATTTAACAACTTGTGCCGGAAAGGGAAAAACTTTATGAAACTTAGAAGTAGCAAAGCTGCTTGTTGTTTGGGAGCTACGCTGGTAGTGATGATGATGCCGGTTCTTCCAAAGGTAACAGACGCCAAACCTACCTATGAGCAACACGAAAGTACAATTACTGATACCGAGGTCAGAGTTGCATCATACGCAGCCAATGTTGAGGAAATAATCTTAACAGGTTACGAAGAACAGCAGGGGCAGATGCAAAATAAAGCGCTTGCGATTACAGAACCTTATCTTGATGTATATGCAGCCGATGATGAGAATTCATCAGTTAATGGCAGACTTTATAAGAACACAGTGGTAGATGTGTTGGAAGTTAATGGCAATATGACTAAGATAAGCTCAGGTAATTGCGAAGGATATACTAAGACAGCCGCTTTATTATTCAATCAGGAGGCAGAGGTTATAGCCCAGACTCTTGATGAAAAAGATATCCTTACAGGATATACAATTGAAGAGGCAGAAGCAAAAGAGGCAGAGGAAGAAGCTGCCAGAATTGCCGAAGAAGAAAGAATTGCAGCAGAACAGGAAGCTGCAAGGATAGCTGAAGAAGAAAGAATACAGGCAGTTATATCAAGAACAATATCTGGAACAGATATATCGTATAACTCAACAATGAGCGTAAGTAATGAAGAAATATATCTTCTTGCCTGCATTATTGACTGGGAAGCAGCTTATGAGCCATATGAGGGGAAGCTTGCAGTTGCTAATGTTGTATTAAACAGAGTTAGAAGCTCTAACTATCCTAATTCAATAACAGGGGTTATATATCAGAAGTCACAGTTCTCAGGAGCATCAGATGGAGCAGGCGGTCCATCAGCTAAGTTCCAGAACAGACTTAACAGTGGTATCCGTACACAGGAATGTATGGATGCAGCACTTGAGGCATTGTCAGGAAAGAACAATATCGGCGGATATACATCATTCAGAATGGTTTCAATAACCAATCTTTCAGCAATGTCAGACTATGTAATAATCGGTGGACACGTATTCCACTAAATAAGAATACCAGCCAGTGAACAGATAAAAGTCACTGTGCTGGTATTTTTTATGATTAGAAAATAGATGAATGTTACCACGCTGGTATTTTTATAATTAATAAACAGTGATGTAAGCAGGTAAGTGTTATTTGAATATGTAAGAAGTTGCATTTATGAGCTGTTTGCGATAAAATGTTATCTAAATTTATAAATCGGGTATTATTAGCAGGATAATATGCTATAGCCTTAGAGCAGAGATTGTTTACATATGATTTATGCTAAAGAATGGAGGAACATTATGAATCTTAAAGGAAGAGATTTTTTAACATTAAAAGACTATACACCAGAGGAAATAGAATATCTTATAGAATTGGCTGCAAAGCTTAAAAAGATGAAGAAGGACGGAGTTGTTGAACAGCCATTACTTGGAAAGAATGTTGCTCTTATATTTGAAAAGACAAGTACAAGAACACGTTGTTCATTTGAAGTTGCAGCACACGACCTTGGTATGGGCGTAACTTACTTAGACCCTAAGGGTTCGCAGATAGGAAAGAAAGAGAGCATAGCAGATACAGCAAGAGTTCTTTGTACAATGTTTGAGGGTATTGAATACAGAGGCTTTGGACAGGAGATAGTAGAAGACCTTGCAAAGTATTCATCAGTTCCAGTATGGAATGGACTTACTAACGAGTACCACCCAACACAGATGCTTGCTGATATGCTTACAATAAAAGAAAAGCTTGGAAGATTAAAAGGTGTTAAGTTCGTATATATGGGAGATGCAAGATATAATATGGGTAATTCACTTATGATAGTATGTGCTAAGCTTGGATTACATTTTACAGCTTGTACAGCTAAGGAATATTTCCCTAATGAAGATCTTGTAAACCAGTGCAGGGAATGGGCTAAAGAAAGTGGCGGTTCTGTAACATTAACAGAAGATGTTATAGAAGGCACTAAGGGTGCAGAAGTTCTTTACACAGATGTATGGGTATCAATGGGTGAGCCTGATGAGGTATGGACAGAGAGAATTAACGCACTTCTTCCATATCAGGTTAATAAGAAGGTAATGGACAATGCTGATAAGAACGCTATATTTATGCATTGCCTTCCAGCTTTCCATGACTTAAAGACAACAATAGGCAAGGAAATTCACGATAAGTTCGGACTTGATGAAATGGAAGTTACAGATGAGGTATTCGAGTCAGAGCAGTCAGTTGTATTTGATGAGGCAGAGAACCGTATGCACACAATCAAGGCTGTAATGGCAGCTACACTTGGAGCATATTAAACCTATAAGTAACGTAACTATTAATTGCATAGAAATGAGGATTGGTATGTATTATACAACAAGTGGTTCTTATAAAAAGACCAAAATGATTATAGGTTACACTAATATAGTTCTTACTATTGCAGCAACAGTTATATTTATTATAATAATGTTCTTAAGAAGCAGAAGCGGAGTGCTTTTTCCGATAGAGTTTCTTCTTGGAACAGTTGTTAATACACTTACGGCTGTGAAGCATTTTATAAATGGCAATAAGGTATCTGGTGTTATAGTTGCAGTGGTGGCACTTCTTCTAGGAATAATGACTGTATTTACTGCACTTGTGGTATTGTAATAATTATAGGACGGTACGAATATGAAATCAGAGATATTACATTTGTTAAGAAATGCAGATGGATACATATCAGGACAGCAGTTGTGTGAGGCATTTGGCGTATCAAGGACTGCTGTATGGAAAGCTATTAACCAGTTAAAAGAGGAAGGTTATGTTATAGATTCTGTGCAGAACAAAGGCTACAGAATTACAGAATATCCTGATATAATAACAGATACAGAGATAAGAAGCCTTCTTATAAAAGACAGTGCAATAAAATCCAGGGCTGATAAAGAACAGGACAGGGAAGCTGGCAATAATGATAGAAATGTAAGCACAGACAAAGAGTCTTATAACAAGCTTAAAGATAATAGCTCTGATGATAATAAGCTTGAGGGAATATTCCAGCATATCAGATATTTTGAGAAGACAGATTCAACTAATAACCAGGCAAAGCTTGCGGCAGAAAGCAATGCTCCTGACGGAACATTATTTGTTGCGGAATGTCAGACAGGCGGCAGGGGACGAAGAGGAAGAAGCTGGGAGTCACCTGCGGGAACAGGAATATGGATGAGCCTTCTGCTTCGTCCGGATATGAGCCCGGAGAGTGCTTCAATGCTTACACTTGTTCTTGCGATAGCAATGGTAGAGGCTATAAGGGAAGAAGTCAAGGATATAGATTGTTATATCAAATGGCCTAATGATATCGTTGTGAATGGTAAGAAGATAACAGGCATACTTACTGAGATGAGTGCAGAGATGGATCTTATACATTATGTTGTAATAGGCATAGGAATTAATGTCAATACAACAGAATTTGATGAGGCAATAAGGGATATGGCTACATCTTTATATCTTGAAACACATAGAAAGATTAAGAGAAGTAATATAATTGCTGCATTTTCAAGAAGCTTTGATAAATATTATCACGAATTCCTTAAGACTAACGATTTGTCACTGCTTGTCGATAAGTATAATAAACTTCTTATTAATAAGGACAGGACAGTCCGTGCTATATATGAGAAAGAGGAGCTTATAGCAACAGCGATTGGAATTAATAAAGAAGGCGAGCTTATTGTAAAAGATGAAGCAGGAAAAGAGATTGCAATAAGAGCTGGCGAAGTTTCAGTGAGAGGATTATATGGATATGTATAGTGATGAAAATGTGGTGCTTTGTGCATCTAATTCTTATGAGAAGAAATATTATTTTAACCCGGATTTTGACAGGCTTCCAGAAGATATAAAGAACGAATTAAAGATAATGTGTGTTCTTTTTACAGAGGAAGTCGGCGGAATACTTGATATGGAATTTGACGAGGAGGGCAACCTGTTATTCAAATCCACAGCAGATGAAGAAGATCTGCTGTATGATGATATAGCGTGCGGACTTCTTGTTAAGAAGAATCAGTATGAAAAAAGAGACCTGCTGGAATCGTTAGAGATGTTCTATAAAGTATTCTTCTTAGGTTTGGATGAGTAAAATATTATAACAACGGAGTTAAGATGAGAATAGGTAATGTTGATATTAAAACAAATGTCGCATTAGGACCGATGGCAGGAGTAACAGACCTGCCATTTCGTCTTTTATGCAAGGAACAGGGCTGTGGACTTTTGTATACAGAGATGGTGAGTGCCAAGGCGGTATTGTATAATAATAAAAATACAGAAGAATTATTAAAGACGGATAAGAAAGAAAGTCCGATAGCTGTGCAGTTATTTGGTTCAGAACCACAGATAATGGCAGATATTGCCAAAAGGCTTGCAGAAAGAGATTTTGATATAATAGATGTCAATATGGGATGCCCAGTTCCTAAGGTGGTTAATAACGGAGAGGGGTCGGCACTGCTTAAAAATCCCCTGCTTGTAGGAAATATAGTGGAGGCTATGGCAAATGCAGTTGATAAGCCTGTCACCGTAAAGATAAGGACAGGATTTGACGAAACCTGCATTAACGCTGAAGAAATAGCATATATTATACAGGAGTCAGGTGGGGCCGCGGTTGCGGTTCACGGAAGGACAAGAAGCCAGTATTATTCTGGAAAGGCTGACTGGGATGTAATAAGGCGTGTTAAAGAAAAGGTTTATATTCCGGTAATAGGCAATGGCGATATAAGAAGTGGTGAAGATGCAGTAAGAATGTTTAAAGAGACAGGCTGTGATGCTGTTATGATAGGACGCGGGGCACAGGGCAATCCGTGGATATTCAGACAGGTCAAGGACTATCTTGAAACAGGAAATATTACAGCACCTCCGTCAATAGATGATATAGTTGATATGATTATCAGGCATTGCCAGATGTTATGCGATGTAAAGGGCGAATTTACAGCAGTGCGCGAGATGCGTAAACATTTTGCGTGGTATACAGCAGGAATAAAACACGCGGCGGCATTAAGAAATGAAGTCAATCATATAACAAAGCAGGATGAGTTCAATGAATTCGTACAGCAGATGCGTGGATTGACATAAAGTATTAGTTGAGATATAATATCTTGAACATTTTATTAAGCAATAGTAATAATACTATATAAATATTATTTATGGAAAGGTGACGAGCTATGGCAGAGAAACAGTTACTTACAAAAAAAGGATATGAAGAAAGAGTAGCTTTACTTGAGCACTTAAAGGTTGATAGAAGAAAGGAAGTTGCCCAGAAGTTAAAGGAAGCAAGAGAACAGGGCGATTTATCAGAAAATGCTGAGTACGATGCAGCTAAAGATGAGCAGAGAGATATTGAAACACAGATTGCAGAACTTGAAGAAATTCTTAAGAACGCAGAAGTTGTTCAGGATAACAATACAGATAAGGACGCTATCAAGATGGAAAGCGTTGTTAAGCTTCACGATGTAGAATATGATGAAGATATTGAATATGTAATCGTAGGTTCTTCAGAAGCAGATAGTCTTAATAACAAGATATCAAATGAATCACCACTTGGAGCAGCTATGCTTGGCAAGAAGGTTGGAGATACAGTTAAGGTTGAAGCACCAGCAGGAGTTATTGAATATAAGATTATCTCAGTACAGAATGACTAATTATATATAAAGGAGATAAGAAAGTGGCAGATAAGAATAATTCACAGCCAGATGTTAATGAGCAGATTAAAGTAAGAATGGACAAGCTCGCCGCATTACAGGAAGCAGGCAAGGATCCATTTCAGATAACAAAGTATGATGTTACACATCATACAGATGAAATAAGAGCCATCTATGAAGCACACGAAAAGGAACTTCTTGGCGACAGACCAGCAGTTAATACTGATGGTATGGATGAGCAGCAGGCAAGAGAAGCCGTTAATGCTGATTATAATGAGAGAAGAGCTATCATGGATGCTTCTCCTATTGAGGTAAGCTTTGCAGGAAGAATGATGTTCAAGAGAGTAATGGGAAAGGCATCTTTCTGTAATATTGCAGATCTTAAGGGCAGAATGCAGGCATATATATCAAGAGATGCTATCGGTGATGATGCTTATGCAGATTTTAAGAAGTCTGATATAGGTGATATATATGGTATAAAGGGCTTTATATTCAGAACTAAGACAGGTGAAATATCAGTTCATGCAGAAGAAATAACACTTCTTTCTAAGAGCTTACAGGTACTTCCAGAGAAGTTCCATGGAATTACAGATACTGATATGAGATACCGTCAGAGATATGTTGATTTAATAATGAATCCTGAGGTTAAGGATACATTTGTAAAGAGATCACAGATCATAAAGGAAATCAGAAGATTCCTTGATGGCAGGGACTTTATGGAGGTTGAAACTCCAACACTTGTTTCTAATGCAGGTGGTGCAGCAGCAAGACCTTTTGAAACTCACTACAACGCACTTGATGAGGACGTTAAGCTTCGTATATCTTTAGAGCTTTACCTTAAGAGACTTATCGTTGGTGGTCTTGAAAGAGTATATGAAATCGGACGTGTATACAGAAATGAAGGTGTTGACACAAGACATAATCCTGAGTTCACACTTATGGAGCTGTATCAGGCATACACAGATTATGAAGGTATGATGGAGCTTACAGAGAGCATGTTCAGACACCTTGCAAAGACTGTATGTGGAACAACTGAAATTACTTACAACGGTACTAAGATAGACCTCGGAAAGCCATTCAGAAGACTTACTATGAATGATGCTATCAAGGAATATGCAGGCGTTGATTTTGATACAATAAAGACAGATGAAGAAGCTAAGGCTCTTGCTAAGGAAAGAGGAATTGAGTTTGAGGAACGTCATACAAAGGGCGATATCATTAACTTATTCTTTGAAGAGTACTGCGAAGAAAAGTTAATCCAGCCTACATTTATTATGGATCATCCGCTTGCAATCTCTCCACTTACTAAGAAGAAGCCATCTGATCCAGAAAAGGTTGAACGTTTTGAGCTTTTCATCAACACATGGGAAATGTGTAATGCTTATTCAGAGCTTAACGACCCAATCGACCAGAGAGAGCGTTTTGCACAGCAGGATAAGAATGCAGAGAATGGTGATGAGGAAGCACAGCACACAGATGAAGACTTCCTTAATGCACTTGCAGTAGGTATGCCTCCAACAGGTGGTATCGGATATGGTATCGACAGACTTGTTATGCTTCTTACAGATTCACCAGCTATCAGGGATGTACTTTTGTTCCCGACAATGAAGTCATTAGGCTCAGACAAGAGTGCTGCAAAGGCTGAAAAGAGCAATTCTACAGAAGCAGCAGCATCAGAAGCTGATAATAATGGTTTCTTTACAGCTAATGATAAGATTGATTTTTCTAATGTTAAGGTAGAGCCATTATTTGAAGAAGCTGTTGACTTTGATACATTTTCTAAGTCAGATTTCAGGGCTGTAAAGGTTAAGGAATGTGTTGCAGTTCCTAAGTCAAAGAAGTTACTTCAGTTTACTTTAGATGATGGAACAGGCACAGACCGTACAATTCTTAGCGGAATCCCTGCTTACTATGAGCCAGAAGAGCTTGTTGGAAAGACACTTATCGCCATTACCAATCTTCCACCAAGAAAGATGATGGGAATTGAATCTTGCGGTATGTTACTTTCAGCAGTAAACAACCTTAAGGATTCTGAGGATGAAGAGCTTCATCTTCTTATGGATGATAACCACATTCCAGCAGGTGCGAAGCTCTATTAAGATGAGAAACTGAGCCTTGCGGCGGTGTGCGCTTGCAAACACCGACATAAGGCGAAAAACGCAAGGAGACGCCAGTCGACGTGATGTAAAGATGTACCGTTTTACCAAATAGACGGGACGTACTTCATTTGATAAAAAACTGAAAAAACAGCGATTTACATCAAACTTACATCATTTGATGCAAAATTAAGTGCAAGCAAGAAAAAATCGCATAATTTGGAACATCAGCAGGAAAACAAGCACGAGCAAAGCGAGTATTTGTTTTCACCTGATGTGACAACGACAAAATCAAGGAGTGCGAAGCACGGCAACGGCAAAGCCGTTGGATTTTGGAGTGATAAATGAGTGGGCAATTCCAATCGGGATTGCCCATTTTTAAAATGAATGGAAATGCAAATAGGAATTTATCAGAAAATGAGGAATAGTTGAAATGGAGGTGCTATAATAACATGAAGATTGAAGGGAACCAGAAAGAACTGGATGCAATGGTAGAATTTCATAAGGGAAACCGTGTCGAGGGACTGAGACTGCAAGAAGAATTTGCAGCGGAATTTCGTAAGGAATATAAAGACAAAGATCACTGTCCTTGCTTGAAAGCCTGTCGTTATCACGGAAACTGTAAGGAATGTGTAGCAATCCACAGAGCGCATCAGGAACATGTTCCTAATTGTATGCGACCATTGATTAATAAAAAATTGAAATTGATGTCAGAATTAACAGAGCATACCTTGGCAAATGAAATAGAAGCTCCACATGAGATTTTAAGAAAATAGGCAAGTCAAATTCCCGTTTATTGGGAAGTCGCAGAGAACGAAAAATCGGAAGTTTACATCGAGGTGAAAGATGTTGAATTATGTAGAATATGGAAAAGAAAACAAATATGATGATGATATATTTTTTCAAAAATACAGTCAAATGAGTCGCTCACAGCATGGACTAGCCGGTGCAGGAGAATGGGAAACATTGAGAAAGCTGTTGCCGGATTTTAAAGATAAGCGTGTGCTTGATTTAGGATGCGGCTATGGATGGCACTGTATTTATGCGATGGAACACGGAGCGTCTTCTGTTGTAGGTGTTGATATTTCTCATAAAATGCTCGAGGTAGCCAAAGAAAAAACACATTTTCCACAGGTTGAATATAAATGCTGTGCTATAGAAGATGTGGAATTCCCAGAGGAGAGTTTTGATGTAATATTAAGTTCACTTGCGTTTCACTATGTAGCAGATTATGAGATTTTAGTAAAAAAGATATATAGAATACTGAAGTCTGGTGGTAATCTAGTTTTTACTGCCTATGGAACACAAGACTGGTATTATAACGAAAAAGGAGAAATACTGCATTTTCCGGTGGATAATTATTATTATGGGGGCAAACGAACAGCTGTGTTTTTGGGAGAAAAGGTTACAAAATTTCATAGAACACTGACCACATATCTAAATACACTGCTTTCAAATGGTTTTATAATAAATCATATTGTGGAGCCGCAGCCGCCGGAAAACATGATGGATATTCCGGGGATGCAGGATGAAATGCGCCGTCCCATGATGCTGATTGTATCGGCGAACAAAAATTGCTATACTACATAATATTGGTGCGGTTGAAGCACAAAAAAAATACGGTTCTATTGATGGTGTCTATCAAGAAAAGGAAGGACCAGAAGTAGCGAAAGAAATATTAAAAAAGGTAGGCTATAACAAAAATATTGATAGAATATGCTTTATAATAGGCAACCATCATACTCCATCTAAAATTGATGGACTTGATTTTCAAATACAATGGGAAGCTGATTTGCTTGAAAATTTAACGGTTATGGATAAAGAAAAAGAACAGGAAAAATTCCCATTATGACCATGGGACCGATCTGTATTGCACCGGAGCTTAAAAGGAAGGGGTATGGAAAGATTTTACTGGATTATTCTCTGGAAAAAGCGGATTTAAACAGGCAAGCGAAAAGGAAGCAGAGGCATTTGATAGAGAGTTCCTGTATATGGAGAAGAAAAAACTTCCGGGACAGATTTTCTAAAATGTAGCAATCTTCATCAAATCTTTATTTTTCCCTGATAGATTATATTTCAGTAAGAAATGAAATATGGAAGGAAGGATAGTAAAGATGGAAATGATGTTACAGACACAAAATCTATGTAAAT
>OMAL01000285.1_pt1 | contig 40240 bp, 53 predicted proteins | sample 1644711 | NCBI WGS metagenome assembly OMAL01 (sample SAMEA103958122, study PRJEB25191) | human gut metagenome | biome: human-associated habitat [ENVO:00009003]; feature: intestine environment [ENVO:2100002]; material: feces | place: Germany | collected 2013/2015 | reverse complement strand
ATATAATGTATATATCATACCATAAATCTTGTGCAGCTTTTCTGCACATATAAAGTTCCATAAGGAACTTTTAAGATGAGCACTTTTGTGCTCATTATACCATAATGAACTTATCTTCTTCCGGAAAATAACACATTATTATGTTATTGGATATTAACTCCAGTATCTTTTAATGTTGCTCTTACAAGTGAGTCTTTAGCATTTTTCCAAGGCTCATTGGCATATTTGTGGTCAAATTTATTAATAAACCAGGCTACATCATCTCTTACTCTCTTCATATTATCTATATAAAGCTTAGTGATAAGTTCTGTGAATTCTGTATACTGTGCTCCCGAAAGCTTGCCGCTCGCCCTTTTCATCAAAAGTCCATAGTGGCTGGTACAAAAGCCTTTGCAGTTTTTAAGTTTCTCTACAAAATCTTTGTCGTGTTTATACATATAAAACACTGTATCTATGTATCTTTCAATGGTATCTTCTACCTTATCGCACACAAAGCATTTTCCTTCAAGCTCATCTATATAACTGCATACCTGTGCCTCTTTGCCTTTTTTTAGAAGTGTCTTTCCAGTGCCCTTATCATATCTATAACTTTCTATCTGCTTAATGACATAATCCATATGTGTCTTCATAACAAGTGCATAACCAAGTCTGTTATTCTGCTCGTATATCTTCTTAATATGACGGCTGCAAAATCCAATTTTATCAGTCTTTTCTCTTATGTCATCTTCCATATAGCTTGGACCCATTGCATACTCAACCGCATCATTCTCCAGCTTTTCAAACATTGAACAAATCGGACATTCACTATCCAACGCAAACGCATCATTAACTGGAACTGTATATATCTTTTCTTTCATAATTGGATATCCTTTTCTATTAATCTTGTAGTGGTATTCTAGCAAGAATAGGGAGAATATTCAATATATTGGGGAAGCCAAGTTATTTAGGTTACTTAACTTGTCTTGTCATCAATCTGAACCGGAATTTACACATAGTAGAAATTATTTAGGTTACTTAACGATAAATGGTGCGGATTATCTGCCACAATCTACACACAGCAGAAATTATTTAGGTTACTTAACACAATAGTAGAAATTCTTTAATAACATATCTACACACAGTAGAAATTATTTAGGTTACTTAACCTGTGTCAGAATGAGAGTAGCAGAAAATCTACACACAGTAGAAATTATTTAGGTTACTTAACATTACGTCTGATCATAATATAAAAAAATCTACACACAGTAGAAATTATTTAGGTTACTTAACTCTTATATCGTCATATTATATAATTATTCCTTTGTTAAGTAACATTTTTTGATTATTTTTTGTGCAATACGCACATATTATATTAAGTAACCCATCTAATTTTAAATATTAAGGTCAAGGTTTGCATTCTCAAATGTTTCAGCTTATTATAATAAAGTCCTTCTCATCATTCTTTGCATATCCAAACCTCAGTACTTCACAACTTGATGAAAGTTTAAATATAATAACACTATCCTCTTGCGAAAAAGATTTCTCATATTTGTTCTTCAAGTCATTTACTATATTATTAACGATTTTTTCACTGTTGTCAATTTCAAACACGGAATATTGTAATCTATGTCCAAATCTTGAAAGATATTTAGCAAATTTAGTTCTTAATTTGTCATTTGATATATCATAACTTACAACTACCATAATACCTCCAATCTAGTTATATATTAAACTGCGGAAATTCTGATACACTTTTCATTTTCATAAAATATCTATAATAGCTTTGTATATACATAAATATTTCATCTTTATATTCCATAATTGCCTGCATTAAAAATTGAATATATTGTGGATTATTCTTATATTTTAAACACCAGTGTTCATCATATTTTTCGAAATCATCAATTTTACATTGACCTAGATTAATAGCTTTTCGCACTTCATAGTCAATAATAGGTCTTATTGGTTCCATTATATCGCAAACTAATGATTTCCTCATATAGAAACACTTATGAAACCCCCCCCCATAATATGTATCAAATCCATAAACTTGCAACATTGCATCAACAATATTAAAAAGCATTGTATAACCTATGTCTAATACAACATTCACATAGTCACTTTTAATTCTTGGCTTTCTCCCATTCCATTGAACATTATCAAACATTCTCGGAAAGTAAACTCTTGCAGCATTTCCCTCAATCCCCATAATTTCTAAATATTCTTTTGGGTTATTAAGTTCAATCACCATCTCATTTAATAGTTGTATTGCTTCGTTTTGATACTCAGTCTTTTTTCTTATGTTTTTTAATACCTGTGCCTGATTTTTTATTTTATTTTGTTCAATAAGTCTACCTATATCGTTACCATCATATTGATATTGATGTTTTCTCAAAAGCGTATTACCTTCCATTCTTGCGCCTATAACATCATATACTTTAAATGTTGTACTCATTAAACATATAGAAAACCCAAACTTTTTACTTCTCTGTATCAATCCACTCGTAATAGATATATTTCCAACAACACATAACATAAACAATCTATAACAAGTCGACTGAAACTTTATCTTTCCATCTTGGTCTTTCACTATAACATTATCGTTTGAAAATGATAATTTATCACCAATATTAGTCAATAAAAAAATCACTTGTTTCTTCTTGAAATCATTAGCACTCAACATAATTATTCCTCTTTAATTAATGACTTATCACACGCCTGCTCATATATACATTTACTACATTTTTCTTTATTAGTCTGCTCAAATTTATCCATATCAAATAACCTAATCTGGTTAATTAATTGTTTAAATTTATTTTTCATTGCCACATCATCATCTGGAAGTGCAATTTTATATTTTTTATTATCATCAAGACTTCTTACTTCTAAATGATTAATCTCATACCCCATCTCTGTCATTGCATAATATTGGGCATATAATTGAAAAATATATCCGTCATATATTTTCTTAACAAACTTTTTCCGTTCTATAAGTGTCTTACTAATTTCATCATACAAATCTATTTTCCCAACAATCTTATATTCATCTGAATACACATCTAATGCCATTTTTACGCTTTTTCTCGTAGAATATTTTTTATTATCTACTTTCTCGTGTGCCTTCGTACCATTAATCTGATACTGTGATTGATATGTCAAATTGTCCTGATTTCCATATAATTTATGAAAATATATGGAAACCGGACAAAATATAAAATCATTGAGATTAGAAATTAATATCAAATCTTCCATCTACTCAAACCTTCTATTCTGAATATAATCAAGCCATTCAGTAACACCTATATACAATTCGCTTTCTTTTAACTTCTTATCATCACTCCAATTTTCTTTAATTTTATTAATCTCATATAGTCCTTTTAATGCAATACAATATGCTCCATTAGCATCTGCATCTTTTGGCATTATTTGTTTATCATCAATAATATCATCTGATTTTTCATTTTCTTTATAATCAGATGAATCAAAAAATCCATTATGCGAATTTAAGACTGGCGATACAAGCCTGTCATAATCATCGCCTTCTGCTTCACTCTTACTATTCCTTAGCTGAACTGTATACTTGAATTTTTCAAACAAGTTACATATAAAATCAGCATTTCGCATTTCATCCATATGTGATATATCTTCCCTTATATCGTGTCCATCTTTATATTCAATACCGTATTGTTCCATAAGCTCAATTAAATCTTCGGTAAGATTTAACACTTCTGAACCTGACCATCTGCCATCTTTATATAATTTCTTAATTCTTTCTCCATATGTATAGGTCGTCCATTCATTTACTGGAATACTTACATTATAAGTTTTAAAGTTATTATAATCAAAAGAGAAAGCAAATAGTTGTCTATGTCCGATTTTTTCATATTCCGCAGAACCTTCATTAACATATCTGATTGAATTCATACTCATAAGAAATTCTTTTTTATCCTTAACTTTAGCGTTAATAGCACTTCCCGAATATTTCTTAAAGTCAAATATATTAATGAATCCTGTAGCTGGGTCTATCTTTGATGTATAAGCTGCCGGCACATAGAATATACAGCCGCACTGCTTTCCTATCTGCAATGCACTCTTAGGAAGATATGTAAGCTGGTATCCCTTTAATATTCCTCCATTCTCATCAGCCTTTTTTTCTTTAAACACAAGATAATTAAGCTTGCTAATCAGCATATTTTCAAATTTCTGATACACTTGACGTTCAACCTTAAATCTTCCTCTCTTAAATCCTCTATTTAAATCTTCCATTACAATTATCGCATTATAATCTACTACCATTCTTGCTATCTTAGATATAACACCTGACAGATAACCATTTTTAACATCTTTAATCTTACCAATTTCCTGCCAGTTCTTTCTTGCATTATCTCTTGTCTTTTCCATATTTTTAAGTTTATTCTTATAGTCATAATTATTGACAAGATTAAATGATTTCTGTTCTATAATATTTCCTTTATTATTAATGACAGAAATGTATATAAGATTTCTCTCGCCACGATCTATTCCAATAACATTCATATTATTATGCTTAGCTATGTATTCAATCATCTTAGCATTAATATTTTCGTCATCTACTCCATAATTAATTGTTATTGGAAAATGAAGGAAATATTTATCTTCTGTATATCTCTTATCTTTAATAATATCTATTGGGTTCTTACGATGTCCGATTCTTTCAAGTATTTCAACAAGTTTTTTATCTTTTTCTACATCAATAACATAATCATTATTATAATAATTATAAACTTTTATATAATCCTCATCAGTTAAAGATACCCTTACTCCAGCTTCATTAATATATGTCTTATTAACAAGAACTGTATCTTTCTTATGAGTTATATTTCTTTTCATACTCGATTTACGATAGAAAAGCTCAGCATTACCATTTAATTCAATGCAGATATTCTTAAGGTTATCCTCACTAAATATGTTCTTTAGATACATTGTATGAAGATTGTCTTTTCCTGTACTATGCGATGATAAATCTTTATTATATATCTCAAATAGATATATTTTTCCTTCCTCATCAAGCCTGTTAATATCTGCTTCACTTATATATGCCCACGAAATTGAGTATCCTTGCTTCTCAACATCTTTATAGAACTGGCCTATATCATTATATTGAGTAGTTTCCTTGAATTTGAATCCATAATTCTTCCATTCAGGATGTTTATTTATACACGCTTTATAATAATCTATTAAATCGTGGCAGTAATTAATATCAAAATTACCACTTGATTTGATATGCCTGTTCTTCTCATATCCTTCTAATATATATGATGATGGGTTATAATCTCTTTTTCCTGTATTCGATTTAATAAATACCCATGGAAGCATTTTATTAGGACCCGGCAGGAGATTATATACCATTTTTTTATAATCTGTCGATAATCGCTGCTCTTCACTACCTTTTATTATCTGTTTATCAGGCTTATTATTCACATTAAATATCGCTATATAATATTTGTTGTTCCTAAGCAATATTATTGCATTATTATCAAATTCCTTACTCCTTGACCAGCCACTGGCAAGTGTTGGTGAAGCAAAATTAAGCTTAAACTTCTGTGTACTGTAAGGCTTCCTGGTGACATAATTACGAATTCTGTCATAAAGTGTCACTACATTTTCCAATTCATAATATATATCTTCAAGCTCAGCATAAAATGCGTTATCTTTTTCCACAACCTCATCTATGATAAATGTCTGCAGCCAATGATATATCGACATTATATCATCAAGATCTTTCTTTATATTAAGTGCAGTTTCCTTATTCTCTATAAGACTATCACCTGAATCATAAGTTATTGTATGCAGACTCATATTGGCTAATAATTTTGACATTTTATTAAAATATCCAAGCACTCCATGTCCGCTAAACGCCCTGCCCGAATTATCATCATCCATATTAGAAGCATTAAAATAATCTGGCTCATAATCTGATACAATACTGTCCAGTTCTTTAACACTCATAAATTTATTGTCTTTCTTAGCCTTTTCAATTTTCTTAGCCTTGCTTTGACCTTTTCCCGCTATTGTATTATACCAATATCTTTCTATAGCTGATTCTATCACACCCCAACCGCCATACACATAACTTGACACATTCGTATAACATCTTGCATTAATATAAATCTTTGCTGTATCATATATATTACTATTCTGCAAAACATTTCCAAGCCTGTCTATCAGCTTAACTTCTTCAAGCCTGCTAATAAATCCATTAAATGCAGCATATACTTCTTCATCATTCTGATACATTGGAGGAATTTCAAATGCCTTTTCTGATATACCCATTATCTGTTTTTGAAGCTTCGCCATCTTAAATACATTAGCTTTAAGCTTATTCTGCTGGCAGTACAAATTCATATGTTTGTTGACATCCCCACATATCTGATTGTAATAATCTATGCCCTTCTGCGCAAGTAGCTCATTATAATAATCCTCAGAAAAAATATGCTCTAATCTCCAGCTATCAAGCAACTCTGTTAATTCTTCTTCAATTAGCGCAATTTCGGTTTCGGCTTTTTCCTTTATACACATAAATGTCTTCAAATTATCGTAAAATATCGAAGCATTAACATTAACAATCCTATAGCATATAGATGATGCTCCTCCATTTTCTTTAAACATATTTTTTCTTATATTAAAATAATCAGTAAAATATGTAGTAAAGCCTTTAAAAAGCGTAATTGTTTCAAGTGCTTTCTCCTTATCTTCACCGATATAATTCTGTTCTACATAAACATGAAGAAGCTGTGTTATCAATTTAGCTTCAAACATTGATTTAAAATTATCATCTGCTGATAACATTTTAGCTATCTCTCCTCGCTTTGATTTTTCCACCAAATCCAGCTTATCTCTGTTTTCTTTATCATTCTTCTTATATTTTTCTTCTATTGCATCAAATAAATTATAAAAATCCAGATTATTGATGTCATTTAACTTGTGTGTAATATAATTCCTATAATATTCATCAGCTATCTTCTTTAACTCCAGACTCTGTTGTGCTCTATATTCATCCTCTGAGATAATTCCCCTCTGCTTGATATGTTCTGCTGTAAATGGAGTTGGCTTTAGTTCATTTCTTAAAGTCTTCTGTACTTTGGATAATGCTATAAATTCATCGTAATTACTGCCTGTATAATTGTCTGCTGCTTTGTTCATTGATGTACCTCCTCTGATTTCTTAATAAATATTAATGAATATATAATTGCTTAAAAATATATTATTTCTGATTATTACAATAGTGCCATTTATATTTTTACAATAACACCTTTTGTATTTTTTATAAAGAGGTGTTAAGTTATTTTATTTGTAAATTAAAAAAATAACACTTTCGTGTTATTTAACAACCTAACCTCTTTAATCTACAATCAGTAGAAATTACTCCTATAGCATAGCCGCATACAATTAATGTATCTCTATCAATCTACAATTAGCCGAATTCTATTATATCCAGCTCTATTATCACTTTTGTTACCGTTAGGTTATGCAAATATTATATTTAATCTCATATTATATGTCAAATTCAATATAATTACATATAGTAGCATCAAGTCATTTTCCACATATAATACTAATAAGTTTAATATATGGAGTTTTTTCGATTATGAAAATGCAGAATACGTGGGCGATTGCTATGTGTTATGTACCGTGGCAGAAATGGGGAGATTTGTATGACCCTTGCAAAGCCCTTAAATGTGGAACTTTATTTCCTGTATTATCCAAACCTTTTGCAGGAGGCAGAGTATGAATAATATGACTAACCAGCCATCTATGAACCAGAGGTCTTCCTTCAATTGCCAGCAGAATTGCAATAATGGCTATTCTAATAATAGCTGTAATAACAACCGCAATTACAATAACAATCTGTGCAACAGCGGCAATTCCAACAGTGCCCTCACTCCAACCAGACAGTCCAGCTGTGCTTTAACAGCCGACAAACGTGGGCTTATGCAGAATATTTATGAACTGGGATTTGTACTAACAGAAGTCAATCTCTACCTTGATACTCACCCCGATGACCTTGAAGCAATTGAATATTATGCACAGATTAAAGATAAATACTGCGATTATATGACACAGTACGCAGATTATTATGGACCTCTCGATAAATTACACATTTCCAACGACAATTACTGGATGTGGGTAGCAACTCCAATGCCTTGGGAAATGGAGGGCTGCTGATATGTGGAATTATGAAAAACGACTTGAATACCCTATTAAAATAAAACAGACGAACCCTACTCTGGCGGCTATGATAATAAGTCAATATGGTGGACCGGACGGCGAGCTTGGTGCTTCTATGCGTTACATCTCGCAAAGATATTCTATGCCATACAGGGAAGTTGCCGGGCTGCTTACAGATATCGGCACTGAGGAGCTAGCTCCACGCTGTTGTATATGATATTTTATTGACTCATCTTGAATTAAGATGTATTAACATTTCTACCTTATTATATACTAAACTCTTTCTATATTGCACACATTAATAGCGCAAGTTACAACATCTCCAATACCGATAACTACTCGGTCTCCTTTAACTTCTAATACATCATATTCATCGTAATACATTGCAAAAGAACCACCATCGTAAGTAGCATTAACAAGCACCCTTACCTTATCGCCAACATTTATATCATTATCAGAGCTTTCAGTATTTGAATTATCTTCAAATGTAATACAGCCATCGTTAATCCAGCCTGTTCCATTATCAATAAGATAAGGATTTGCCGCACCTGGAATAACTCTCGTGATAGTGCCACTAGTAAAGCCATTTGATGGTACAAGTCCATCTGATGATGTTGATGAAGCATATATTGTGTTATATGCCACAAAATCACCCTCGTGATACTTTGTTGTATCTATATCAGGCTGTGAGTTTGACTCTGTATTTTCTGTTACTACATTATCATACTGTGTTAAGTCATTGCTATTAATAATTGACATAACATTTTCTACATATGTAGGACTTGTAGCATAACCGCCATTTTTAATCGCAGTAATAGCTTCAAGGGCATCTGTTACATTTACTGCTGCTGCATAACGTGAACTATTTGTTATAAGATCGTAATAATCTCTTACACTATCAGCTGGAGTATCATATGCTCTAAATGCTGCTGTAATAGTAGTATAATTAACATTATCATAGCACTCCTGTGTTGAAGAACTAAATACTTTGCCATTCCAACTCTCAGCAGCCTTAATACCAAAGAACGCATTAGCCTTTGTCATCAATGCAGATCCGCCCCAGCCTGTCTCTAATACAGCCTGTCCGATACATACGCTTGGAAGTACAAAACCTGTACCTGCCATCTTTCTTCTTTCTGCTTCTGTCTGTGCAAGTGGCACAATTAAATCTAAAAATTCCTGTTTATTCATAATATTTTTCCTTCTTTCAATTTATAATTTCTTAAATATAAAAATAACACCCACAGCGTATTGCTATGCGTGCTTACTAACTAATATATTTTTCATTGCTTAATTCTGTTTTTCTGGTTGTATCTGCAAGCTCATCATCATCCGGAAGCTCATCTGTATATTTACTCAGGAACATCTTAACATACAGCCATACTTTTTTTACTGGCAATCCACATAGAACCATATTTTTTAATATACTAACAACTTCATAGGTTAAAAATAGAATTTCAAAAAATCCAGAGATACCAATACTTTCTCCAAAAAAACGTCTTACTTCTTCAGGCAAGAAACCTATTAAATTAAATTGTGTTATATAATCGACAATAACAAGCAATATTATAGATAAAATCATTGCACATTTTCGGATTGCTCCGTTAATTCCAAAACAGCTATTAAAATCGTGATCTTTAATTGCTCTTAACATACCAAAGACAGTATCTGTTATTATTGCTATTATAACCAGCTGTATCAATTTGTCGTGTGCAGCTTCCGCATACATATATTTTAAAGTTAGCATTTCTTCTTTCCTCCTAAAATCTTATATACTCTTTAATTAATATTAACTTTAATATTGGGTGCTCTAATCATCTCTATTGCCCTCCTTTATTTACTAAATTCTGTTACCAGCTCATTTAATTTATTTTCAAATTCTGTTACATCTTTCGTATATGTTGCCTTATTTGCTATATATGCCTGTGCATTAGCTATGTTGCGGTTTATAGACAAACCATTCTCTGAGATTGTAGCATTCATATACATAATATCTGTAACTGCACCATTCTCCTCTACACTGCTTGTTCCATTTAATGTTATAGATTTGTTTACGTTTAACATTTTTTACCTCTTTCTACCACTTCTGTGGATTTATTAATATTATTTTTATACCCAGCTTGCACTTCCCCAATGGTAAGAAGCAATAATTGTATGGTCCACATATATTCTCAAATATGCACCATCCCAATCAAGCCCAATTTCATTTTTCGGTGTTCTGTTAAGAACTGCACCACACCATCTTCCCCAGGTCGAATGATAAAGGTTAAAAGCATTGGTTCTTATTCCACCTATTACAGACAAAGCACAATCGTTATAATAACTTGTACCGCTATTACATATTTGCACATATCCTTTTCCTATTTTTGTATATGCCGTGTTATTTGGCTTATGCCATAGCTCAATTCCATCTCTTAACACGCTTACTTCTAATCCAGCTAAACCATACATTTTTATTCCTTTACCACTTTCAACATTAAAGCTCATTTCTCCGTCATTGGTGACGTGCCATAATGAATTTAACGTGGAGGGCGAAGCCCCTTGCGTAGCTCCTTTTTGAATTGAAAAAATCCAATCTCCAGTATTTTTAGACCCTTGAATATACACACGTCTTAAATATCCGTCTGGAGCAAGATAATCATTTTTAAACGCTTCGCTGGTTATGTCCCAACAGGCTATTTTCCCACTTGTGCTTGTAATACCTCCTGTACTGGATATTTTAAAATACTTGCTATCCCACGTTCCTGTTGCCAGGTTGAGCATCATTCCCGTGCTGTTTGCAACATAATTAGAGCTTTTAAGCACTCCAGCTGTAACCGTTCCTAAGTTTGCGGATATTGCAGACAATGTAGATACACTTAACTCTGCCGCAGTGATTGAATTAGCGGCTATCTGATTGGCTGTTATTGTCTTAGAAGCTATCTTCGCGGCTGTAACTGCATTGGCAACAATCTTTTCTGTTGTTATTGCATTTGCCGCTATTTTTGCCGAAGTTATGGCACTAGCTGCTATTTTATCTGCATTAACTGCGCTTGCCGCTATCTTTTCTGTTGTTATTGCATTTGCCGCTATCTGTGTTGCTGTAACACTGCCTGTATATATCTTTCCACCATTAATCAGGGTCTTATTATTTGCAGCACACCAGCTTGCAATTGTAGATCCTTTAGCCTCCGCATAATCATTTTGGGGAGATTGGGTAGGTTCAAGATATACCGTGTAACCTGCATTTCTTGCTATATTAGTTTTAACAGTATATATTGTTACGTCACTTTTATTAGGCGTATAAAGGTAATATCGTGCCCCACCACGCAACATAAAGTATATCTGGCTATGTTGTTGTACCTGTCCTACAAATGCAGGCATTTTATTACAAAAACGATAATTATTTTCCTCCAAATAACCAGCGGCATCTGTTGTTCCCCAGCCACTTGCTAATACTCTTAAAATAAGATTGCAAGTAAAACCTTGATTATGCGTAGACCATACAGGTTTAGAACCGCTATTAAGCTGAACATTACATTCATAGTTATATAAACCGTTATATGGTATAGCTGCATTTATTAATACGGGATAGTATGTATCCGTATTATATTTTGCGTCTCTTAAATCTACAGTTATCTGATATCTTTTCTTGGCGGCGGCTATATCATTCTGCGTACCAGCATCAAGTTTTCCAATTACAATCGAACCTGAAGCTATCCTGTCTGCAGATATATAACCACTTGTAATCTTTCCTGCATCCATATTGGCAATCTTGGCATTCTGTATTGTTGCATCTGCTATTAAGGCATTAGTTATAGAGGCATTTGCAATGGCATTAGTTCCGAACTGACGTAATACCCAGCCTTTGCCATCGAAGTAATACATTTTATTAGAATCTGCTGTATTAAACCATATATCATTAGTTTTTCTACTCTCCGCCAATGGTGCTGTTGTCTGATAAAATACTGTATTCTTGCCATCTGCTGTAAGCTGTGCTCCTTCCGCAGTCTTAGAAGCCGCCGCTGATAAAAGTTTAGCCGCTTCCGCCGTGCTTAATGCACCAGCCGCATTCGTATTAGCTGTATCTGCCTTTTGTGCTGCATTTTCTATATCTTTATCTGTTGTATTCATCCAGTCTGTTACATCTGTTCCAAATTTGGATGTATCTATTGCTCCTTCAGCTATCTGCTTACCATTAATTGTTCCTACCGTGATATTGGCAGCCTTAAGGTTGATTACCTCAATGTTCGCGGCATCTATAGTTCCACTTGTTATTTTATTAGCAGTTAAATCTACTATCTTAGCATCTGTTATGCTTCCGTCCGCAATTTGAGCTGTAGCAACTGCACCTGTGTCTATCATTGCTGTCTTTATAGAGCCAGCCTCGATATTACTAAGCTTTATGTTAGCGTACCTTAAATCTGCATCTGTGGCCGAAAGCTTTGTTACTTCTAAATCTCCAACTTTTGCACTTGTAGCCTGTAACTCTTTGCTTATATTAACAATTTCTGCTGATACCTCAATAAATTTAGCATTATTGGCAATTACAGTTTCAAGATTAAGCACCTTAGAAGCATCTATATTATCAATTGCATCTCCATCCACAGTTCCATTATCATTGGTTATGTTATCTACAGTATCCGCTGCATTATTATATTTTTGCACATACTCACTAAATGTTAATTTCAAATTTGAAATCTCACAGGTATTATTATCTGGATTTTCCGGATAACACTTCAGCTTAACAATACGCTGTTTTATTCGTGTATGTGTATACTTATCAATTAAAGTTATAACATCACCAATTTCACAAGACTGTCCTAAATCAATTAAATTACAGCTATATGCTATATAAGGCTGTGCAAGTTCATTTAATTTTTCCACAGCATCATCATACAGAGATTGTGCATTAGTATATCTTTCATCTTTCCAAATGTAAGTTTTTTTCTTATTACTATATGTATAATTCTCAATTATTTTATTTCCAGCAACAGACTCTATAGTTAATCCGTCCTTACCCAGAGGAAGAATTCTTGTATAAAAATCAGTAGAATTAGACTGTATATCAATAGACTTTAAATTTAATTCATCTGTATAATATGAACCTTTATCAACGCCTACTTTATCCTGAAATATAATTTTCTTATTCAAGGAATCTATTTTCATTTCAAGTCTAAAAGTATCAACTATTTTTTTCAATACAAGCCACGCAGATGTATTTGTTAAACGTATTGTCCTCTTCTTTTGTACAGTACATTCACAAACCCATCCAGTACCTGCTAATGCTAAATCAGCTGTGCTAAGTGAAGTTTGTTCAACTGTTTCAAATTTAGTTATAGCCTTTCCTTCTAACTCTTCGATATTAAGACTTGCAGTAATATCATAACCACCATTACTGTTTAGATTTTTCTGTTTAATAACAAATTCATCTGTTTTTGTTATTATGTAGCTTTCTAAATCTAATTCTTCAAATGTTGTTAGGTTTAAACTCTTATCACCATACTCGAGCGTTTCTTCAATACACAAATCTTTATATTTAACAAGTGGCGATACAGTACCTTTAGAATTCCTATACCTTAACATACGCCACCTCCTACATTTATTCCTTAATCATAAAAAGCATTGCTTCAATTTCATAACCATTTAGTAAATCATATTTTTCTGTTTCACACTTTTCAATGTCGTCAAATGGTATTGTTTTAATATCAATTTCCTCTTCGATTTCAAACAGCTCTCTACAACGCTCAATTGCCTCAAGCTCTAAATCATCAGAAGCATATGTATATTTATACTTTGCATTCTTATCATCATTATCATCAATTTCGTCCTTATTATCCTCTGATGTTTCTATTTTCTTAAGCAGTGGCTTCCCTTTTTCATCTTTCAAACAGTTCTCAGTAAGTATTTTAATTCTTTGTTTTTCAATATCTTCTCTTTTTTCTGTAAGTATCTTAAGGTTCGCAGCTATCATATAGCTTAATTTTACTGGTAATTTTTTAGCTGCTAACTGTTGTAAACCATTAATATAACTGTCTACATATCCTAATTTAATAATCATATTTATTGTTCTCCTTTTACTTATAATGTGGTCTGTATTGTATCTGTACAACGCAATCTGTACTTAATTTAATAGTATTTATTCCTGGAACAACCTTTGGAAATTCCCATAAATCTGTTTTTTCTAAAATATTAATATCATTCTCTGTTACAACACATTTTTCTGCATCTAATATTAATTTAGAATTTCTATTTATATCTTTTATTGTTATTGCTTCATCTGTAAGTCCTTCAATTGTAAGACTGGCTAAGGCTATACCTGATGTTATTGTTAGTATTGCTGGAGATACACTTGTACCACCACAATTAAAAGATTTCTCTTGTCCTGTAAAATTAATTGTCTGCTGCATTCCCTTTTTGCTGTATGCGGTAAGATTAATTTTATAGCTGTAAAGCCATCTTTTAACTATTTCTTTTTCTTCACTCTTAAAATCAAAGTCATATATAAATTGCATATCATCAAGTTCTAATTCACCCGAATCAAAATCATTTAAAAGCTTACTCATTGTAATTTCACATTCCTCTTTACTAGAACCTTTAATTAACATTTCTATACAAACTTCAAAATCTGTGTATTTATTTTTTTTGGTTTTAACTGGAAGTATTCCTGAATCTAACCAGTTTGTGTATGTTGTAACATTGCGCGGCTTAATCGTCTGACTAAGCCACACAACATTACTATATTTTTTCTTTAAATCAATGCCATTAACTATCATCTTTCTGTCACCAATTTCAATGCTGCCTGATTCATAAAATAATCAACATCTGTCTTATCCTTAAAATTATAGTTACCATTAAAATTAATCTGCGTATTACTGCTATTTCCCTGAGTGTTATTTTCATTCTCTAATACCATTCCGCTTATATTTAAACTTGTTGCTAAATCGGTTACCGCATCTGCAATAAGCGATTTCTGCTGTTTTATTTGTTCAGCCATTCTACCAACGAAATCCGGCATCCATTCCTCATAGTTTCTTAAAGGTCCTTCATCCGGTCTTGAGAAATGTAATATGCTCTTAATCTTATTCGCTATTTTTTCAGCGGCATTTCCTACCGCACTAACCATAGATAAAATTCCATTAATTAATCCTTGCACAAAATCTTTTCCCCAAGAAACCGCAATATCTATTAAATCAGAGAAAATATTTGTAAGAAATGACACCAGATTGTATATAACACCACCGATACTCTCTACAATTCCACCTAGAATTTCTAAAATTCCGTGCCAGGCACGGTCCCAATCACCGCTAATAATACCTAAAACAAGATCTATAATACCTTGTATTGTAAGCATAATACCTTTGATCACTGATTCAATTGTGCCTAATACAAAATTAACAATATTATTAATTAACGATAAAGCAATTTGTATAATTGAAACAATATTATTAATTGCTAACTGTATTCCTATTTTAATAGCTTCTATATTAACAGAAATAAGTCCTTGCATAACTTGCAGCCATAGCGATATTAATGGTTGTACTATCGACCAAAATTGCTGTGCCGCCGACAGAATATCTTGAAAAAATTGTTGTATAAATGCCAATAATTCTGAAAATCTTGTATTAACATAATTTCTAAAATCATCGCATTTTAAATATAGTGCTGTAATTATTGCTATTATCGCCGTAATTGCCGCAATAACCAAGCCAGCTGGTCCTGTTAAGAGTGCCAACGCTCCTGTTAGGCCTCCTAATGCTCCTGTAGTTCCACCAATTGAACCTACTAATAAAGAAATAATCGGTACTATTTGCGAAATAAGCCCTATTATTGAAGATAACCCCATCGACATCTGCCCAAATATTATTAACATTGGACCAAGTGCTGCAACTATAAGAGCTATATCCACCATAATCTGCTTGTTTTTTTCAGACATATTATTAACACTATCTGCAAATCCACTAATATTTCCAACCAACTCCTGTACTTTAGGCATAAGCATTTCACCTATAGTAATTGCTGTTTCCTGTACTTTACTTTTCAAACTTGTAAGTTGTCCATTAAGGTTATCCTGCATTATTGCTGCCATATTTTCTGCTGTGCCATCACAATTAGCAATTGCATTAGATAATTTATCTATGTCTCCTGGTGCTGCGTTCATAAGTGCAAGAAAACCAGACATTGCTTCTGTACCTACTAAAGAACTTGCCGCACTTGCTTTCTCCGACTCTGATAGCTTTCCAAACGCTTCTCTACAATCTGCCAATATATCTGATAAGCTTCTCATAGAACCATCTACATTTGTTGTTTTTATAACTACTTCACCAAGAGCTTCGCCAACTATTTTAATATCTCCCGTGAGTGACGACATAACTTTTCGTAACGTAGTACCCGCCTGTGCACCCTTAATTCCACTATTAGCCATAAGTCCTGTAGCTTCAGCTGTATCTTCTATGCTATATCCCAAAGCCCCAGCAACAGGAGCTGCATATTTGAATGTTTCGCCCATCATAGATACATTTGTGTTAGCATTTGATGAAGCCGCTGCTAAAACATCTGCAAAATGTCCAGAATCTTCTGCCGTTAATCCAAAAGCTGTAAGTGCATCTGTTACAATATCACTGGTTGTGGCTAAATCTTCCCCAGATGCCGCAGCTAAATTCATTATTCCAGCAAGACCATCTATCATATCTGATGTTTTCCATCCTGCCATTGCCATATATCCCATAGCTTCACCGGCCTCTGTGGCACTAAATTTAGTTGCTGCTCCCATCTCTCGTGCTTTATCTTTTAACGCTTCTAAATCATTCGCTGTAGCACTTGATATAGCTGCTACATTGCTCATTGCACTTTCATAATCTGCTGTAGTCTTAACTGCTGCTGTGCCAATCCCAATTATTGCCGCACTACCTTTAGATAAATGCCTTCCAACAGCCTGAGAACCTTCGCCTATCTTTGCTGTAACCTCCGAAACCTTTTGTAAAGAAGCATTTGCTGTAAGACTTTCTTTAGTTAATTTCTGCAACTCTTGTTCCGTTGCTTCAATTTCCCTGCACAAAGCCCGATATTGTTCCTGGCTCAGCTTTCCTTTTTGCCCTACTTCATTCGCAGCCTGTTTTTCTGCATTCTTTAATGCTGTTAATTTATTATTAGTTTCTTCGATTGCGGCCGTTAGCAGCTTTTGCTTTTGGCTCAGCAGTTCTGTATTTGTAGGATCTAATTTTAATAGTTTATTAACGTCTTTTAGTTCATTTTCTGTTGTCTTAATTGTACTGTTAGTATTTTTTAGTGCATCTTGCAGTTTTGTTGTATCTCCGCCGATTTCTACGGTAATGCCAGCTATTCTACTTTTAGCCATAAATTACTCCTAAAAAACCGCTTTCAATGTTTAACACATTAAAAGCGGTCAAAATCATCTTGCTGAGCCTTAATTGGCCAGTCATATTCATCATTCATTTTTTCTGCATACATATCATTAACAAGTCCAATCGTTACATCATCACAATCTGCGATAGACAATCCAATCTGCAAACACCTGTACATAAACAGAGGGGTTGTCATTTTTCTACAAGTTGCGCGAATTTTTTTTTATTTTCAATGGTTGTTACATTATCAAGCCTCCATAATTCTAAAATCTGTGGCAAAACAACATAAATCGAAAATGTATCAAATTGTTCTAACCACTCATCAGGATTATCCGGCTGTTTTGGATCTGCGTGCTTAGCCATAACAAATGCCACATTTTCAAACATTTCTAAATCTTCAATTTTAAATTTTTCATTATTTTTTTCAGCTTTTTCCTGCTGGTCCGCAAGCTTCTGCATATCAGTAAAAATATCTCTATTAAAAAAACGTCTATATAATCGTGGCACTGTTGCAGATGCCCTAAATTTCACATTTTTACCATCTATTTCTATATCTTTAACTATCATTCAGATGTCACCCCTGTCTTTACTGGAATATATACAGCTTCATACCATTTGTTATAGGTTTCATCTGGTGTAGCTGCTGTCGTCTTAGTCTTAACATTGCCATTAGAAAGCGGCGATGCTTTTAAAGAAAGTTTCTCTGTCTGCACTTCCTTTTTATCCTCATTAGTTTTACTGGCTACAGATGGTCTTGTAGCTTTACATCTGTATAATACGTGTCGAACCGATTTAACATCTCCGTCAAATTCAAACAACAGTGCGAATTCCGCTGATTCAGTATTGCTATTCTCAACAGATACTTTATTATCATCAAGTTCATTTTTAAGAATATCTGTTTCAAATGAAAGGGGTACCAGTGCTATCTCTAAATCCCCCTCATAGCCATTGTTGGCAGTAGATGTATAATATACCATTCCATCTGCATAGAATTCCTCAGTATCACCTTTAGCATCTAGTGAAAGTTCTACTCCACCTGGTATAGCTACTGGTTTTTCATATGTCACTGCTCCTTCTGAATCTATATTCAGTTTCGCATAATGAACGTTCTTTAGATTAAACTTAACTTTATTTTCCTTTCCCATCATTACACCTCCAGTGTATATAATTCTTCAAATAATTTATCTTTTTCAATATAATATTCCTGCCGGTTATAAAACAGCTCATGTGCATCTAACAATTCTTCAAGCTGTGCCTCTATTCGTGGAGATTTACTGCTCACATATAATTCTATATACAGTTTGTTTATCTTCTGATATACTCTTCCATCTGCTGCCAGATTATCAGATTCCGGCATAGAGAATATTATATATGGTGCTGCAGGTACATCTTCCTCATCAAAACTCCAATATGCCACCGGTAACCCCAGTTCTAATAACATCTGCTTAATCTCTTCATAAGTCATTAGCAGTTCTCCTTTATTCGCTTAATAGTTCTTTGCTCTAATTCATTACTAGCCCATTCTTCTGCCGGCTTTATATGAATCAATGCCGGTGCTTTTCCAGCACTCCTGCCACCTTTTAATACCACCCTATGACCATTCTCGAGCAGATGCGTAAGTGAATACTGATGACCTCCAGCATATACAATTCTATTCTTACGATGCGAATTCTCATCCTGAAGTGTGCTTCTCCAGCTATCCCTGTAAGAACCTGGCGAATATTTTTTCTTCTTACCATCTTTCCTCACAGGTGCTTTTTCCTTTATCTTTTTAACCGTTGCTCTGGCCACACTATCAATATCCTTTTTCATATCACTTGTTACATCGTTAGCATATTGCTGTAACAAGCTCATTATTTCAGTTGCCAGCAAATCAGCTGTTATCTTTTTGGGCATTCATATTACCTTCTATCTTTTGTTCAGATATATAAACATTTTTCTTTTTCGATATCTGAACTATTTCCTGTTCCGACTTTTCATCATTCTCAATTATCTTCTTAGCAATAAGTGCTTCTGCGATATTCTTATCAGAAATATTAATATCATCACCTGCAGTTGCACCTATATTTCCATAGAAAAAAGATTTAACTGCTTTCATCATTATCCTTTCTATCAGCATTACTATATGCTGGTATCGCCTTGTTAAGTGTTATATACATCGATGGCGGAATAGAATCATACTTTTCCTGAACTTGGCCAACAGTATACTGAACATCATCTATTACAATAAGTGTATTATTTGTATTAATAAATGTATTTAGAGGTACACTTATAAGCTTATCAATTCCACTATTCGCAATTTTAGCCTGATAAAATCTTGTTACACCTACAGTACGAAGACCAAATCTTAAGTGTGCTTTATGTTGTACAATAACTCGCTTTGTCGTGGAATATACATCAAGCTCACCGTCATTAAACAACTCCCTGTTCGCCTGTTTGCCCGGTAACATAGGCTTTCACCTCCTGTAATAGTTGCAGCCTGTTAATATCCTGTGCATAATTCCTCTGCCAGTCATCTATTGCTCCTGCAAGTGCATACATAACATAGTTAATTAATAATTCCTTCGCAGAATTTTCCTCTTCATAATCAAATTCACATCCACATATTTCATTAATTCTGTTACAGCCACGAAGAATAATGCCGCTCAGCTTTTTATCAGCGGCATCATCACTCCACGTCCTGTCTATGTTATTCTTTATATCTTCCAGAAGCTTATCACTTACTTCCTGCATATTAAGCCTTAGCCTTTGTATTTACAGGATTATCTTCTGTATTAGTAACTTCAACCTTAAGAGAAACAGGCTTAAGCTTAGAAATATCAAGGTACTTAAAAGCATTATTATCCTTAGGCTTACCCATAGCATACAGCTTTATAAGATATACTCTGTTATCATCAAGAAACTGGTATTCATCAGAATACTCTATTTTTCCTGATTTACCAGCACCTATACCTATAAAATACTTTGCTGGAAGTCCAAGAACAGCTTCACCCTCATCAAGCGCTATCGATTGAATAGGTTCTGTTGGATAAGGGAATATATTATTCTTATAATTACCTGATGAATCTCTGACTGTTGTACAAGGAACAATCTTTGATATATAATCCACTGGGTTACATATAAATGCAACTGATGGAACTGCTCTATAACCTGCATCGTTAGGTTTTTTAGCAAGATCAGCTACAATAGCACAATATTCCACTGGATCGAAGCTTGTTAACTTCACTTTACTTTTATCACTATATACACCAGCACTTACAGAGCCATCCAGATCTTTACACATACCAATCGGCTGGTTCTTACCTGTTCCCTTTAATATGCCTAATTCAAGTCCACCAGCACACGCTTCTGATAAAATAATTCTTACATAGTTGTCTAACCAAGATGGTCCCAAATCAAGCATATCCTTAGAAACAGGAATAAAAGCTGATAACTTAGCAAGTGTCATATCCATAACATCAATTTTACCTGCAAGCTCTGTAGATATCTTAGTTGTTAATGCTCCCCACGTTGCAAGGTCAATATTATCAGCATTTACAATCATCTTGATAGCTCCCTGGCAGTTAATAAAATTAACAACGCTAAGAAGCGGATGTGCATTCTGCATATCTTCAATAACCGTGTCAATGATTGTCTGTGGGATAGCCTTGTCAATGTTTACAAGTGCCTGCTTAGGGTTTCCGGCGCGCATAGCCTCGCCTAATTCTGTATAGAACGTTCTTTCCTCTCCTGTAAGCTGTCTTACACCTCTGCTTGCAAGAATAGCCGCATCATTATTGCCTTGAAGCTGTTCTGCCTCTTCGTGAATAATATTAGCTATATTCTCACCAAACTTTTCCATAGCCTTTGTAGCAGCTTCTGTATCATCACTTTTAAGTGCCTGTGATAAATTGGCAAGTGCCTCTGCATTTGCCGCCTGAAATAAATCTTTGTTTAACATATCTTTCCTCCTGATTATGATAATTTATTGCTTAGTGCGTTACTTGTCGCACTAAAAAAAGCACTACAGAGCTGTTCTGTTAGTGCTTTATAAGCTTTCTCATTCTTTTTATGTTCCTGTTTTTCTTTATCAGCCTTCTCTTTTTCCAGCTTTTCTTTCTCAAGCCTTTCCTTTTCCATCATAGTTCCTTTGCTTGATGCCGCCTGCTGTATAAACTCCGCTGCCATAAATGAAAGTGACTTCTGTGAGTTCATCTGTGATATAAGCTGTTTATACATCTGCTTGAACTGATTTGCACCTTCCTCGGCTGGTACAAGCTCCTGGGAATCTACTTCATCACAAAAACCATACTTAAGTGCCTCATCAGGACTTAATATAGTCTCATTATCAAGCATTTCTATAAGCTCATCTTCTCCTAAATTACACTTTTCAAGGAATATCTGCCTATTAGCTGCCATCAGTTCATCTAAATCATCGGCTGCCTTTCGTAACTGGTCAGCATTGCCACTACAGGTACACCACATATTATGTAGTAGAATAGTAGAACCTCTGTGCATAATTATCTTATCGCAGCCTAAGGCTACAACATATGCAACAGAATAAGCAAAACAATCAATATGACATACCTTGTTAGCCTGTTTAGCCTTAAGAAGATTATATATAGCAACACCTTCTTTAACTTCACCGCCGCAGGAATTAATATGTAATTCAATATCACTTCCATCCGGTATTGAATTCAACAAACTTATAAAGTATTTAGCAGATGTTTCTGACTCATCATATTCCCAAGTTTCCCAGTTAAAGGGTCCCTGTGCTGTAATATCATCGTAAATGTATATCTTAGTTGCACCTGAATCATTCTTTTCCTGCCTGAACATTATCTTTCTCTTGTCCATTATTATCACCTTCTTTCATAACACCATAATTTTTAGTAATGTAATGAGTATCACCAATAGAATTATCTATCTCTGGTTCATTCAGCTTATGGCGAATCTCATTAATGCTATAAAGACCGCTGGATATCAGCTTATCAGTCTTTTCAGCATTTTTAAATATGTCTATATAAGATATAGATGAAGTATCTATATTAAGACCAGTACCATTAAGTATCTCCTTGCCAGAGCGTTTCCGGTTAATCTCCGTCTGTAATATGTCGCACAACGGCTCTATCGTTATAGTTATGAATTCATCCATAAGAGCATCTATATCTGCTATCTCACCAGCGTATAGCGCATATGGGATATTCAATGCTCCTGCAGCTTTTTTCTTTATCTCATCATTAACATCTATGAAATCCTTTAATTCGCTTGTGGATTTCTTAGTTGACTCTTTAGCTCCATTCGATTCATAGGAATAACCGTTAAACAATGGAAGTACCGCATTACGTGAATTATAGAACTTCTTGAAGCGGACATTCATCATCTCATCCATTATCTCCTCATATGTTTTTCCTAACAGCTTGGCATCTCCCAGAATCTTTTGTGCATCAATTGTCAGTATGCCCTTTTCGCCACCTGATTTATAGAACTTTTCATAAGCTGTCTGGACTAAAGTGTCATAGCTGTTTATTATGCCATTAAGAAGTGCAGTCATATTCTCATTATTATTTTTAAAATATAATACTTCTGACATTCCAAACACCCTATTTACAGAAAAGCTTCCAGTACTGACATTAGAAAACACTTTCTCACGTACAATATCATCAGACATTGTATATCCATCGGCAACAAACAACTGCCCTGCAAGTTCATATACCAAACATTCGTTGTTCTTTAAGAGCTTTGACACCAGCTTTTTTATAAAATATGTTGAGCTTTCATTCTTGTTTGGCGCATAATTCCATAGATAATATTCATCTTTTTTTACATTTTGGCCACGGATCCTTGTCTGGAATTCACATTTTGCAATAGCATTTGCAATCATATTAATGCCAATATTCATATCAAATATACATTCTGATATAGCCTGATACTCAGATGAAGCATATACTGCTTCCATCTCCTGCCTGAAAGCAGATTCCCTGGATTTACCTGTTAACAGATCTGTAAAAAAAGCTCTTATTCCCAATGCCCTCACCTCCCATCGTTATTGTCATTGTTAATATCAATCAATATGTATATACATTCATAGTGTTGAACATTGTCTGATTAATCTCATTCATAGCAATAAGCTCATCCCTGCATATCTCTGCTGCCACCAATGCCTTAAATGCATCCGTTTTACGTGACTTAGGTTCAATCTTTCCATAAGTCATATTACCGGCAGAGGAGGTAACTCTCTTAGAATTGTTAATACACCACCTCATCAGAGGATCATCACCAACTGCTATCCTGTTATTATTGAACAGACTTGTAAGTGTTGGAATAATCTGCATTTCATCGGATGGACGTACTATCTTAATCTTACCATCTTTATCTGAATTGAAACCATATTCAGTCAGGGCCTTAGACATAAGCGTATATCTGTATTTATCAATTCCAATTCTTAGAATATTATAATGCTCATTCATATAGTCAAGCCACTGTGCAGGCAGTTCTGGATTTATTTCCGGACCCTTTACAAATTCACATAATCCTCTGCTTTCCCACTCTCTAAGCGGTGCTTTAATTCTTGGTAAATCCTTACTTGCCTCACATATCCAGGTATGCTGTAGTACATAATCAATATCATCTTTTATTACAAGAATAGCCGCTGATACAAAATCTTCTGTACTTGCATAATCAAGTCCACCGACAGCATTAATTCCTTTATCAAATTTTGGAATAATAATATTTGTAGCTTTAATATTCTCCCAAGATGTAACACAATCTTCTTTAATACCACCACTCGGACAATTGCACCTTTTTGTTGCAAAAGAAGCGTTTCCTATAGGGTCCAGCACATAATCATCATATTCCAGCTTCATTTCCTCTTGAAGATTAGTAAAATACGGATATGATGGATTAGCCATTGTCCAATTCTCCGGATTCTTAATATCTTCCTTGTCCGCAATTCTACATATATACGGAATCATACCATTGTCAGGTAATTCTCCACTTAAAATTCTATGTGCTTTATCAAGCATTGTATCAAGCGGTCCATCTCTAATATCTCCATCGGTAGTAACTATAGTTCTTCGTGGAAGTGCAACCTTGCCAAGACCTGTAACAGCTACATCAACCAGTCTCATATTCTCATAAGCGTGATATTCATCAAAATCAACTTTACCAGGTCGAAAACCATCTTTTGTCTTTGGATTAGATGTATTAAAGGCAAGTTCTGAACCAGTTTTAATATTGGTTATTACTTCCTTCGTCCACTTGAAGTACTTTTTCATAAAGCTTTTATTTTCCTCAAGCACGTTATATACATCACGGAATGATGTTTTTGCTTGCTGTTCCGACATAGCAAATATATCAATGTTATAGTGCTTGATACCATTCACAGGCGTTAACAGGCAGAAATCTTCAAAACCTAAATATCCATTCTTTCCGGCACCACGACCAACATATATAAGCAGTACTGGAAATCGAAGTTGTCCATTTTTCTTGTACACACAATTATGCAGTGCAAAACAAAATACTTCCCAGTCGAGTAAATCGAATGGAAAGTATTTCTGAAATGCCAAATATTTATCTAATTGCTCTGAATCAACAAAAAGGTCTTCTGTTTCAAATATTTTTTCAATAATGTCACATAACTGATACTGTTCTTCGCACATCTTGTATGGAGCTTTTCTTACAAGATCAATATACTTCTGTATCCTATAATCCGGTATCATTCTTATACTCACATTCGGATATATTATCTTCTGCAGATATATTAAGCTGCGAAAGTATCTTAAGCATAGCTCCACTGATTTTAGATATTTCAGAGATTGCAGGATTAGCTTTGTGGACTTCATAACCTTTAACATTAAGTTCTGTTATAGTTACACCATTTTCCTTAACATCTTCAATAAGTCTGGCTTTGATATCATACAGCTCACAATAATCATCAACCAACTTTTCAAAATGGTATTCTTTTGCGTTTTTACGTTCAAGCTGTTCAAGTAATGAACATCTGATGCGTTGTGATATCGTTGCCATACATACCTCCTATCTAAATTCTTGAAAGTTAAAATTGAAATAGTGATTTTATGTCTGTACACATATATATTATAAATATGTTACGCATACCCTAAAAAACAATAAAATCATTTTTACATAATGCGTGAAGCAAATCTGTCTTGTCGACTTTGGCACCGGTAATTGTCAGGCTTAAAAATTTTTGCATTTTTTTACCCGGGGGGTGCTATTCCCAGTGTTCCTCATTTGTAAAATGAATACAAATATTTTTATGTCTATATCCGTGCCTTTTTTCGTGACAATCGTGACAAAGACTTATAAGATTTCTTTCAAGTTCTCCTTGTTCATTAACAAACATAATTTCAAGAGCTAACTCAGGATGACTTTTAACATAATTTATATGATGTACCGTTGTTGCTTGTCTATACCGGCCAGCAGCTTTACAATCGCAACATTCTTTATGGTCAAGTTTTAAGACTTCTTTTCTTACTCTTCTCCATTTTTTCCATACATAAAAATTGTGCATATCATTATCTTTTACACATCTTTTTACATAATCTATATCATCCTGTGTCATTCTTATCTATGCCTCACGAATTTGTCATAGGTCAAAACTTTTATTCAAAAAAGGAGTGCTTGTTATTAGCACTCCTCTCTTAAAAAAAGGATTGGATTGTCTCAATGCAGTTTTGACGATACTAATATAACACATTATAATGTCTACTGGTGTCCACTAATGTCCACTCTTTTATTTTTTTAGAACAATTGAGTTGACCGCCTGTCTATAACGCTTATCTAAGCCACTTCGAGAATAGCCAAGATTTCTCTGAATTTCCGCCATTTTCCTTAATTCTATATGCCTTTGAAATAATATTAGTTTATCTGTTTCATCTGGAGCTGTATTAATAACATCTATAATCTCTCTTGCTTTTTTTGCTGCTACAGCTCTTTTGATTTCCAAATTCTTCAAAAATTTTTCTGTCTCACAGTCTATTTTTATAACTCTATTAGTTAAATCTGTTTGATTATGTGTTTTGGGCATACCTGACAATGAGCTACCACCTGTTAATCCATACAACGAATTAATATAGTCTATTTCACTTTGATAATTTTTTATTGTAAGAATATATTTTTCATATGTACATAAATATCTCTTTTTCTGTTCATAACTCATTATCTTACCTCCTAAAAAATATACATAATCCCTAAAAGTGTATAATTTTTTACACCTGTTTTAAGCATTGCCTTATCACTTGTTTTATCTGTATATTAAGTATATATTACTTACAACCTAAATACAAAAAGTATACCGTAGGTTAATTTATCGTATTTTTATTGTGGATAACTCCTATCTCAACATAAAAAAGCTAATTGATTGTAACATTACAATCAATTAGCTTTATCTTTATCCTATATTCATTTTTCTGTTTACATTTGGACCTATATACATATTTTTACGATCGTGCTCTGCATCTTCTTTCCCCCATTGAACATATCTAAGCGTAACATCTGGCGAATCGTGATTATACATTTTCATTAATGTTAAAATATTTCCGCCCGACTTTATGTACTGATATCCATAAGTTTTTCTTAAAGAATGTAATCCAAAAGTGTACGGTATACCAATAGCTTCCGCCGCTTTATGTACTATCTTATATCCAGACTGACGATTAAGCGGATATATATATGCTTTGTCACCAAAATATTTCATTTGCCCTCGGAAAAGATAATCATATCCATTAAGGTTATATTTACTAATATAATCTAAAATATCTTGATGTAACTGCTTATTCATTTTGTAGTTCTGCATTTTACCTGTCTTGTTTTCTTTTATCTGCACATATCCTTTAATTACATCTGCAACTCTTAACTGTAATAGATCTTCTGCTCTAAAAGCTGTATTAAGCCCAATATGAACAAGCATATAATCTCTATCGGCTTGATACTTTTTAATATCAGATTTCGCTTGTAATTGTCTTTTAATAAAATAATTATATAGTGCATCTATTTCTCTCTTATCCTTAATCGGCTGTGTTTCGTGTTGTCCTGCAAAATATTTAATTCTTCGCATAAGTAACGACCTCCAAAAAATTTTAGGTCAAAACTGCTTTATTTTCTAATCATTACCTTTTTTAAACTTTAATAACGTATCCCATATTTTTCTTCAATAGGACACACACAGTTTATCTCTTTATCTTTGCCAACTTCTTGTATTTGCAATATCCCCAAACACAATTTATTTGGTATGAATTTTTGTTGTAATCATTATTTGAACAACTTCCGTTTTTATTGCTATATATACATTCTTTGCAATAGTCTGGGTGTGTAGGATGTAGTATGATTTCTGCCATATTGCTCACTCTTTTAATCCTAATTTCAGTTTTATGGTGTGTATGGCTTACTTGTCCATTCGCAATCTTCACATTCGTAGTTAGCCACTTGGTATTCATCTGTAGTAGCTTGCTTAAACATTCTCGCCATCCATCCATTGCTTAATTTCATTCTTTTCCCAGTAGTATTGTCCGTTCGTATGATATGCCCTTTCATATCCCTTTTAACTATCAGAGGATATTGCATATGGCACACCACTTTTCTACTCCCACATCTCGGACATTTACTATCGCTTAATTCTCCAAAAATTGCATCTTCCACAGTAATTCACCTCCGCAAATCCTAATTCAGCTTAATTCCTCTTCTAATTCATCAAGCTTTTCTAATATTTCTGTTATTCCATCATCATTTTCGCAATCAAGCATATCAACATCAATATCTTCAACTTCCCAATTTATATTTTCTATTTCGTCAATCTGACTAGAGAAACATTTCTTATCAGATTCTTTAACTCCATTCACATAATTACCCATTGTATAATCATATGTATTACCGTTAAACACTAACTCATTCTTGACTGTTCCATTCTCAAATGTTCTTGTAAATTTTGCCATGCCTTAATCTCCTTTAAATCTTCAATAAACAGAAAAACTCGACTTTTATATTTGTTTTTTGCCAAGGTCATTGATAAAACCTGTTCCAATTTTAAAATTTTCTACACCATCAATAGTTACAGAATCTATGGCAAATGTTCTATCTCCTGCTTCTTCCATTAATGCAAGAATTAAATTTCTCACATCATTTGGAGAGTCGCATTCTGTATTTATATCAATATTTACCTGCATTTTTTTAATTGACATTTTAAATCACCTCCTAGAAAACAACGGTTTTATCCGTTAAAATACTTAACAATTTGTCTTCCAACCCAATATCCCATTGGTACTGCAACTGCGTTCCCAATTTGTCTGTATGCATCATTATCAGTTCCATCAAATATAAACCAATCAGGGAACCCTTGTAATCTTGCATACTCTCTTACTGTGTATGGTCGAATACGATTTCCATCTTTAATAAGTCTTGTTCCTTTATCTTTTGCGTAATGAGCTACACACGTTGGAGCTAAATCATCTAAGTCTGGGTCAGAAACAATTGGTTTGTCTCTGTATTTTCCATTAATTCTATTTTTTACGTATTGAGGGATGTTTACTTCTGCGTTGTTTTCAATTATTTCTTTTAATTTAATTCTTTTTTGTGTTGGATATTCAAAATTGTTAAATGGCTTTTTGCTTCCAATCAGAATCAATCTTTTTCTGTTTTGAGGAAGCCACATGTTTGCATCTATCGGGCATTCAATTCTTACATAGTAATCTGGCAATTGTGTCAATGCTTCCATTACAACTTTAAATTTCAACATACCAGGAACATTTTCAACAACATACATTTCAGGTTGCGCTAATGCAATGTGTCTGAAAAAATGTAAAAACAAATCATCTCCCGTCCTTGTTCCATTAATATCTGCTGCTGTTGAATATTTAGTACATGGAAACGTACCAATATAAACGTCTGCATCCTGTTGATCTAGCACCGTTATTTTTGTAATATCTGCTTTATTTATTTTATGAGAAAAATTTCTTTCCAGTGTATTACAACATTTTTCATCTATCTCGTATGATTCTAAAATATCGATGCCAGCTTCTTGAATTCCTAAATCCATACCACCAGCACCACTAAAGTAACTTTTTGCAGTTATCATATGTTTCCTTTCAATCCTTTGAAGTGGTATTAATTACTCTAAACTCTTACAGGAAGCCTTATTGTCCATCCTTTAATGGATTCATTGTTACCCGGGAATATTCCCGGGTATTTTATTTATGTGTGATATTATTTGCAATTTATGTAGATTGCTTTAGAGTAATTAATGTGTTTTTCTTTTCTCAACAGCTGCGATTAAATCTCCCAGCATATCCGCATCCATATCAAGCATTAACATTTTTAGCACTAATAAATATCTTAATACATCCTTTCGCTCTCTGTAATGAGCATTATCTGTCGTATTAAGCTTTTCAGCCTTAGTAACCTGATGTGTATATTTTTTAATATACTTGTTAATATTCTTAATCTCTTTATTCACATTTACTCCTTTGCATTACTAAGCAATGAATTATAAAAATTTTCCTCTTTTTTCTCACGCTGTGGAAAATTGTTAAATTTATTACGCGCGTGCGCGCTATATATACTTTTATTTACTTTACTTTTCTTTGTTGCATTATTGTCAGCAACAACTTCCGTTTCTGTAACATTAACCTCTGTTTCTGCAACATTTACTGTATTTAAGGGTGACTTTAATAAAAGGTACTGGCCCTCTATGAAAATTTTTGTACGACGTTTCAAAGCCTCTTTATACCTTTCCTGGATTCCTTTTGATGTTAAAATGCTGAATCTCTCGTACATTTCCTGTGAGAATATACCCCTTTTTAGAGCCGTATTAATAACAGCTCTAATTTTATTAATTTTAATATTGATGTCTCCATCTAAAATAATTTTACTTGCGAACAGAATTTCTGTATCTCTGTCCCATTTTATATAATAACCTTCTTCGCCATATATTGTCTGCAAAAGACGGATTATTATCCCAAAACCAGTAATGCCGTGCTCTGCTTCGAGCAGCTGGAACTTTTGGTCAAGATTACAGTCAAGCGGAAAATAATCTAAATTTTGCTTAACTGGTCTAGCCATAGCAGTTCCTCACTATTTCTTTAAATACTTTGCCATTATATCCCTTTTAGATTTAGGTTCAGCTCTTGGCTTGGTTGCTGTTTCCCAAAAGTCCAAATCATTTTTAAGTTCTGTTTTATCCCTTTTAGAATTAGCAATTACAATATCTTTATTGCGCACTATCAAGGAATGTATGCTATCTAATCTTTCTACCGGATAAGGCAAACCTGCAAGAAAAATAATGCAATTTCCATCAGTGTATGCTCTGTATTCATCAAGCGGAACATTAACTGCTTTATGCAGTTCATTTAATTCTATAGAACCCAAGCTCTCATCAGCGGCTAATGCTATATATTTAACACTTGTAGCTTCTATAGGTGCATATATATTATTTTTAATGGACTGTATAAGCTGTGCGATATCGGTTTTTTCTGTACTTATAATACAGCTTACTCCTGTTGTTAAGAGTGTTTCTTTAATCTCTGCATCATCAATATTTCCTTTATCAGAAATATAATTCTGTGGAATAGTTATGTAACTACAGAATAACTCAACAAAATTTTCATTTATCTTAAACTTATCTTCCCTGGAATTATCTAATATAAAAAGTGATGCCATTTTATCTAAATTAATAAGTTCCTTAAAACATTCATACGCATTAAATTGTGTTTTAACAGACTCTTCTGCCTGAGGTAATATCGTAACCGCTCCTACCTGCCTACCTTCTCCAGTAAGCAGATCTATAAGCATAGGTCCTGAACCACTTCCTGTTCCTCCTCCAGAAGAAAAAAGCACAAACAATATATCACTGTCAACAACCTTATCTATCATTGCTGCTATATTATCGTAATCTTCAATTACAAGTTGTTTTGCCTTGTCTCTGTTCTTATTAGCCCCATCGCCATTAGTAATATGATACACATACTTAGAGTTTTTAAGTGTATCTAAATCTTCCTGCGATGTATTAATATACAATACTGGATAACCTCTTTTCTCAAATTGTTGTCCAATATTGCCACCAGCCTGTCCAACTGCAATAAATCCAATCTTATTCTTCATCTGCATATTCTCCTATCTTTTTTATGCCAATCTTACTAATGCTATAAGTGTTAGCGTGTCCGTCTTTAAGACCATATTGCACTAAACCAGCTTCTAAAAGTTTCTGTATACTTTTATAAATTGTATTAACTCTATAACCTGCAAGCCCATCCGTAGATATAAGTTCCTGCAATGTCATCGCTGTAGCATTATTAAAAGCTTTATTTTCCCTAAGCATAAGCAAAATTAATAATTCTTTTTTATCCATCTTTTTCCCTTTTTTACCAATTCTGATTTTTTCTTATTAATTTGGAATTATTTTTATCAATTCTGATTTTTTCTTATCAATTCGGAGTTATTCTGATTTTTTTGGATTTATTTTTCCTAACTACAAGATAAAAATCAAATCTTATGGAATATCACCAATACCTTTAACGTGTATATCATTCCATAGAATAGCTCCGCCACAATTTCCACAGTGCTTAAGATTCCATACTCTTTGCACTTGTGAACCACAATAAGGGCAGTTCGCATATATAACTCCTTGGTAATCGTTGTAATATGGCTCAAGCACTTTAATATATGTTATTCCATCAATTACCCTTGCCTTTTCCTTACTTGCCGCAAACTCCATATGCACTCCTTAACTATAAAATTAAGAACCGCATTGAAAAATCCCATAATTATTTATACATATTTTTATGGCTCTGTTCCAGCTCTCAAAAATCTATAACATAAGCTCTATCACTTAACACCTCGTTATTTTCACAACCTGTCTTGTTAGTGTTCCTTATAATTTTGTTAAGCTCAACTATATCCATACCAACTTCATACCTCATAGCAATAAGCTCGTGTATACTGTTGGGTATAATTAATAATCTGCTACCATTTGCAAACTGCTTAAGCTTCTCCGTTGCATATATAGCACCGGCACCATCGTATTTACTTTTACTTGTTATAACTGTCATATTGCCGCATACTTCTTTAACAATCTTTTTTATTTCTTTTATGCTTTGCAAATCATCTTCAACAACTTCAGCTGCTTCTAACAGTTCATCAGCATATGGATTTATAGCCTCTTTATTAATTGTGTTAGCTCTTGCTATTTCCCACGCTTCCTCCACGCTCATTCCTGCCTTTTGCAGCAATGTCTTTTTTACTTCTAATCTTCCCAATACGCCACTTGATGTACTCAATTCCACTGACATAACATCATTAATATTTTCAAGATATTTATTTGGCCTTGTTATTTCACCTTTACAATGCTCTTTATTTCTCAGAGATATATATAAATATTCCCTTAAAAAATCTTTTTTTGATACTGCTTTTAATAATTCTTCTAATATTTTCTGTGCTTCCATTGGCATATTTCCCTTTCCTGTGGTCTATCTTTCCTTTTTCTTATCGTCCGGCTACTGTCATACTATTGCTGACGTCTTATGTCTTGACAGCTTCTTAGCTCGTTTCTTTGCTTCATCCTCAAGCAGCGATGCACGCATACAATGGTAACTGCAATAATACATTATTTTGCTACCTTTAGTATTTCGCTTGTAGGCATAGTCTTCCATCGTGAACTTTAAAGGTTCTATGGACCTGCCACACATTTTACAGTTGTATACCTTTTTATTTCTGTCGCTTTTATTGCTGGTTTTCATTCAGCACCTTCTTTCTGCATCATTCATAACACCTATAGTTGTATCCATAATCACATTAATACTAACAGTAATAGTATTGCGATTATTAGGATTACAATAATAATCTTGTACACATTTTCCCTTTTATGTACATAAACAAACAACGCCATCTCATCATCTGATAAATGATTGAATTCCTGAAAACTTTTCAGTCTTTCAGCTTTTAATTTCTTTTTCTCTTTATTCATCAGAACCACCCTACACCTCCTCTGTTTAAAATAAATAATCTTGCCTAATTTCATCCTTACTCCTATACTTTAATCACAGGCTATTGCAGTAGCCTAGTAACAAAGAAAGGAATTTACTATGCATCTAACTAATGACTCAAAAAGACTTCTATATATTTTATATAATGAATATATAAATCGCCGTAATCATAACATACCGAAAAAACGTGCTGTCAATTTCGATAACGCAAAATCTGTTCAAGAAAATTTTATGCCCGATGAACTGCTTGAAGATGTTGAAAGCTATATGATTGAATTAGAAAACAACAACTTCCTAGATAATTTTTATGCTGATGGAACAATTTATTACTGTAACCTCACAGATTTTGCTATTTGTAAAATGGAAGAATTACCAAAAGATACTTTACTTTCTATTACTGATTTTATTAGTAAATTCATCCCTTAGTAATTCCCAATCATCCGCAACCAGATCCGCTTGTGTAGGGTTCCAACATCTGCATGAGCGGGTTTCATCTTCTTTAAACACAATCAGTTTGCACCTTTCATAAGAATTAGTTGGTTGTACAGCTCCAAACACGGTATCTGACTTTGATATAATGCTTTTTCTCACCATTAGTCTTCCCTGCTCTGCTGCCAACTTCGCGGCTTCGCTTATGTACATCTCTTACACCTCCTCTGCTAAAAATAAAGTTGAACATTTAGCCTTTAGTGTAATCAAGCATTTTATCATCGCTATATTCATTTGTTCGCTCCTCTCTGTTCAAACATATGTCGTGCATATACTCCAGCTGCTCTTTTAAGGTTTTCCATTCTTTTCGCTCTTTCCTCTTCTGTGAGGACTGGAGACATAACTCTTACTACACAGCCATTAGGATATACTTTTTCAAATTTCAGTTCATATTTATCATCCATAATGTTATACCTCGCTATTCTTTTGCTATATATATTAGTTTCAAGATTGTACTTATTACCAACATTTTTATCTTTTTTGCTATTTATAAATATCTATTTTTTTCACGTCATTGTCATACAACGTCTGTAATGTACTTTTAACCGCTGATACGAAGTGTGCCCATTTCCCTTAAATGCTCGGTTATAACCTATTCGATAGATACAATCCTGTACTTCACCATAAGTCGAGCACCCAGCCTTTATACTTTCATAAAGCTTCTGGCAACTCTCATCAAAATCTTTACTCTGAAGATTAATAAGTGTCACAGCTGACTCAACCAGCTTATCTTTATCTTCTTCATTCATCATCTCTTACACCTCCTCTGTTAAAAATAAATAATCTTGTTAAAATCTTCTTTTTCTTTTATACTTCAATTTGGAAGCCGCTACTTCCTAATAAATACAAAAGGAGATTTTTATGGAACTTTCAACATCTGATATTATTCAATTACTAAGTATTTTAATATCTTTATTTACAAGTATTATTGCTATTATCATTTCATTAATTTCCATTCGCCAGAACACAAAATCTTTAGAAGAATCTGTAAAACCTTGTATTGCTATTTATGTAGACCAAATAACAATATGCGAACAAAAATCATATTTTGTAATAAAAAACTTCGGTTCAAGCCCAGGAATAATTACAGAATTTATATTCCTTAATCCACCCGAAACAATACCTCAAATACTTCAATCAAATTTTGATAAATTACAGGATATTGTTTTAGCACCCGGTCAATCAAAATTAATTTGTTTTGAATGTAACAACTTTAATGAAAATACTGTTTATACATTTAAAATTTCCTATAAAAATGGTAGAAAATGTTATACTGACAAATATGCTATAAATATCAGAAATTTCACTCAAATACCAACATTTCGTCCTGAGACCAAATCACAATATGCAATACGTCATTCTTTACGAGAAATGATTGAACGAATGATTTAGTTAGGAATAATATTATTTTTCACATCATCAATCATCTGATTAAAAAAGCTTTCTAACATTGATATTGATAACCCCTGTTGATTGGTCAAATGTAATATTTCACTAACAAGCTTGTTATATTCATCTGTTTTCATTGACTTGTTACCTAATGTTACATAATTATATGTGTTCGGATTAACCCATTCGATATCACTAATGTTATCATCAAGGATATCTTCAATATACTCATCAATTTTATTGTCTTCGTTTAATTCCTCAGCGAGTTTCTCTGGCTCTCTGAGGATTCTTTTTGTCATACATAACAACTTTTCATCAATAATCTGTTCCAACTTTTCCTGCCTAGCCTTAGTTTCATCTATTTTATTAACTAAAGCATTATATTTTTCTTTTGAAATATACATCTCTCGCACCTCCTCTGGGCTTACTTAATATGAAATATCTTCTTAATAACAAATCTTGAACATTTAGCCTTTAGTGTAAGTATCTACATCAGTTTTTATGCTGTCTTAATATTCTTTACACTTCTAAGACACGTAATATATCCCTTAACCTGATTCTTTTCATCGTTTGTAAGTGATTTAAGAAGTTCTATAAATTCTATTGCTTCTCTTGTTTCTGTCTGTAATTTAATATCCTGTGTTCTTACTTCTGACATAGGCTTTGCCTCCTTTCTTTGTTGACATTCATCTTGTCTTTGACAACAGTATACTTGTCATTGAAAAGTTTGTCAATATATTTTTACCATTTTTCTTGACTATGAAAAGTCCGTGTGCTATTTTATATGTACAGGAGGTGCAAAAATTAAATGAACGAACGTTTAAAGATGTTACGTAAATACTTAAATCTAAGTCAGAAATCTTTTGCTGAAAAATTGGGTATAACAGATAGTGGATTGTCTAATCTTGAAAGTGGAAAAAGAAATCTTACAGAACAGATGATAATATCTATATGTAGAGAATTTAATGTTAATCGTGCCTGGCTTGTTGAAGGTGTTGGTGATATGTTTACTAATCTTCCGGAAACAATACTTGATGAATTAGCATTACAATATGAATTAACTGACTTAGAAAAAGACCTGGTAGGCGACTTTTGCAAACTACCTAAAGAACAAAGAAATATTGTTATAACATTTTTACGAGGTAAAAAATAAGGACCAGTTTCCTGGTCCCTTCCCTACTCTTTAGTATATATGTACTGTACAAAGCGATGGATTCTTTCCAACAGCTTTACGTCATTTACACATAAAAGCATATCAATAATGGATTTACGTATTTTTTCCTGCATAGCAGTACCCCCTCGTATAAGATACTTGCATTATACATTTATTGGCTAGTTTTGTGTTAGAAACAGATACGATTTCCAATATTATGGAAATTATTTGTAATCACTTTCAAACAGATCAGTTATTTTCATATTTAACGCTTTTGCTATAGCTTCTAATTCTGCTATCGTTGGAGATACTTTTTGATTTTCGATATTATTTAACGTGCTTTTGCTTATTCCGGTCAAAGCCGCTAATTTTACTAAAGTAATATTTTTTGAATTTCTAGCCTGCCACGTTGTTATGCGCATTTTACCTCCTCAGATATTACCATTATATCCGAGATAATTTACTTTATACAATAAAAAAGAACCATTAGCTGGGTAGGCTAACAGTTCTTAGAGTAATTCCTGAGGGACAGGAATGAACACCATAATAGTATAACATTTTATTTATTATATTAAAAGCCTTAATAAGGAGATTATTATGAATAATAAATACAGCCCTACTAATCAAATAGGATATACCTGCGGTATATACTGCTTGGAAATCGCTAATAGTATAGTTACAAATAACGATATTAATTTAGAAGATTATTATAATACAATACAAGATTGTATTATAAATTCATACACAAAAATTGGTGAGGTTTTTGATATTAATATGTTAAATTTAATTGCGGATAAATATTTTCCCAATATTACTGCAACAGTATATAGTCTTACAACAATTGAAGATATTCAAGACAAATTAGATGATTACATATTAATTATGCCTGTGCAGATAAAAGAAACTCCTCATTATTGCGTGCTCAACAAAAATAATTCGAGTATCGAATGTTATAATTATTCTTTATCAAACAAAGTAAACCTTGAAAAAATCTTTAATGACAATATGAATATAATCTCTAAATACATATGGAAAAGAAGTTTCCTCAAAACAATAACTATATCAGATTTAGGTGTATTTTTAATTTTATTTATGAGTAAAAACGGAAAAGAAAAATGTAAATATAGAAATTTATATTTTAAAAAAATTTTTAATAAATCTAAAAAAGATAAAATCATAAAAGCTAAAGATACAGATGAGGTAAATATGAAAGGAAAATGCCTTTTAATTGGAAAATTATAAAATAAAAGCTCCTGTGCTGGTAACACAAGAGCTTTTACACGATACTTACATCAAGCAATGCTACAATGATATAATACCGCCCTAATCAAGCCATATTATATCACCTGAAGCACCGCTTATGCAAGTGGTGTTATTTTTGTACCCATTTTTGAGTTGCACCGGTGCAACTTGCATATATTTTACAGGAGGATGATTAATATGGTATCTTTTGACAATATTATTATATATCTTAGAAAGTCACGCTCTGATGATCCTGTGCAGACTGTTGAAGAAGTTCTGGCAAAGCACGAACGTATACTGCAGGATTATTGTATGAAAGAATATGGCAAAGCTATACCAGAAAAACGTATATACAGAGAAGTTGTCTCCGGGGAGACTATACAGGACCGCCCTATTATGCAGAAGCTTCTCAAAGAACTTGAAACTGATAATATATCCGGTGTCCTTATCGTAGAACCACAGCGATTATCAAGGGGAGACTTACAGGATTGCGGCCAGATTATTAATTCATTCAGGTACACTAATACCGCTGTTATAACACCTACTAAGACATATAATCTATCAGACGAATATGACCGCAAGTTTTTTGAGATGGAGCTAACCCGGGGAAATGATTATCTTGAATATACAAAAAAGATACTTAACAGGGGACGTGTAGCTTCTGTCAAGCAAGGGAATTATATATGCTCTGTACGACCATACGGCTATAAAAAAATTGTCATAGGCACTGGTAAGGATAAATGTCACACGCTGGAAATTATCCCAGAAGAAGCAGAAGCCATTAAACTTATGTATCATCTTTATCTTGATGAGAATATGGGGTTTACTAACATAGCAAGAACACTGGACAGTATGCACATTAAGCCACTTAAATCCAGCAACTGGTCCGCTGCCACTATCCGCGATATGATAGACAACCCCATATACATAGGGAAAATCGTGTGGAACAACCGAAAAGTTGTTAAGAAATGGGAAAATGAGCAGATAATAAAGGTACGTCCACGTAATAAAGGCGATGATGTAATATGCGTTGATGGAAAGCATGAAGCAATAATAGATGAAGAGACATTTAATGCGGCCAGGCAAAAAAGAGGTCTTACCCCTAAAGTCAGGAAATTTAAAGAGCTTCGCAATCCTCTTGCTGGTATTCTCTTCTGCAGCACCTGCGGACACAGTATGTCAATGAAAAAATACGTTGACAAAAGAAGCCACACCGGAAAAGTAACTACTATTATGCTTTGTAATAAGCAGGCTGTATGCCACACCAAATCAGCCCAGTATGAACAGATTGTTGCAAAAATTAAAGAGTCTCTTGCTGATGCAATAGCCAACTTTGAAATTAAGATGAAAGAACAGGAAAATAATAATATTGACATACATAAGCAGCGCATAACAAGCCTAAAAGATGAGCTTAACAGACTATACAATAAAGATGTAAGGCAAAAAGACGCATTTGAGGATGGCATATACACAAAGGAAGAATACATTGAACGTAATTCAAAATTACAATCACAGATACTTAACATAAAAGCTGAGATTGAGAACGAAAAGAATAACACACCTGTTATAATTGACTATCAGAATAAGATAACTACTTTTACAGAGTGCCTAACTTCGCTTGATGATGACAGCATATCAGCCGCAGACAAGAACTCCCTGTTAAAGAACTGCATAGACAAGATTATATATCATAATGATATGCCATCCCTGCCGGGAATAGGTCGATACATAGAGAATTCATTTAGATTAGAGATTTTCTTGAAAATGTGAAGCCGCTATTTTAGTGCATTTGCAATCATATCCAACTGCGTGGAGCTAATGAGCTGGGGCATTTTGAAATGATTAGCACAATGGTTCACCAGCTCACAAGAAACCTTACAATGGAACAGATTAAAGGAACTCCTTTTGAAGCCTACTATGTAGACCATACATCAGCAGTGTGGCCTCAGGCGGCAGGTGGTATTCCATTTAATGCGTGCGAATTCCAGTCAAAGGGTGATTCTATAACAGATATCGTTGAAGATATGGCGGCAGAACAAAAGGCACGCACAACTTACGATAACCTTATAAGGCTTGCCAAAGATGACCCCGATGTTCTCGACCCGCTTAAATTCTTAAGAGAGCGTGAAATCGTCCACTTCCAACGTTTTGGTGAAGCCTTATCTATAATACAGAGCAAGCTTGACTGTAATAATTACTATCTATACAATCCTGAATTTGATAAAAACTGCAACTGTATCAAGAAATAATTATGCCAATATGAAATCATAGTCTATAGCATAAAATTGGGCTGTCGCAATAAGAAAATATAACTATATAGATATACCGACTTAACTATCAATCTATATAATATATACATTTCTTAGTGCGGCAGCCCCTTTATTAATATATAAAGCTGTCTGGCAGGTGTACGCTCTCCTGTATCTTCCTTATATTTCCTGTCTATACAAGCTGCGTGTGAACCA
>OMAL01000269.1_pt1 | contig 41945 bp, 35 predicted proteins | sample 1644711 | NCBI WGS metagenome assembly OMAL01 (sample SAMEA103958122, study PRJEB25191) | human gut metagenome | biome: human-associated habitat [ENVO:00009003]; feature: intestine environment [ENVO:2100002]; material: feces | place: Germany | collected 2013/2015 | reverse complement strand
AAAATGGCTTGTGAGCTAATATTGTAGTGAAATGTAAATTAGAGGAAGCAATCTTTGGGCGAGAACTCGGAGGTTGCTTCCTCTTTTATTGAGATAATTGCAGGCATTGGCAGTAGGACAGGGCTTCATCGCTTACAAAATAGGGGGATTATGTAAAAGTAAATTGGTTATAACAGATGCACAACTGCCTTGATTGTGGTAAAATATTGAAATAAAGTTTCACGCAAGAAGGTGATCACCATGAAACAACACAAGTATTTAAAGATAACAATTTCACTCATTCTCCTCATTGCGCTTATCACGGCTGCGAGCATCTTTTTGTCATACAATGTTTTGAAGGTCAGGACATTTTCGTATGAGACGGACAAGGCTGTGGACCCGGTGAGGGCGGTAGTGATTTCGGATCTGCATGAGCACGAGTTTGGAAAGGATAATGTGAAGCTGGTGGAGAAGATTCGGGAGCAGGAGCCGGATATTATTCTGATGGTGGGGGATTTTGTGAATCAGGATTCGACGGATTCGACGGTTGCGGTGAAGCTGGTGGAGCAGCTTAGTAAGCTGGCACCAGTGTGCTATTCACTTGGCAATCATGAGGAGTCTTATATGGCGAAGACGGACTGGAATTTTCCAACAGAGATTGAGAAAGCGGGAGCACATTTTCTGGATAAGGAGTATGTAGATGTGGATATTCGCGGGACGAAGCTGCGGATTGGGGGGATGTTTTCCTATGCATTTGGAGCGGATGGAAAGGATTCGGCGGCTGCGGCACCGGAGGATGTGAAGAATTTTCTGATGGATTTTCAGGATACGGAACGTTTGAAGATTATGATGGCGCACAGACCGGATTCCTTTATATTTGGAGATGCGGCGTCGGTGTGGGATGTGGATTTGGTTGTGAGCGGACATGACCACGGTGGACAGGTAGTCGTGCCATTTGCGGGGGGAGTGTTTGGCGGAGACCAGGGATATTTTCCAAAGTATGTGCATGGCATGTATGAAAAGGACCGGCTGCATCTGTTCGTGTCGAGTGGGCTTGGAAGCGCCAACGAGCCGTTGCCGAGGGTGAATAATCTGCCGGAGGTGGCTGTGGTGGAGATTGAAAAATCAACTCAAACTTGATGATGCGAAGCAGACATGCTATATTATATAGGAAGAAAGACGAAATATCCTAGAAAGAATGAGGAGAAAAAATGAGAGTAGACGATGGATTTGTATTAAGAGAAATTGCAGGAGATTATGTGATTATCCCAACCGGTAAAACGGTGCTTGATTTTAACGGAATGATAACGGTCAATGAGGTGGGAGTTTCTATCTGGAAGATGCTGCAGGAGGAGACGACATTTGAAAATATTGTGAAGGGCATTTTGGATGAGTACGATGCCGATGAGGAGACCGTGAAGGCGGATGTGCAGGAATTTTTGGACCGCATTAAAGAGGCCGGGATATTGAAATAGAGGTGTATGAGAAAACGAGTCTCAATGTTTATTTTTTAAGATGGCTTCATATGTATAGTAGGAAAATTACCAAATCATATCAAATTTTTTAGATTATATATAAAAAAATCTACAAATTATACAAAATATAACATTTTTGGGATGATTTACCTATTGTATTTTCATCAAAAAAACTTTAGAATATTTTAGAATAAATCTATTGCTAAAACTATGTTTTCACGTAGCAGTAGAAATAACATATTAATCATACTCAATTTAAAGGGAAGGGAGAGGAAAGTATGAGAAAAAAATTTAAGAAACGGTTGCTCGGAATCATCCTTACCATCTTGATGGTAGTTAGCGTGATACCTGTGCAGCAAGTACAGCCCGTAAAAGCGGCGGGGACATTAACATTAAATAAAGGCGATAAGATTTACTTTAAAGTTATTTCAAGAGATAGCGGAACTTTTGGAGTGGATAATGCAGTCCCAGCAGTACAACTTAAAACAAGTGACACAGATAATTCGGGAACATGGCAAACCATGACTGAAGTCCCTGGAGAGAGCGATATATATCAATATGTGGTAGATAGAGATTCTGTTACACATGTTGCGTTTAGAAGAGTGTCTCCGAAGGGAGAAGATTGGCATAGTATGACAAGCCCATTGGAGATAAATGGAAATATGTACACATCAGATGGATGGGATAATTCAAGCAATACGAATTCCAATTCAAAAAACTGGTGTACCTATTCCGGAGGCAACGATACTCCAAAAACTACCGGTACATATTATGCAAAAGCGGATTTTGTAGATTACTATAACGATGCTCGTATTGATAATGGAAATCCAGCAGAAGACAAAGATAATAATCAAGGTAATGCTACAAATGATATGAACGCTCTAGGAGGTGCTGTGCCATTTTCATACTTTAATGGCTATATCTCTGATAATTATTCGGGAGATAATACAATCCCATTATATTTCGGCTCATTGTTATATACAAATAACCGTGTGAAAAGAGAACACAAAAAAGATGCAAGTTATACGTCTTTAAACAGATGGAATACAACGGCGAATGTTGCATTGACAATACATGGACAGAGTAATGGACAAATTGATACTGCTGAGCATAATACATCTGCACCAGTACAAGTATTGGTTAAGAATGAGCTTGCTGCAAATGGAGGTCTTTGCGGCTTGGATGGAAAGGAATTACCGTTCTTTTCAAAGCAGATTGCGGATACTGCAAACATAGGTGGAACACCAATCATGAAGTATTTTTCAGATTATCAATTTCCGTTTGTAGAAACAAAAAAAGGTACAGTTAAAACGTATTCTTACGATTCTGCAACAGATTACGCAGTGTATATTGATCAGAATAATCCGAATGATAAAATTGTAAAGCAGAGCAATAATAAAGTATATAACGTTACTCAGGAAAACGGACAAAATGTACCTGGTTATTTTCCATTCAATGAAGCAGGAGCAACTCAGGAACAGAAAAATTATGGATTTGGAACGAAGTTTACAATTCCGTTTACTGTAAATGAAAATGGTACCATTGATGGACAAGAAAACGGCGATGCGCTTACATTTGATTTTACTGGTGATGATGACGTGTGGGTATTCCTTGATGGAAAGTTAATTCTGGATATGGGTGGTGCTCATGGAAAAGCTACTGGTTCTATCAATTTTAAAACATTACAGGCAACAGTTAAGAATGCGGCTATTGCAAACACAACTTCAAAACAGATGGTTTCTGGAGATAGTAATGATGCAGCAAACTATGCTAATGGTAAAGGACTGTCCAATTACTTGTGGGATAAAGGGTATAAGGATAGTAAAGGTCACCCCAATGATTATGCACAGGAACGTTCGGCTGTAGAAACGGAAGATAGAGTGTTGGATTTTAGTTCCTATGGCTCAGAGTATGTAAAAACATTTAAAGATGCTTCAAAGGTTCATACACTTACAATGTTCTATATGGAACGTGGTATGTACGATTCAAATATGAAGATTCAGTTTACAATCAACCCACTTCCTTCAGGTCTTAGTGTAAGTAAGCAGGTTGATACAAAGAATGTAAATGAAGGTTTAAAGACTGCAGCAGCTAATAAAGATGCATTTGAATTCACAATGATGAAAAAGGGTGAATCAGAAGAAAATTTAACCAATGTATCTGATGTAAACTATTCATTCTATGATGGTAAAAATACATCTTCTAAAACAATAGGAGCAGATGGAAAGATTAAATTAAAGGATAAACAGTATGCAAATTCATTCGAAAATGCTAATGGAACAGATGCATTTAAACCGGGAGAGTATTTCAACATTACTGAGAAGTTGAATAATAATTATACAACCAAATGGTTTGTTACAGATTTAGATAAAAAAACAGAAGAACTAGATAAACCAGTAGAAAAAGGCGAAGACAATGTCGCAGAATTTAAATTTGGTGAACATGTTGATGAGTTTAGCAAGGCAAACTACAATGTAAACTTCGTTAATACACCAAAGGTAGGTACTGTGAATATAACCAAGGCATGGAAAGGTGATATTCCGGATACACTGAGAGAAACAGAATTTCCATTCAAGGTGGAAGTTGACTTGGATGGTGCAGATGGAAATTATGGATATTCGACATATGCTTTGAAATATACTGTAGATGGACAAGGAACTTATACTACCGAGGCAGATGGTAGCTTTAAATTAAAGTGTGATCAGACAGCTGCTTTTGAAGGTATTCCGGCAGGAGCAAAAGTTAAAGTAACAGAAACAAAGACTACTGATGATAAGTCATGGGAAGTAAGTGGATCTAACGTAGCAGAGAGTACGCCAGTTACAGAGGGTCCTAATCAAACTTTAACGATTACCAATGCCACCAAGACTATAACTTCGAATAAAGTGATTTATGTTGAAGCAGGAAAAGATACATTTTATAAACCAGCTAATGTTGAAACAGGCTATACTGTTTCTAAAATGTCCGATGGACTGACTTATACAGATAAAGGTTTCAATGGTGCAGAGCCAAACAAATCATACACAGCTAACTATACAGGATCTAACAGTGATGGAGCAATAGTAAATGGTACGATTACTGTACTTACATATCAGGCGACCGATAAGGTTTATGTATTTGATTACGGTTTAGAGTCAAACATCGCAGATACATCAACTGGAAATGGATTATTCCAGGGTGGTACATTCTATAATGATAATGCTAAAGATGATATGGCTACAACTGCTAAATTAGGAACAATCACTCCAGCAAAAGAGAATACACAAACTACAATTAGCGGTTCTAATATTGCAATTGATAGCGTTGGAAAAGCAGATAGCCCAGTAACATTCAAGCCGGTTGCGTTCATGGATAAGGATGAGAATTACACTTATACAGCAGATATTACAAAAAAGAATGAAAAACTTGATCCATACAATCCAGAAACTGGTACAACAGTAAATGGTAAAATCAAGACAATGCCGGCAAGCGTTGTTTACTATGAAGATAACTTCAATGCAACCAATGAAAATGAAGACAGCAGTGTAAAGATTGTATACACAAAATCAAAGCCAAAAAGCGACCCAACATATTCACAGAGTAATGACCAGAGTGAAAATTACGGACATGACGATGCTTACAAGGGTGACTTGGAAGAAAGTGGAAATAGTGCTACAGAAATGAATAATGGAGATGGAGCATATTTCACTTTCACAGGAGACGGATTTGACATTGTATCCAGAACAAACGAGCATACAGCAGGTCTTATCGCATATGTATACAATGGAAAGAAAGATGCAACATTCTTCAGTAACTCTGAAGTATTTAAAGCAGGAGCCACAGATTTGGTAAAATCAATTCCTGTTGATACGTACTATAGTAATGGTGACCTGTATCAGGTACCGGTTATCAGCACTACATTAGAAAAAAGAGGAACCTATACAGTATATCTGAAAGCACTGAGAACTTACACAGGACAGTCGGTCATCTATATTGATGGTGTACGAATCTATAATCCACTGGCAGACAAGAGTGCTTATCTTGAGACAGAGAAGAATACAAAAGTGCAGGAACTGAGAGGAATGTTATTAGGAAGTAGTCCGTCAATCAATCTTGTAACGCCAGATGGAAATAATGGATTCCTGATTGACGGTGGTTCAACAGCAGTAGAGCAGTATCTTCCAGAGAAGCCAGAGATTGGTGCATATTTAGGTGCAGAAACATTAGCAGATGTCATGAAAGCAGGACCAAATAATGAACTGTATCTGCCAATTGATAATGGTGTGGCATTTAAGGTTTCTACACCTGTAGGCGATGCAGACTGGACACTTCAGGTTGGAGCAAAATCAGTATCAGCAGATAAAGGTACAGAAGATGAAAATTCAGTTGAAGCAAACAAGGCATTTACTGTTTATGTAAAACCGGATGATGCAAGTGATACAACATATAAGGAAGTAAAGCGTTATACCATCAACACATCAACAGATATGTATTATGATATCGATCTGAAAGGTGTAATTGAAAAAGAAAAATGGAATGCAGACTTCTATGATGTAATTGTGTTGAATACAACAGCAGATGAGGAGTGGAATGATTATGATATTATTTCGCTGACAAATATCAAGAGTGCAGCAGGTATGACACTGAGCAAACCAAGCCAGCTGACAAAGAAGGGATATAATCTGGCAGGAAGAAATGTTCTGACAGGAAATGATGAGGCAGTCTTGAGCGCTAAATTCGGAGTTACAAATGTAACAAGAGGAAAATATGCAAGTATGACAGTTGTCACCAAAAAAGAGGCAACAGACGTACAGGTTAAAGACCCTACAGGAGCAGTTGTAACATCCTTTGCAAAAAAGACAAGTTCTATTGATGCAAATGGAAACAAAGAGTGGAAATTAACATTTAAGGTTATTAAGAAAAAGGGTGAGGCAAAATACAGTGTATATGCTGTAGTGAACGGCTCATTGACCAATATGCCATATTCAACATCTATCTTGGTTAGATAGAAAAGTAGTTGAATATGAATAATTTGGAAAGGAGATAGGAAATGAAAAAGCAATACAGAAAACCTGAAATTGCTATAGAAGATTTTGTGCTTAACCAGTTTATTGCTGGTTCATGTACAGTGAAAACAAATCTAAGAGACACTTGTTATTCAGCTAATTATAATGAATGGAGTAAAGAACTTGATCCATTTACATTAGCTGCGATTGAAGCAGGACAGTTTATAGAGAAGCTTTCGTGTACAGTGAACGCAGATGATGATAATGACACAATATGCTATCATACACAGGGTAGTCCTTTGTTCCAGTCATAGCAAATAAAGATAAAACGGAGTTATGTATAAATGCATAGCTCCTTTTTTGATGAAAGGATAAGAATGTATCGTTATTATTTTAAATTGGCAAATTTGGTTATTCAGATAAATGCTCCGTTTGTTATCGAAAAATTCTATGAAATGGAAATTTATCGTATTGAATATGCAGAGAAAATCAATGCTCAGTATACAATAGAAATGTTTCCAGAAAATTGGAAAATAGAAGGAAAGTTATTGTTCGATGATAGAAAGTCTAAAATATACGAGACGAAGGAAACGATTCAAAGATATTTTTTTTGGAGCGTACATACAGAAAAAAAATATGTGATGCTTTCTTATAGTAAAAAGGATTTTTCACTTTTTAAGATATATTTACAAAAAGAGTACAAGGATGAATTGTTAAGAGAATTCCATATTTCAGGAATGTTGGCAATGGAGCTTGTTTTCATAATAAATCAGGGATTTCAACTTCATGCATCTGTGATAAATTGGAAAGACAAAGGAATATTATTTTCTGCACCATCGGGAACTGGAAAATCTACGCAAGCCGATTTGTGGAAAAAATATGAAGGAGCAAAAGTAATAAACGGCGACAGGGCCTTAATTAGAAAAGAAAAAGGAGAGTTTACGGTTTATGGTTCTCCATATGCTGGTACATCGAAAATATATACAAATTTCTCAGCTCCAATCAAAGCGATTGTTATCTTGGATCAAGGTAAAGAGAATAAAATTAAAAGGTTGGGAGTAAAAGATGCATTTGTGAGATTGTATAGCGAGTCAACAGTAAATGCATGGAATCAGGAATACGTCATTCGATTTCTGGATTTATTACAGGATTTGATTGAAAATGTGCCCGTTTACCATCTCTCCTGTCGCCCGGATCAGGACGCAGTAAATACGGTGAAAAACGAAATTTTAAAAGAGTTATAAGATAACAATAAAACAAAGAATGCAGATTAGTGAGGGTGGAGTGCACTCTCACTATTCTAGGTTTAAGGAGATTTTGAGGGATAGGTTGTAATTTATTGGAAGATAGTTTATAGTAAAAGATAAAAAGATGAGAAAATGGAGGGCACTATGAAACAGAAAAAGAAATTAGGGATTATAATTGCTGTTGCAATAGCTATAATAGTGGTGGGAGTTGTAATACTTTTTGCATTAAAGGCAAATAAGAGTTCTTCACAGAAAGAAACAAAAGAAACCAACGAATATGAAATTGTTAAACCTGGAAAGGATACTTTGGATGTTAGTAAGATTCAGGGATATTCAGCCAAAGTAGGTGTAGAAGACAAGACGGAAAAAGCAGAGCAAATTGTCCTTTCCGATCCGAACCTCACGGTTGAGTCCATCGGTGCTTATTCCGGTTCTTTTATAGAAGATGGAAGTGACGAGGCGACCAAGAACGTAACAGCTATGCTGATTACGAACAATTCTGACCAGATGCTTCAGGTGGCGCTGATTGATTTTCAGGTAAATAGCAATGAGACGGCGAGTTTTAAGGTGACGAATCTTCCGGCGGGAACTTCTACGCTGGTACTTGAGAGCAATAAGCGGGAGTTTTCAGATAATGATACTTATACATATGGCAATGCGGCTACGGGATATATGGATCAGCCGACGCTCGAAGAGGATAAAGTAGAGTTAAAGACAGAGAATGGAAAGATTACGCTGAAGAATAAGACGGATAAAGAGCTTAAGACCGTTTATGTATATTATAAGTATATGCAGATTGGCGGCGCTTATTTTGGCGGAATTACTTACCGTACACCATTTGAAAATGTGGGCGCAGGCAAGGAAGCAGAGGCAGTTGCGGCACATTTTAATCCGGACAGCAGTCAGATTATGGGAGTACAGATACTTGATAATTAAAAGAGATTGGGGAATAAGTTCATGAAGAAACAACAAGCACCAGTGCAGGCGCAGCTTAGAAAATATCTGTATCAGAAGGCGGCACACAATAAAGTGCCGCTTTCCGGTACATTTGAACTGACACCGAGATGCAATATGAATTGCAGGATGTGTTACATTCGAATGAGTGAAGCAGAGATGAGGGCGAGGGGAAGAGAGTATACAGCAGAAGAATGGATTGAGATGGGAAAAGCATGTGCAAAAGAGGGAATGCTCTTCTTGCTGCTGACTGGCGGGGAACCATTTCTTAGAAAAGATTTTAGACAGATTTATACGGAGTTAAAGAAGCTGGGGCTACTGATCTCGATTAATACGAATGCGACATTGATTGATGAGGAGACCGTGGAGTGGTTAAAGAAGGATCCGCCGATGAAGGTGAATGTGACACTTTATGGTGGTGGAAATGAGACTTATAAAAAGCTGTGTGGACATCCGACCGGATATGATGCAGCTACGAAGGCGATTGATCTGATGCACGATGCGGGCATTTTTGTGAATATCAATGCGAGCTTTACGAAGTACAATCTGGATGATATGGAGGATATTTTTGCATTTGGCAAGAGAAGGGAGATCCAGGTGAATGCGGCGACTTATATGTTTCCGCCGGTACGTAGTGCGAAGGACGGCGTGACGGATGATGCGGTGCGTTTTACAGCAGAAGAGGCTGGAAGAGCGAGAGCGATGGCGGATAAGTACCGCCTGTCTAAGGAGGAGTTTGAGATTCGATTGAAGGCACTCCATGAAGGAAGAGATGACTTTATGGGCGGTGAGGAAGAGTGTGAGCGTACCCCGGATGAGAAGATGGGTTGTATGGCGGGACGGTCTTCATTCTGGATGACATGGGACGGACGAATGACGCCTTGCGGCATGATGAATGAGCCGGTAGCCAGACCATTTGAGATTGGTTTTTCGGATGCATGGAAGTCGATCTGCCGGGCGACGGATGAGATTTTGCTGCCATCTGAATGCAAGAACTGCAAGAAGCGTTTTGCGTGTATGATGTGCGGGGCGCTTACGATTGCCGAAGGGGGCGGATGCAGTTATAAGAAGCCGGAGTATTTGTGCCGGCAGACAGAGGTGTTCCTAGAAGAGATGGAGAAAGAATACCAGAAACAGGAAACAGGGGTACGATGACGAATACACAAAAAGAGCTGTTACAGGCACTTCGGTGCTTTATGCAGGGGGATGAGGAATACCATCTTCCGGAAAGGTTTTCACAGCTAAAGGAGCTGTGTGACCTTGCTGCGATGCATAAGATTTTAGCAATTATATATGAGATGATCCGGAGAGATGCGGTGCTTCTTTTAGAGGAGAATGCGCCACTTGCTGCGAAGTGGAAGAAGAGTGCGATTGCGGAGGTGATGCTGCAGGTGCAAAGGACGGCTGGTTTTCTGGAGCTGTATCAGAAGCTTCAGAAGGAAGGAGTACATCCGCTGGTTGTGAAGGGGCTGATTTGCCGGTCTTTTTATGAAAAGCCGGACTTTCGGATATCAGCGGATGAAGATCTGCTGCTTAGGAAGGAAGAGTTTGAGACCTTTGACCGCATTTTGTTAGAGGAAGGATATAAGAGGCAGGAGCTGGATCCTAAGGATCTGCCGTATGAGATTCCATATCGGAATCCGATAAATCAGGTATACATAGAGCTTCACTTTTCGTTGTTTGCAGAAGGCGAGGGTGCATATGGTCATCTGAATCAGGAATTTGCAGGGGCGTTTGACCGATGCATTTGTGAGCAGATTGAGGGAGTGGATATTAAGACACTTTCGCCGACGGACCATATGTTTTATCTGATCTGCCATAGCTTTAAGCATTTTTTACATAGTGGATTTGGGATCAGACAGGTCTGCGACATGGTGATGATGGCAAAGCATTACACGACGCGGATTGACTGGAGAGAGATTCAGGATAAGCTTGCACAGCTTCGGATGGATACATTTTTCAGTGCTCTGGCAAAGATTGGCAGAGAGTATCTGGGATGTTCCTGGGAGAAAACCGGATATGTGGATGATACGCAGGAACGTGTGGACTGTATGCCGCTTCTTGTTGATCTGCTGGAAGGCGGTGTGTATGGCGGGAGCACGATGGAGAGAAGGCACAGCGCGAATATGACGCTGGAAGCCGCTAGGAGAGGCAAAAAGGCGACGGCGTCGTCGGTTTGGTCATCGTTGTTTCCGGGTGTTTCTTATATGAAGGGGCATTATGTGTGGCTCTGTAAGTATCCGTGGCTGCTTCCGGCAGCATGGGTGATGCGGCTGTTTGGATATGCGGCAGACAGGAAGCATACAGAGGATCAGAGTAGTTTAGAGATTGGAAAGAAACGTGTGGAACTTCTTCGGAAGTATCATGTGATAGATTAGGGGACAGATATATGAAGGTGATAGATACAAGAGAATATGTGTCGGTTCTGAAGCAATTGACGGATGAGGGACGGGAAGTCAGCATGCGGATTGCAGGGAATAGTATGGCGCCATTTCTGATTCATGAGCGTGATACGATCTTCTTTAGGAAGCCGGAGGCAAAACTGAAGAAGGGCGATATGGTGTTCTTTAAAAGAAGAAACGGACAGTATATCATGCACAGGATTCACCATGTGAAGCCGGATGGGTATTATATCGTGGGTGATGCGCAGTGTATGATCGAGGGACCGGTTGAAGAAGAGCAGATCTTTGCGGTTGTGACGAAAGTCATAAGAAAGGGAAAGACGATACAGCCGGGGGACTTCTGGTGGGAGTTCTTTCGTCATGTGTGGCTGCATATGATTCCGCTTCGAAGACCGGTGATGGCTCTTTATACGAAGCTTCTTTTTAGAGGAGGCAGATCATGAGAGAGAAAAAGACGCAGTTTGAATCGGTCAGAATATTAAAGAAACGATGGAAAGATGGTACATTTTCGGAGATTTTAGAGGACTGGAGATGGATTCTTGGGTATAGCGCAAGGTATAAGGGAGCGATTCTGTTTTATGTTGTGCTGGGAATCTTAAGTACGTCTTTTGGACTTGCGAGCAGTGTTGCGGGTAAGTATCTGATTGATATCATTACGGGTTATCAGACGAGTAAGCTTGCAGTGCTGTTTCTTGTGATGGTTGGCGGACAGGTGTTCAGTCTGTTGTTTGAGAGCCTGATCAACCGGGTTTCCACGAAGCTTAGTATTGATATTAACAATGATATTCAGGCGGATATTTTTGATAAGATTATTGATGCGGACTGGATGGAGATCAGTAAGTATAGCAATGGAGACATTCTGAATCGTTTTAATGGCGATATTCGTACGATCAGCAGCAATGCCATCAGCTGGCTTCCGACGATTATCATCGCACTTTATAAGCTGGTGGCGACATTTATGGTCATCCTGCATTATGACTGGGTGATGGCTCTGATTGCGCTTGGCAGTGCGCCGTTTCTTCTTCTGCTGTCACGAACGGTGCTGAAGAAGCAGAGGGACTTTAGCCAGAAGGTGCTCGAGACGAGCAGTAAGCTGATGGGATTTGAGGTCGAGACGTTTTATAACTTTGATACGATCAAATCTTTTGGTATTGCGCCGCATTATAGTAAGAAGATGAGATGGTGGCAGAAGCGGTTTCGGGATGACAGCCTGAAGTATAATTATTTTACGATTAAGACGAATGTAGTTCTGCAGGGAATTGGAATGGTCGTGCAGTTTATTGCATTTGGATATTGTCTGTTCCGGTTGTGGACGCATGATATTACATATGGTACGATGACATTGTTTTTGCAGCAGAGAAGCAATCTGTCGGCGGCATTTAATAATCTGGTGACGATTGTTCCGACATTTTTAAATAGTTCAGTATCGGCGCACCGTATTCGTGAGCTTGTGGAGCTTCCGAAGGAAGTACATATTACAGAGAGTTCGGTGCTTGATGCGTATGCGGCAGATGGATTTTCCATTTCTTTGCGGGATGTGGATTTTTCTTATGTGAAGGAAGAGCGTGTGATCACAGATTCTTCGTTTGAGGCAAAGCCGGGTGAGATTGTTGCACTAGTGGGTCCTTCCGGAGAGGGTAAGACGACATTAATCCGTATGTTTCTGGGGCTGATTCATCCGCAGAGCGGGCAGGCAGTGATGTCTGCGGCAGGCGGCATGGAAGTGGTACTAAATGCAGAGACGAGACACCTGTTTGCATATGTTCCGCAGGGCAATACGATTCTGTCGGGAACCATCGCAGAGAATCTGCGGATGGTAAAGGAAGATGCGACAGAGGAAGAGATGATAGAAGCATTGGAGATTGCGTGTGCGTGGGACTTTGTGAAGAAGCGTCCGGACACGATAAATAGCAATGTGGGCGAGCGTGGCCGTGGACTGTCGGAAGGGCAGGCACAGAGGCTGTCGATTGCAAGGGCACTCTTAAGAGATGCGCCGGTGCTGCTGTTGGATGAGGCTACTTCCGCACTGGATGTGGAGACGGAGCGCAGGGTGCTTCGCAATATTATGACACAGAAACCAAACAAAACATGTATTGTTACAACGCACAGACCAAGTGTGTTAAATATGTGCAGACGGGTATACCGTGTGATGGATACCAGGGTGACAGAGCTTTCGGAAGAGGAAGCTGCAAAAATGGCAATGGATTTTTAAGGTAGAGAGTGGTAAAATGATTGATATACATACGCATATCCTGCCGGGGATGGATGATGGAGCAGTAGATATTTTAGATACGATAGAGATGGCAAGGCTGGCTGCTATGAGCGGAGTAACAGAAATTGTGGCAACACCGCATTTTAATATTCCGGGACTGTATGATAATGCATTTGGAGAGCATTATGTGAATACGTTTAATCAGGCCGCAAGGGCGATTAAGGAAGAGAAGATTCCAATCAGGCTTTTTCCGGGGATGGAGGCATTTTCTACAGAGGATCTGCCACGGCAGATGGCAGATGGAAAGGTAATGACGATCAATCAGAGCCATTATATTCTGATGGAGTTTGCATTTGATGAGGATCCGGACTTTGCAACGTGGATTCTTGGTAAGGTAAGGGAAGTTGGTGCAAAGCCTGTGATTGCGCATGCGGAGCGTTATTATTTTGTGCAGGATGATCCGCAGATTGTATATCAGTGGAGGAAGAAGGGATATGCCATTCAGGTCAATAAGGGAAGTTTTCTTGGACGGTTTGGTGAGTCGGCAAGGGAGACGTCATACCGCCTGCTTCGTCACCATCTGGTATCGGTTGTGGCAAGCGATGCACACAGCGCGGTGGAGCGGACGCCTTTTTTGATGGATGCGTATGAAGCACTTAGTGAATGTTGCTCAAAGCGGCATCTGGATGTGCTGTTTCGAGACAATCCCGGCAGAATCTGTCAGGATAAGCCGGTACTTGAATTGGAGCCGCTTCCATTTTTACCATACTATTATGATTAAAGGAGAAAACATGATTAGATTGAGAAGAGCCATATGTCTGATATTTGTGTTGGCATGTGCGGTATTCGCTGGATTTTTAATAAAGGAAAAGATGGTGGAAGACCATGTGCCTCCGGTGATTACCTGTAGTGATGATGAGCTTGTACTCAGTGTCAATGAGAATCAGGAAGAGGCACTGATGAAGGGAATTAAGGCTACGGATAACAGGGATGGGGATTTGACGAAGGAAGTTCGTATTTCTTCTATCTCTCATTTTATTTCGGGTAATGAACGCACGGTCACTTATGTCGTTTTTGATAAATCGAACCAGATGGGAACGTTAAAAAGAACGGTGAAATATAATGATTATACGCCACCACGGATTAAGATGCTTCATGCACCAAGATGTAGCGCGGCAGAAGTGGCGAATACAGACTTTGTATCTTATCTGAGTGCAACAGACTGTCTCGATGGAGACCTGACCAGCCAGGTGAAGCTTTCAATGAATGACAGCCTGTATAATCCGCAGCCGGGAGATTATCCGGTTACGGCACAGGTAAGCAACAGTGCGGGAGATGTCTGTTCGGTATCGTTTGAGATTACGATTACGGATAATGAGAATGAAAGTATAAAGCAATATCCGGCGTTATCGGAGTATATTGTTTATACAACTGTTGGAAATATGATAGATCCGATGTGTTATGTGGTCGGACTGGAACAGAATGGGCTGATTACACAGTATAATGAAGATCCCAGTGTTATGGAGTCGATTAGTGTGAATTCGAAGGTGGATTACAATGAGCCTGGAGTATATCCGGTAGAATTTTCGTATACCGGAGATGGAATTCCGACGGCTGTGACAAAGATGTTTGTAGTTGTGGAGGGAAATGAAGATGGAAAATAATCGGGAGAATGCATCCGCACAGACGGAGACAGAATTTGAACCGATTTCATTGGTTTGTGATATTTTAAAAAACTGGTGGGTCATCCTGTTTGGAGCGCTGGCCGGTGCAATGCTTTTTTATGTGGCAAGCAGCATGATATATGTTCCGAATTATCGTACACAGGCAACATTTGTTATCACATCCAGAGAGAATGCCAATGCATACAATAATCTTTCTTCTGCCAATTCGATGGCAGAAACATTCCAGAAGATTCTGGAAAGTACGATTATGAAGAAGACAATCTGTGAAAAATTGGATATGGATAAGCTTGATGCGGATATCAGTGCCAATGTTGTAAAGGGAACGAATATGCTGACCCTTTCTGTTACTGCACATTCGCCAAAGGATTCGATTGATATTATCAAAACGGTGATGGACAACTACACCAGCATTTCTTATTATACAGTTGGAACGACAGTGCTTGATGTTTTGGAAGATCCGAAGATTCCGTATGCACCGGTCAATCCACCACAGAACGGTGAGATGGCAAAGAAGGGATTCTTCCTGGGAATGGCTGTCTGCATACTGTTATTTGCTATCTGGTCTTATATGCATAATACGGTGAAGCAGGAAAGAGAAGTAGAGAAAAAGCTCGATGCCAGAAGTCTTGGAGCGATTAGTTATGAATGGAAGTATAAGACGATAAAGGAATGGATCAAGCACCGGAAGAAGGCAGTTCTGGTGGATAATCCTCTGGCAAGCTTCCGGTTCGTGGAAAGCTTTAAGATGCTTGCGGCCAGGGTGGAATACCATATGTCAAAGATCAACGGTAAGATCCTGGTAGTTACGAGTGTCTGTGAGAATGAAGGAAAGTCATCCGTGGCAGGGAATCTTGCAATCACACTTGCGAAAAAAGGCAAGAGAGTCATTTTGATTGATGGCGATATCAGATGCCCTGCACAGTATCTGTTATTGGGAATGAGTCCGAAAAAAGAAAATGAGCTTGGAGAGTTCTTAAATGGCAGAACAGGTGCCAATAACATTTTGTTAAATACGGAGCGTAAGCGGCTTGGATTTATAGGTGGAAAGGTGTCCTATTCTGCTTCTACAGAGATGCTTGGAAACAGACAGCTTCCGGTTCTTATAGAAGCCTGCAGTAAGATTGTGGATTACGTCATTATCGATACCCCACCATCTGGAATGATTGGAGATGCACAGATTTTTGCACAGCATGCAGATGCCGTAATGGTCGTTGCCAGACAGAACGTTACACTTGCAGAAGATATCAACGAGATGATGGATGATTTCCGTGACAATCATACCAAGGTACTTGGAGTTGTTTTAAATGGTGTCATGACGTTTCAGAGTATCGCGGACAGCCCGGTGGGAGATCATTACAGCAGGTACAGCAGATATGGGCGATATGGACGTTATGGGAAATATACGAATAATAAAGAGGTATAGCAGACATGGATGAGATGAGAGAAAAATCTGGGAAGGAGCAACAGGGTGAAATCGAGAAGATTGATCTGATTGAATTCCTTCGTAGTTTCCAATATGGAATCAAGAAAATGTGGTGGCTGGTTTTGGTTCTCGCATTGATTTTTGGACTGAATAGTTATATCAAAGCAAGAAAGAATTATACCCCTGTCTATACGGCATCAGCGACGGTGGCAGTAACGACAATTGATGGAAGTCCGGCTTACCAGAACAATGCGTCTGCACAGCAGATGGCGGATGTTTTCCCATACATACTGACAAGTGGTGTGCTAAAAGATGTGGTAGCAAAGGATATGAAGCTGGACTCTGTTCCAGGATCCATTTCTGTTAAGGCGGAAGAGGGAACGAATATGCTTACGATATCTGTTTCCGGTACGAATGCAGAACTTTCCTATAAGACATTAAAGTCAGTCATTAAAAATTATCCGGAAGTGGCACAGTTCGTACTTGGAAATACGACTCTGAAGATCCTGGATGAAACAGGTGTTCCGGATGATACGACAAAGCAGGGAGTCATTTCTTCTTCCTGGAAGAGAGGGGCACTTAAGGGTGCCATTATTGGTCTTGTGATTCTGTCTCTTTATGTACTTACCAGACGTACCGTGAAGACAGGTAAGGAGATTAAGACCCATTTGAATCTGGTTGATCTTGGAACATTGCCGGAAGTACATGTAAAGAAGAGAAATAAAGAAAGATTTTATAATTCAGTCAATGTATTAAATAAAAGAATTCCGCAGGGATATCTGGAAGCGTTCAGAAAGGTCGGAATTAAGGTAATGAAACAGATGGAGGAAGAGGAGTTTAAGACGCTTTTGGTCACCAGCTCTGTGCCGGAAGAAGGAAAGACGGCATTTTCTGTGAATCTGGCAATCATAGAGGCAAAACTAGGGAAAAATGTCATACTTGTAGATTGTGATATGAGAAGACCATCTGTTGCAAAAGCCATGAATCAGGAAGGAGAATTTCCCGGACTTCAGGCGGTGCTTCAAGGTAAGGTGAAGATCAGTGAAGCAATGACAACGGTAGAACTTGAGAAGTGCCCGGGATCTTTGCAGATTCTGTATGGCAAAACGACAGAAGGAAGTTCTTCCGACCTGCTTGAGAGTAAGCAGATGGAGAGACTCATTTCCATTTTAAAGAAGAAAGCAGACCTTGTAATATTTGATACGGCTCCTTCTGAGATGCTTGCAGATGCGCCGGTACTTGCAAGATATCTGGATGCTGCAGTCTATGTGATCCGCTATGATTATGCAAAGATGCGCCAGATTCGTATGGGTGTGGAGAACATTTCGATGAGTGGAATCCATATGCTGGGTTATGTATTAAACCGCGACCGCTCTACGGGTGGTGGATATGGATATGGTTATGGATACTATGGACGCTATCGTTATGGAAGATATGGAAGATATGGTCGTTATGGCGGATATAGACATTACAGCCGCTATGAAAAACAGTTTGATGAACCGGAAGAAGAGACAGGTGCGGTAAATCAAAAAGAGGTATTTACAGAGACGAAAGAGAACTGATTGCAAAATCTTTCAAGCTGCATATCATATAGAGAAAATTGCCAGATCATGTAAATTGTGATAAAATATGAAACTAGAGTGAAAAACTATAGAATTTGAGATGACGAAAAGAAACGAGTTGAGTATGAGGAGAAATACTAATTGTATTTTCTCAGGTTATAGTAAAGGGATAGAGACATATGAAAAATTATTTAAAAACTAAGAGCATGGTAGATATGATCCTTGGCTCAGTGGGAATGGTTGTGCTGTCGCCGGTATTTCTGGCGATAGCGGTAGCTATTAAGTTAGAAGATGGCTTACGGGCACCGGTATTCTTTTCACAAAAGAGAGTCGGTGTTCATAAGTCATATTTCCAGTTATATAAGTTTCGTTCCATGCGGCTTGACACTCCGCATGACATACCGACGCATCTTTTGGATAACCCGGAGCAGTATATCACAAAGGTGGGTCGTTTCTTGCGTAAATCTTCTTTAGATGAACTGCCTCAGCTCTACAACATTGCAAGAGGCGATATGGCAGTCGTCGGACCAAGACCGGCACTGTGGAATCAGACAGACTTAATTGCAGAGAGAGACAAATATGGTGCAAATGATGTGAAGCCGGGCCTTACCGGCTGGGCGCAGATCAATGGACGTGACGAACTCGAGATAGACGTAAAAGCAAAGCTTGACGGAGAGTACGTAAGAAAAGCAGGACTTGCGATGGACATCCGGTGCGTCTTTGGCACCATTTTTTCTGTACTCCGTGGAAGCGGCATTGTAGAAGGTGGAACAGGAACAATGGAGCGAGAAAAGAAAAATAAAAAAGTAATGATTATCACGAATCATTCTTATATGCTGTGGCAGTTCCGAAGAGAACTCATACAGATGCTGATGGAAGATGCAGAGGTCTATATCAGCACTCCATTTGTCGGCCACGAGAAAGACTTTGCCGATATGGGATGCCATATGATCGAGACTCCGGTTGACCGCCGCGGCATCAATCCGATGACAGATCTGCGTTTATATAAGCAGTACCGTGCCATGTTAAAGAAAGAAAAGCCGGACATGGTCATCACTTATTCGATTAAGCCAAATGTTTACGCCGGTTATGCGTGCAGACGCCTGCACATTCCATATTGCGTAAATGTACAGGGACTTGGCACCGCATTTGAAAAGCCGGGACTTTCCCAGGTCGTAACCATGATGTACCGCACTGCTTTAAAGGGCGCAAAGACCGTATTCTTTGAAAATGAGCGAAATGCAGCACTCTTCCGGGAAAAGAAGATCACTCCGGAAAAGCAGCAGACGATCCTTTCCGGAGCCGGCATCACTCTCGACTTCTATCAGTACGAAGCCTATCCGGAAAATGAAGCATTTCACTTCCTGTATCTGGGCCGAATCATGAAGGAAAAGGGCATAGACGAGCTCTTCTACGCCATTCGCAAGTTACACAAGGAATATGGCAAGAAAGTCGTTCTTGACATTGTCGGATTCTTCGAAGACGAATATAAGGGTGAAGTAGAGAAGTTAGTAGAAGACGGCATCGCAGTCTTTCATGGATTCAAAGAAGACCCGAGACCGTATTATAAAGCAGCAGACTGCATCGTCCTTCCAAGTTATCATGAGGGCATGTCAAATGTCCTGCTAGAAGCAGCATCCACCGGCAGACCGGTTGTTACAAGCAAAATTCCAGGCTGTATGGAAAGCGTGGAAGACGGCACAACCGGATACCTCTGTCAGGTGAAAAATGCACATTCTCTGTACCAGAAGATGAATGAAATCTATCATAAGAGCCGTGCCGACCGAGAAGAAATGGGCAAATGCGCAAGAGATAAGATGGCAAGAGAGTTTGCGAAGGATGAAGTGGTGAAGATGACGGTGGCGAAAGTGAAGGAGTAGAGATGCAGCTAATCAGAGTATTACATATCGTAACCTATATGGGACGAGGTGGTTTGGAAACGATGCTTATGAACTACTATCGTCATATTGACCGCACAAAGGTACAGTTTGATTTCCTCGTACACAGAGATTTCGAGGCGGATTATGATGCAGAAATCTTATCGCTTGGAGGAAAAATTCATCATGTATCCAGACTGGTACCGTGGAGTAAATCGTATCAGAACGAGCTGCGTACTTTTTTTAAGTCACACCCGGAATATCGAATCGTGCATGTACACCAGGACTGTTTGAGTTCAGTTGCCTTAAAGGTGGCGAAGGAGTGTGGAGTGCCGGTACGGATTGCGCACAGCCATAGTAGTAGTGCAGACAAAAATCTAAAATATTGGATTAAACGATATTACATGAAAAAGATTTCAAAATATGCTACAGATCTTTTTGCGTGTGGAAAAAAAGCAGGGGATTGGATGTTTGGAGGGGAAAAATATCAGATTGTAAGAAATGCAATTGATGCTAAAAGATACACTTATTCAATGGCAACTGCAGAAAAGTTAAGGACAAGCTTAAACTTGCATGACGAGCTAGTCGTTGGACATGTAGGTCGTTTTAATCCACCAAAAAATCACACGTTTCTAATAGATATCTTCTATGAGATACAGAAAATAAATCCATCTGCCAGATTACTTTTAGTCGGAGACGGAGATGGGAAAAAGGAAATACAAGAAAAAGCCAGAGAGCTTGGTATTGCAGATCATATCATCTTTGCGGGTGTCAGAACAGATGTAGAGGAACAGATGCAGGCAATGGATGTATTTGTATTTCCATCTTTGTATGAAGGATTGCCGGTTACTATGGTCGAAGCACAGGCAGCAGGCCTGCCATGTGTGATATCGGATCACGTGCCGGAAGAATGTATTATTACGAATCATCTTGTGACTGTGCAGAAATTGACAGATAGTCCAAAGATATGGGCAGAGCATATCTTAGAAAGGGCGAAGAGTCCGAGAATAAGTCATTACGATGACATAAAGGCACATGGTTATGATATTGAAGAGGCAGCAAAGTGGCTGCAAAACTATTATATTGCACACAGTGGAGAATAAGAATGGCAACACTTACAGTTTTTACTCCGGCATACAACCGGGCGCATACGCTGCCAAGAACCTATGAAAGCTTACAGAAGCAGTCATGCAAAGATTTCGTCTGGCTGATTGTAGATGATGGATCGAAAGATCAGACAGCAAAATTGGTAAAAGAGTGGCAGCAACAGGAAAAAACGTTTGAAATCAGATATATCTATAAAGAAAATGGCGGGATGCATACGGCGCATAATGTAGCTTATGAAAATATCGATACTGAGCTGAATGTCTGCATCGATTCAGATGACTGTATGGCTGACGGGGCTGTAAAGAAAATCATAGATACCTGGGAAAAGGTAAGAGACAAAAACTATGCCGGATTAATCGGACTAGATGCAGACTTTAAGGGAAATATCATAGGAAAAGGATTTCCAGAGCACCTGAAAGAGACGACACTTGGTGACTATTATGCAGCAGGAGGACAAGGGGATAAGAAACTTGTTTATTGCACAGATGTAATAAACAGTGTGCCACCGTATCCGGTATTTGAGGGAGAAAAATATGTAGGACTGGTATATAAATACACGTTAGTCGATCAAAAATACAAATTATTTGTAATGAATGAAGTATTGTGTGATGTGGAGTATCAGGCTGATGGGTCAAGCGGAACGATGTGGAAACAATACTTAAAGAATCCAAATGGATTTGCATTTCTTAGGAAGGTATCGATGCAATATCCAAAATCAACAAAAAGATTAATCATAGACTGTATTCATTATTGTTCAAGCAGTCAGATTGCAGGAAACAGAAAATACATAAAAGAATCGCCAAAAAAGCTATTAACTGTTTTGTGTACACCTTTTGGGTGGTTATGGACGGCGTATGTGAGATATAAGGCAAAGAGGATATAGAGGACAAAAAATGTCAAATTATATTTTGATACTGGTGTGGATTGTAATATTAGGAATTGCAGCCATGTTCATAAATGTGAAAAGACCAGAAGTGGTCTGTGGAGAAAAAGTAGAGCGCTATTATGTGGTGTGGGCATTTTTGATATTTGTTCCACTGATTATCTGGTGTGGATATAGAGGAAATGTAGGAGATACATCCGTGTATACCTCTAGTTTTTATGATATGCCAAGTGATTTTGGTGGAATAGAAACTTATATGCAGGGAGTAAAAAAAGATAAGGCATTTTTCTGTTTTTCAGCGGTAATAAAATGCCTGATTGGCAATAAGCCGGAAATTTATTTTATCATTTTGGCATTGATTCAGGCAACATTATTGATTCTTGTATATCGTAAGTATTCGCCAGAATTTCTCTTTACTTTCTTTTTATTTATTGCATCGACGGATTATATATCCTGGATGTTCAACGGAATTAGACAATTTATGGCAGTGACCATTACCTTTGCATGTTTTGGACTGATTCTGAAAAAGAAATATATAGTTGCTATTTTGCTAATCTTATTAGCTTCCCGGTTCCATGGTACTGCACTGATTGTGATACCGTTTCTTTTTGTGGCGCAGGGAAAGGCATGGAATAAGAAAACTATTCTTGTTATAATGGCAACAATCGCAGTTGTTACGTTTATAGGAAGTTTTACGAACCTGTTGGATTCTGTGCTTGCAGATACACAGTATACAAATGTTGTTTCTGACTGGCAGAGCTGGCAGGATAATGGAACGAATATATTCAGGGTATTGGTTTATGCAGTACCGGCGATTCTTTCATTTATAGGTAAAAGATATCTGGATGAAGCAAACAATCCGTGTATTAATTTTTGCACGAATATGTCTATTATATCGACAGCAATCTATGTTGTGTCGATGTTTACATCTGGTATCTTTATAGGAAGACTTCCTATTTATTTTTCCCTATATAGTTACATTCTGTTGCCATGGGAGTTAAAAAATATGTTTAATGAAAAATCAAAACAATTTATTACGGGAGCGGCTGTTCTAGGTTATCTTGGATTTTATTTTTATAGTATTATTAGTATGGGAATGATATCAATGCAACAGTAGTTGGAAATATTGAAATCGGGGATGATGTATTGATTGCACCCAATAATAGTTATGTCAATGTGAATGTCCCATCACATTCTATTGTGATAGGTAATCCGGCCACAATACATCACCGTGACAATGCAACAGAAGGATATGTGAACTTTCGCGTATAACATGGAGGTGTTAGTATGATACCAAAGAAAATTCATTACTGCTGGTTTGGAAGAAAAGAACTTCCAGAGAAAGCAAAGAAATGCATCGCAAGCTGGAAAAAATATTGTCCGGACTTTGAAATTATCGAATGGAATGAAGATAATTATGATGTGTACCAAAATGAATACACAAAATATTGTTATGAGAATAAGAAATATGCCTTTTTGAGCGACTATGCACGGTTGCAGATTATTAGTCGTGAAGGTGGAATTTACTTTGATATTGATGTTGAAGTAATTAAAAATATTGATGATTTACTTCAGCACGAAGCGTTTTTTGGTTTTGAGACGAAAGAGTTTGTGAATACTGGAGTGGGGTTTGGAGCAACTGCACACCATCCTACAGTACAAGCGATGATTGCGGAATATGATGGGGTGCTCGATGGATCACATGGAACTATCGGATGTCCACACCTGAACACCAGAGCACTTACAAAATTAGGATTGGTTCAAAATGGGAATAAGCAGGTCGTAGCAGGAGCAGTGATTTATCCAATATCTGTATTTAATCCTTATGATGATCCCACTGGAAGATTAAATGTAACACCGGAAACTTATTCTATCCATTGGTTTGCTAAAAGCTGGCAAAGTAAGAGTACGATTGTTAGAAGTAAAATATCCAAGCCACTACATCGGATATTTGGAACAGATTTTTTCAGAAAGAAGAAGTAATGAAGCCTTATATTTTAGCCGCATATAATATTGTGAAATTTAATCTGATAAAACTCTTTCGGTGTTCGGGACTTTCTCTGGAGGGAGTGCTTTTGACTGGATTTAATACCAGATTGTCCGTAAAGAGAAGTAGCGTGATTGTTTTGGGAAAGCGTGTTATCAGCGATGGACGATTGACTATTATTGCAGATGATAATGCTCTAATAGAGATCGGTAGTTGTGTTTATTTTAACGAAGGCTGTATGATTAGCAGTAAGTCAAAGGTTCAAATTGGAGAGGGATGTCAGTTTGGACCCAATGTGAAAATATTTGATAATGATCACTGTTATAGTGCTGTAGCAGGTGTGTTATCTATGCATACAAGCGCGCCGATTGCTATTGGGAAAAACTGCTGGATTGCCGCTAATGTTACCATTCTAAAAGGGGCTACTATCGGAGACAATTGTGTCATAGGGGCTGGGACGGTTGTGAAAGGCGAGATACCAGATGGATCGATTGTAACACAAGAACGGAAACTTCATATTCGTTCTATTGAAACAGGAGAAAGATGATGAAAAAGAAAATCTTGATTTTAATGCCTTCGATGTTTATAGGTGGAGCGGAGAGAAGTCTATTGGGCTTGTTGGACTCTTTTGATTATGATAGATATGATGTGGACTTGTTTTTATTCAGGCATGAAGGAGAATTTCTAAAATATATTCCTGAATCCGTTAATATACTTCCTGAAATGTGGCAATATGCAACCTTTGATGTTCCTATTAAAGATTTGCTATTTAGCAAAAGAGTTGTGTTTGGGATTGCGAGACTTCTTTCTAAAATTGCGATGAAGCTGCACTGTATCATTACAAAGGAGCCTGCGGGAGTGTGGATGGCGATGCAGTATATTTCTATGTATCTGCAGCCGCTTCTTCCGGATATTCAAGGCTCTTATGATGCTGCTATTAGTTTTTTGGGTGTACCAGATACGCTTGTTTCTAAAGTAAATGCAAAGGTTAAATTCGCTTGGAACCATACAGATTACACGGTTCTCAATCCGAATAAAAAGCGTGATCTGAAAGTGTATGCTCATGTTGACTATATTGTAAGCGTGTCTGAACCGTGCCGGGAATCTTTCTTGAAGGTTTATCCTGATTTGACAGACAAAGCAATCACAATAGAAAACACATTAAGTGAAACATTACTGAGAAAACAAGCTGCTGAACCTGTTGGAGATATGAAACGAGTAAAAAATGAAATTCATTTCCTATCTATCGGCCGCTTTTCAGATGCAAAGAACTTTGATAATGTGCCTCAGATTTGTAGACTGCTTCGTCAACAGGGATTCAATGTTAAATGGTTTATTATTGGATACGGTGGCGATGAAAATTTGATTTATCGAAAAATCAAAGAAGCTGGGATGCAGGACTATGTTATCATGCTTGGCAAGAAAGAAAATCCTTATCCCTATATTAAACAATGTGATTTATATGTTCAGCCATCCCGGTATGAGGGGAAAGCTGTTACGGTAATAGAAGCGCAGGCTCTTCATAGGCCGGTTGTTATAACAAAATTTGCAACTTCATCCAGCCAGTTAATAGATGGTGTTGATGGAGTGATTGTTCCTTTGGATAATGAAGGCTGTGCCGATGGCATTGCTAAACTATTAGATGATCCAAAGAAGATGCAAAGTCTTAGTGAAGCATGCAGAAGGCGGGATTACAGCAATCAAAAGGAAGTAGAGAAATTATATGAGCTGCTTAGATAATAGGAAGAATAAGACACTAGTCAGTGTAGTTGTTCCGGTATATAAGGTAGAAAAATATTTGGACAGGTGTGTAAAAAGTCTGGTTAATCAAACATATAAAGATATAGAAATCATTTTGGTAGATGATGGTTCACCAGACAGCTGTCCTGGATTATGCGATGAATATCGTAACAAATATGAAAATATACGTGTGGTACATAAGAAAAACGGCGGACTCAGCAGTGCGCGTAATGCAGGATTATCAGAGGCAAAGGGTGAGTATGTCGGCTTTGTTGACTCTGATGATGATGTAGATATTCACATGTATGAGAGAATGTATCAGGTAATCACGTCAGAAAAGGTAGATTTTGTCATGTCAGATTACATCCGTGTGTTAGACGAAGGCAATCAGCATTTGAAAACACTGGATATACAAGAAGGGCGATATGATAAAGCAGCGATTAGAGAAAAGATATTTCCGCAACTGATTATGGGAGAGAATCTGGAATATGGTCCGCTCTTATCTGTGTGGCATTGTCTATACCGAACAGAATTTCTAAAAGAGCATCAGCTGACTTTTGATGAAGAAGTGAGATGGTCTGAGGATAATATTTTCAGTGCATTTGCTGGATATTATGCAGACAGCTTTTATTATCTGAAGGGCGAAGGACTTTACCACTATTATAATAATCCAGGAACGATTACGACGGCGTACCGTCCGGGAGCATGGAATGTCTACTGCACGATGAACAGACACCTGCATCAGTTTTTTGATTCTGTTTCGGAATATGATTTCCAGAGGCAGTTAAAGCTGCATATGATTTTCTATGCCTGTAATTGCATGGGTCAGGTTGGACAAAGCGGTGAATCAAAAGAAAAGCAGATGGAAATCAGAAAGCGTATTCTTAATTCGCAGGAGCTAAAGGAGGCTTTTGCAAAGTTTTCATTTCCAAAAGAATGGTCATGGAAATTAAAACTACAAGTGATGCTAATGAAACACAAGTGGAAGAAGCTTTATTCTATACTGATTGGATAGAGGAGAGAAACAATGTGTAAGATATCAATTATCATGCCAGTATATAACAAAGAAAAATACATAAAGAAGGCGATTGAATCCATCCTGAACCAGACATTCAAAGATTGGGAGATGCTTATCATAGATGACGGTTCAACGGATGATTCGCTTGCGGTGTGCAGGATATTCGAGGATCCAAGAATCCATGTTATATCCACAGAAAATGGTGGAGTATCACATGCAAGGAATATCGGAGTTGATAAAGCACAGGGTGAATATCTTACATTTGTGGATGGAGATGATTATCTGGCAGCAGATTATCTGGAAAATCTCTACATAGAGCCTTATGATATGATCATAGGCGGCTTGACCAAGGTAGATAAGGCTGGAAAGGTGTTAGCTTCTGTAGTACCGGAATTAGAGAAAGAACAGCGAATGGAGAAGATAGCACCTTTCTTTTACAAGGAGCAGCTGACAACAGGGATCTATGGATTTGTTGCGGGAAAAATGGTGAAGCGTTCGATTGTTACACAATATCAGATCCGATTCGACGAGAATATCCGTCTCGCTGAAGACTATGATTTCTTTTTAAAGATTTATGCAAAGATTGAGAGTATCTACTTTACAAAGGCAACTGGATATTATTATATACAGGAAACGGAGAATTCGGCGATTGTACTGGATGACAGCAAGATTGACTTTTTTACACAGATAGAGATTCAGAGAAAAACAAGACAGTTCCTCGAAGATAAAAAGTGTTTTCATAAAGAAAATGAAGCCATGTATCTGGAGCGGATGACAGGATATGTCTATACGATTTTTCTGAATCAGAAACAGGTACGATATAGAGAGATTCGTACAACAGCAAAACGTTTGAAGCAACTTGTTCCTGTGGTATCCCCAAAGTGCAGCGGTTTGCAGAAGATATTTATGGGACTATATAAAAGAAACTGTTATATGCTTATGTACTTATATTTAAAGATGAAAAAGGCAATGAGCAGACACGGAGGATGAAAATGAAATTAGTAATGTACGCACATGGCGGCAGCAAAAACCATGGCTGCGAGGCAATTGTAAGAACAACTGCAAAGCTTTTAACAGAGATAGATTCCAAGCCGATTCTGTTATCCTACAAAAAGGAAGAAGACGAAGCCTATGGGTTACACCAATTTGTTGAGATCAGACAGGAACTGCATGAGATTAATAAGAAGTCACCGGATTTTATGCTGGCATATCTGCGACAAAAGCTGTTTCATGATTATCACAGAATGGATGCGCTGATGCACAAAAAAGCGATCAATGAGCTTCCAGCCATCGATGCTGCTTTATTTATCGGAGGCGATAATTACTGTTATTCCGATGTGAAGAACTATGCACCGATCAATGACTATATGCAAAAGAAAGCAAAGAAACTGGTGTTGTGGGGAACATCGGTGGAGCCTGAACTGTTAGAGGATAAAGCGATTCGAGAGGACATCAAAAGGTTTGACTTAATTGTTGCAAGAGAAAGCATTTCCTTTGAATCCTTGAAGAAAGTAAATGGAAATACCATCCTTTTGCCGGATCCGGCATTTCATCTTCAGTGCGAAAAAGTTGAACTACCAGAAGGATTTGTGAAAGAAAATACCATTGGCATCAATCTAAGCCCATTGATTATCGAACATGAGAAAGAAAAGGGATGTGTATTAGCCAATTATGAGAATCTGATGGAGTATATCATCAAAGAGACTGATTGTCAGATTGCACTGATTCCACATGTCGTATGGGAGTCTAATGATGACAGAAAGCCATTAAGACAGCTATATGAAAAATATAAGGAAACAGGCAGAGTAGTACTTGTAGAGGACCATAACTGTATGGCACAAAAGTACATTATCAGCAAGTGCAGAATGTTTGTAGGAGCCAGAACGCATGCGACGATTGCAGCTTATTCAACCTGCGTGCCAACGCTTGTTGTGGGATATTCTGTAAAGGCAAGAGGAATTGCAAGAGATCTGTTTGGAACAGAAGAGAAGTATGTGATTCCGGCACAGTCACTTAGCAACACCGGGCAGTTACAAGAGACATTCCGGTGGATTAGAATGCATGAACAGGATATTCGAAGCCAGTTAATGCAAAGACAGGCAGAGTACAAAGAATACCAGAATGCATATGCAGAGGATTTGAGAAGATGAAGATAGAAAATGAATTGGTGAGTGTCATCATTCCCATTTACAATGTAGAAAAATACCTTGCGGCATGTATTGAATCTGTTCAAAAACAGACCTATCACAATCTGGAGATGATATTGATTGATGATGGTTCTACAGATGGAAGTGGTAAAATATGTGATGAATACGCAAAAACAGACAATAGAATAACAGTAATACATCAGGTGAATCATGGAATCTCCCAGGTTCGAAACAGAGGAGTAAAAGAAGCAAGAGGCACTTACATTTTCTGGATAGATAGTGATGATTATGTTAGTGAAAGCATTGTAGAAGAACTGTATCATAACCTGATAGAACAGAATGCAGAGATGTCTATTTGTAATTATACACAGGGGAGTGAAAGAACATATACATTTGTTCATCAAGAGGAAGAAAGGTTAGAAGTATTTGATGCCAGAGAAGGGTTAGAGCGAATCTATAAGAATCACCATTATTCATTTATTATGGCAGCTTCCTGGGCTAAACTGATTAAGAAATCGCTATATGAGGGATGCGAGTACCCGGAAGGAAAGATATTTGAAGATATCTATATGAGTCATAAGCTCATCAGCAAGTGCAAAAGGATTGTATATACAAACAAAACCATGTATTATTATTATCAGTGGCCGGAAAGTATTCTAGGAAAAAAGCTTTACATAGAAAAGCTTGATTATCTGGGCGCATTTGAAGAAAGGATTCATTTCTTTAAGAAACTTGGATATGCCGAATTGGTGGAGAAGGCAAGAATTCAGTATCTGCATTCACTGATCTGGGAATATTCGAGGGCAAAGGATATCTTGCATAACAAAGAAATGGTAAAACATATAAAGAGAGAATACAGAAAGTATTATACATTCGGAACTGAGAACAAAGAGGTAGAAAATGAAACAAAGGGATATATGTTGAAGTTCTACTTATCACCGTTCTTGCTTGATTTTATGGGAAAAGTAAAAGGAAAACTAAGATGACAAAACCATTAGTTAGTATTATCACTCCTTGTTATAATGGAGAAGCATTCTTAAAACGATATTTTGAATCTATACTGAATCAGACGTATCCAAATCTGGAACTGATATTTATCAATGATGGTTCTACGGACCGGACAGAAGAAATAGCACTGTCGTATCGGGAAAGGTTGGAAAAACGAGGAATAACATATATATACGAAAAACAGGAAAATGCAGGGCAGGCAGCAGCATTGAATCGTGGATTGAAGTTATTTAAAGGGGAGTACCTCACATGGCCAGATTCGGATGATGTAATGACGAAAGATTCTATTGAAAAAAAAGTCCATTTTCTTGAGAAAAATCCAAAGTATGAAATGGTTAGAAGTAATGGAGTTTATTTCGATGAAACTACCCATAAAAAAAAGAGAATTAGCGACCAGACTTCAGATAAGAAAGAAGATATTTTTGAAGATTTGGTTTTGCTTAGGACATATGGTTGCTGTGGTTGTTATATGATAAGGAAAAGTTTACTTGAAAAGATATATCCAAAGAGGGATATTTTTGTATCACGATATGGACAAAATTGGCAAATACTTGTTCCGGCAGCAAGTAAATCAAAATGCGGATATATAGATGAAGAACTTTATATTGTATTTGAACATGCGGATAGTCATTCTAGAAGCAAAAGGACCGCAATTCAGGAAATGGATAGGTGGGATGGTTTTACAGAGATATTATTATCAGCAATAGATGAAAGTGATTGTGATAAAGAAAAGTGTAAAAGAAGGGTAAAAGAAAATTGCGCAAGGCAGCAGTTTTATTATGCGATTACTATGAATGACAAAGCAATTTTAAAAGAAAAGTTTTATGATATTAAGAGATATGGTCATGCATCAAGTAAGGAATATTTACTATACATAAAACACAGATGGCTGAAATGAGGATTTGGAATGTATAAACTTTATTTTTGGGCAAAAAGAGTTATAAAAAACGAAAAAAATTCTGTAATTTTACATAGACTAGCAGAAAAAATAATTGGATATATTGAGGCATATTACAACTTGTTTGTGAAAAAGATGTATATCAAGCATCCATCTGATAAAATAGGAATCACAGTGAAAAAGAGAGAGCAAAAGATTATTGTATCTTTGACATCTTTTCCAAAGAGAATAGACACCTTATGGATAACAGTAGAAACCTTGTTAAGACAGTCTATGAAGCCGGATGAAATTATTCTTTGGCTTGCAGAGGAACAGTTTAACGGGATAGACAGTCTGCCGAAAGCACTTCTGGAACAACAAAAAAGGGGATTGACGATTCGGTTTTGCGATGATTTGCGTAGTCATAAAAAATATTATTATACAATGCAGGAATATCCAAGAGATATTGTAATTTTGGTTGATGATGATATGTTTTATCCAAAAGATACTATAAAGAAATTATGGAAACTACATAAAAAATATCCGAATGATATTTGTAGTATTACAACGCAGATAATCGATCCTTCCTTTGATTCGAAGCCATCCATTTGGAGAAATCCATTTTTAAATGAGAAAATAGAACATTCAAACAAAGTTCAGATTTTTACAGGAAGTGGGTCTTTATTTGTGCCAGATTCACTTGATCAAAGGGTTTTTGACAAAGAACTTCTTTTGGATTTATGCCCGTTTGCGGATGATTTATGGATTACTTTTATGGCATATAAAAATGGAACACGGATTACATCACTGAATAAGTGGAGAGCATTTCCAATTACAATATATGGGACAAGTCAAGATAGTCTATGGTTTATAAATGCACAGGATGGTAAAAATGATGAGCAGTGGGAAAATTTGAAAAGATATTTTCCAAATGAGTTTACGAAACAGGAGAAGAGATGGAAAAAATAAAAAGAAAGATTCAGAATCTAAAAAAAATACGGTTATTTTCGTATATATATCTAAATCATTTTTGTTCTCGTATTGAACGAAATGGGAAAGGAAGAATCATTCCGTATAAAAATGCAGTAATTGATCTGGAAAAAGGATCCCAAATACGTATTGAGGATGAGAATATTTGCATTGGCGTAAATAAATTAAAAAAATCAAAAACTGAAACATATGTCAGACTAAGAGAAAATGCGGTGTGGGATGCAAAAAAGGGATGCGAAATATCTTATGGATCAACAATTGAAATTCTAAAAAATGCTGAATTAGAATCTAAGTATTTTACCATGAATAATTTCAGTACTTTAGTTAGTGCAAAGAAGATTATTCTGGGAGAAGATGTTATGATTGCCAGAAATGCAGTTGTTTTTGACAGTGATTTCCATGTGATTGAATACGATGAAAATCAAGCAGAATATTCTGAAACTGTTAGCATTGGAGATCATGTATGGATAGGTGCCAATGCAATAATATTAAAAGGGGTAATAGTTGGAAACGGAAGCATGATAGCAGCAAATACTGTTGTAACAAAGAATGTAGAACAAGGTGTTATGGTAGGAAATGAGAAAAAACTTTGTGTATTGAAAGAAAATGTAAGATGGAGGAGATCATGAGTTTAATAAAGAAAGTCGGCAGAAAAATTGTATATGGTTTGTGTGGGGGGGGGAAAAAAGTCCCTGTGATGACAAAAGTGGAACAATGCAGGGCACGAGGTGTTAAGATTGGAGACAATGTTGATCTGGTCAATGCAGAGATAGATTATTGCTTTGGACATCTTATAACCATTGGAAATAACGTTACAATTACAAATTCTGTTGTACTTGCGCATGATGCAAGCACGCACAAAGAATTGGGATATAGTAAAATTGGATGTGTTGATATAGGAGATAATGTGTTTATTGGGTATGGCAGCATTATTTTACCAAATGTACGAATTGGAAATAAAGTAATCGTAGGTGCAGGAACGGTTGTTTCTAAGGATATTCCAGATAATGTGGTAGTGGTAGGACCAAATGCAAAAATTATTGGCACATATGATGATTACATGGATAAGAATAGAAATAGAATGAAGGAATGTCCAGTTTCAAATGTTCTTTTCTGCGATAAAACAGATGCAGAGTGGGATACTTTATATAAAGAGGTAAAAGTTAAAAAAGGTGGATTTGATTTGTAAGGAATATGGTGTATAAATGAAAGAAAAAATATATTGGTTAATAAAAAAAGTACCATTGATTATGAGGATTTACATAAAAAAGTATAATCGTTTTCCGAGAAAAACAAATGCTGTTAATATGAGTGGAATAAAAATCCGACATAATCAGGTAATATTAAATGGAAAAAATCATGTGTTTTGTGGAATGGATTGCTCTATACAAAATAATAAGTTTGTGATAGATGGTAATGAGAATAGGGTTGAAATACGAGATAATGTTGAAATCAATGGCTCGGATCAACAGACAATTTTTATGCAAGGAAATAACAATCACATTATTATAGAAAGTGGCTGTAGGATATCAAATACATCTTTTTTTATAGTTGGCAGTAATAATAAAATTACAATTTCAAAAAATGTCTCAACTATGGCAACAGAATTTCACATAGAACGAGACAATAACACCATCTTTATTGGGGAAAATACATCTATGCATGGTAGGGGAACAAAAACTGTACACTTTGCACTAGATGAGGGTACAAATGTCGTGGTAGGAGAAGATTGTATGTTCTCAAATGATATTCAGATTCGTTCGTCAGATTCACACAGTATTCTTGATTTGGGGGGGGGCAAACGCCTGAATCAAGCAGATGATATAGTTATAGGCAAGCATTGCTGGTTGGGACTACGATGCATGTTATTAAAGGGTACAGAGATACCGGATTATACTGTTGTGGCAGGCGGAGCTATTTGTACAAAAAAGTATACGGAGTCGAATACTATAATTGCAGGTGTTCCGGCCAAAGTTGTAAAACGAGACATAAATTGGGATAGAGAGAGGTTTTCTGTCAATGTGAAGTAAGATTAAATGTATAAGGCATATCGTTATTTCACAGGATGAAAGTGCTAATAAAATCAACGCATGGAGTCTTGGAGATACAGGAAGGAAGAAGAAATGTCGAGACAACGAAATAGCATTAATAATTTAGTTTGGGGGATAATTGGAAATCTAATAACATCAATAGTTGCAATTGTAATACCAAGACTCTTTATTGTTAATTATGGGTCTGAAATAAATGGATTATTAGCGTCAATTCGCCAGATATATGTTTATCTGGCACTCTTAGAAATTGGTGTAGGGGATGCATCTGTAGTTGCATTATATGGGCCTATTGCTAGACAAGATCATAAATCTGTTAATGAAATTCTGGCAGCTACAGACTTTTATTATAAAAAAATAGGTATTATTTATGCAATCAGCATTGTGGTATTAGGATTGGGTTATCCATTGTTGTTAAATACGAGTGTGCCATATTGGGTATGTTTTTGGGTTATCGTGCTTCAGGGGTCAGGTAGTGTGATTAGTTACCTTGTACAGGGAAAATATAATATGCTTCTACGTGTTGATAACCGAAATTATGTTACAACGAATTTAGGAACAGTAACAAGTGTATTGACTGATGCAAGTAGGATATTTTTATTATTACAGGGACGTAGTATCATTGCGGTTCAGACAACATATCTCATATTTAATCTCATCAAAATGCTTTTTATAAGTGGCTATATAAAAAAGAATTATGCTTGGCTGAATTTGAAAGTAAAACCAAATTTTCAAGCGATTTCACAAAAGTCAGCAGTATTTGTCCATCAAATATCAGCTTTGGTTTTTAGTAATACAGATGTCTTGATTTTGACTTTTGTATGTGGATTAAAAACAGTTAGTATTTATTCGATGTATGCTGCAATATATGGTATGGTTGATAATGTGGTAACTATTACATCCAATAGTGTTCAAGCTGCACTAGGACAAATTTTTAATTCGGATAAACAGAGGTTTTTAAAATTACAGGAAGCATTTGAAACATATTATTTGGCATTAGTATTTTCTTTGTTTGCAATTGCAACGATTTTTGCATTGCCATTCATGAAACTGTATACGGCAGGAGCAGACATAAATTATATTGATTGGAAATTGCCAATATTATTTGCATTTTATCGTTTATTGAGTTATGGTCGAATAACCTCTAATAATATCATTGGTTTTACAGGTGCCTTTAAAGAGACACAATGGAGGGCATGGCTTGAAACAATTATAAACCTGGTTGTATCATTTGTATGTGTTTTTAAATTTGGTATTTATGGTGTGTTATTTGGTACAATTGCAGCTTTACTTTACAGAGCGAATGATATAATTATATTTGCAAATTGTAAACTTCTTAAAAGAAGTGCATGGCCAACATATCGCAGGTGGCTTATTAATTTAGTTATTTTTAGCATTGTAGTTGGTGTGTTTGTAAAACTACCTATGAATTTGAACTCATATGCAGATTTGGTGAAGAATGCTATTTGGGTAAGTCTAAGTACTATTATTCTCTTTTTTACGATTAACAGTTTTGTAGAAGTGGAAGCAAGAAAGATAGCATATTTATATGTGAAAAATATAGTTCATGTGATTAGAAATAAAAGAAAGTGATATTGGAAATTGAGAAGATGGTTAGTGTAATAATATCGCTATATAATATTGAGAAAGTAAAAACAATTGGAACGTACGTTGAAAGAGAAAGAAGGCAATATGGAACCCCATTGCTTTGGCTGAATTCCACAACGCCAGCAGTGTGAATATTATCGTGCGGTAATACCGCAAATCCGGCAGGCAGGCACAGATTATTCAGAGACTCCGGAATGGGAAGAAAATGAGGATGAACTTGCTCGCATCTGTGGATTGAGATAACTTTTTTATCCTCATATTTTGTTATAAGAATGCCTTAAATAAAGCTTTTGGTAAAAAGATGAGGATAAAAATTTCATGTTTATAAGCCGGTGATTACAAAAATCTTGGAAACACCGGACAGGTCGCCTAACATAACTTTTGCAGAGCCGTCAGTGTTTGAACGATTGTAGACTCTGCCGCAGCATTGGTGATTTCAATCTGAATCCCATGCATTGAAATTTTAATAGCAGTTGCAGTAATCTCCTCTGAACTACAATTCATTGGTAATTCAGATACAGGATTGAAATTCAGTTCCACAACTTCCTGCTTCTGGCAGGGAATCACGGCACCGACAGCAGCTGGTGGAATACTGCATGCTTTATTGCAAAGTCGTTTGACATGGTAATAAAAAGTACTGATTCCGATTTGGTGCTCCATGCACCAGTCCTTGTCAGAGAGCCCGCTTGACCGGCATTCGCTAATCAGGTCCAGCCACTTTTCATCAGAGTAGTGCAGTCTTTTTGAACTCATAGTAATTCACTCCTAAAGGTTATTCAGAGTGAATTCAACCGGAATCAATCACAGTCAGAGCAAACGGCTCCAACTACAAGTACAGCTGATCCAGAGAGATACTCACTCCTGAAGTGATTATCTCATGAAAAGTTGGTGGCGACAAACCGTGCGATTATACATCGCTTACGAATATTCAGTTTCTCAGAGGTGTTATCCACCGTCAAAATGCCTATTGGTTAAATGCCTTAAATTGGCATAATTCAAGGCAATACGCTATAATAGAACCAGTAAAAAGAGAGGTTCCATTATGGCAATTAAGTACACAGAAGAACAACTTAATACAGTAGACAAGTCGCTTATTATACAAATGTTTCTCAATCAGCAGGAAGAGTTGAGTAAAGCCGTAAATCAGATTGAGCAGCTAACAAAAGAGGTTCAATCTGGTAACGACAAGCTGCAGCGCATGATGGAACAGATAATTCTTTCCAACAATGCCCGCTTCGGACGTTCTTCCGAAAAGATGGATAATACTGACCAGATTTCATTTATGGAAGTAGATGGAAACATCATATTTTTTAATGAATCTGAAGCAGTATGCGATCTATCCGCCGAGGAGCCAGAAGACCTGGAGCCTAAGCCACGCGGAAAGAAAAAGGTTGGCAAAAAGGAAGCTGATATGTCAGGTCTTCCTGTAAATCGTGTTAATCACTACATGACAGAAGAAGAGCTTATTGCTGAGTTTGGCGAGAATGGCTGGAAGCAGCTTCCAGATGCAATCTCAAAGCGATATAAATTTATCCCGGCAAAGGTCATAGTTACAGAGCATCATGTAGGTGTATATGCCAGCAAGAAGGATAATCGTATAGTGAAAGCTGATCATCCAAAGGCTCTTCTTAAAGGAAGTCCTGTATCAGCATCTATTGCTGCAGCTATCATGAATGGTAAGTATGTAAATGCGTTTCCTCTTTATCGATTAGAAAAAGAGTTTGAACGCTATGGTCTGGCAATCACCCGCCAAAACATGGCCAACTGGATGATCCGTCTTGGTGAGACCTACATATCAGTTATGTATGATTATCTGCATAAGCTAATCTATGACTATCATGTAATCCAGGCCGACGAAACTCCGGTTCTCGTAAACAAGGATGGCCGAGCTGCAGGTAGCAAGAGCTATATGTGGGTCTACCGTTCAGGGTATATGAATCCTGAACAACAGATAATCCTATATGATTATCAGCTCACCAGAAATGCCTCACATCCCAGAGAATTCCTAAAGGATTTCAGTGGAATCTGTGTGACCGATGGATATCAGGTTTATCACACTCTTGAAAAAGAGAAAGAAGACCTAACCATTGCGGGCTGCTGGGTTCACATGAGACGCCTATTCGAGCAGGCTCTACAAGTGATTCCAAAGGGATCTCAAAAAGGAACCGTATCATACATTGCCATGAAGCAGATTCAGGCAATCTACCGGGAAGAAGGTAAGCTAAAGGATCTGACTTCCAATGAACGACTTGAGCAACGACAGGCAATAATCAAACCGCTTGTGGATGCCTTGTTTATGTACCTAAAACAAAATCAGGCAAATGTATCGGGCTCATGTAAGCTTCAGGATGCATTTAAATATGCATTAAACCAGGAAAAATACCTCAAGGTATTCCTCACAGATGGCGATGTACCAATCGATAATAATGCAAGTGAGCGAGCTATCAGAGGTTTCTGTGTAGGCAAGAAGAACTGGCAGATGATTGATACAATCAATGGTGCCAAAACATCAGCCATGATATATAGTATTGCTGAAACAGCAAAAGCTAATAATCTTAAACCATATGATTATTTTGAGTATCTCTTGGAGGAGATACCAAAGCATATGGAAGATACAGACCGCAGCTTCCTAGAAGATTTGTTACCATGGTCTGAGAATCTTCCAGCACATATCAGAAAATAAAATATCAAACATACAGTCGCCAGGGATGGCGGCTGTAAAATTTAAGGAGTACTCGCTATGGTGCATTTACGCTGTGGCAAAAAAAGAGAAAAATATGATGACAAAGCACAGCCTCTATGTTTTCATAATTCTTTTAAGCATTTATTTTGTCACATTGCATATAATGTTATGAGCTGGAAAAGAGCTTGACATTTTGTGAAATGCCGAGTATTATATTAACCAGTGATCGTGTTGCAGATGCTTGCGGGGCCTGCAACCTGGGGAGAGCCTGCGGGGTCTCCTCATTTTTTTTAATGAGAAAAAGAGGTGAAAGTTGCATGGCTAAGGTATTTTTTAGTTATCAACAGCAGATTGAAAAACTTGTAAAAGAAAAAGATTTATTGATTGCTGATGAAGAATATGCAAAAGAGATGCTTAAGCGCTACAGCTATTATTCACTTATCAGCGGATATAAAGATATTTTTAAAAATACGACAACTAAGACGTATAAAAAAGGGACAAGATTTGAGGATATTGTAAACTTATATGAATTTGATGCATCATTACGAGAATTGTTCCTGAAATATCTTCTGAGAGTTGAATGGGAGATAAAGTCGCTTATATCCTATCATTTTTGTGAAAAATTTGGAGAGAATCAGGTTGCTTATCTAAATATCAATAATTATAATACATCCGGTAAAAACCGTGCGGGAGTACAGAAACTGGTTAATGTTCTCAATAGATATACAAGCAGACCAACTGATTATAATTACATAAATCATGCACAGAATAAATATCACAATGTACCGTTATGGGTATTAGTGAATGCGTTGACTTTTGGAAATATGTCGAAGATGTATTTTTATCTTCCATTTGATATACAGACAAAGATTGCTAAAAATTATCCATTTGTTAATGAAATGCAGCTTGCAAAATTATTAGCAGTAACAGCCCAATTTAGAAATATTTGTGCACATGGGGAGCGTTTATATTCATATAAAACCAAAAATGCCATTCCAGATTTCCCCATTCATGATAAACTGGGAATTATAAAAAAAGGAAAGCAATATGAATGTGGAAAACATGATTTGTTTGCGGTCGTAATAGCGTTACGTTATTTACTGCCGAAGGATTTGTTTAAAAAATTTAAACAAGAATTGGCGAACTTATTATCTAAACATTTATCGGCAACATCTTGTTACACAGAAAAAGAATTTTTAAAGTATATGGGATTCCCGGAAAACTGGATAAAGATTACACGTTACAGAAAATTATAATGAAAAAGAGACACAAGAATCAATTCCGTAAAAGGAAGTTTGAAGTTGTGTCTCTTTTTTGCATATAGTTTTTATTTTGATTTTGGAAATTCCAGATTAAAAAAGGCAGATTGAGCATAAGAAATTTGAAGGTGACACCTGTATAAGAATAGCGCTTACCATATATGCAATTAAAATAATAAAGGATATATATGAAATGCATAAAAACAAATATTAGCAAATTGGCTCAATTTGCAGTTCCTGTATTCTTCATGATTGCTGGATATTATGCTTTTGGCTGTCCGATTGAAACGATAAGGAGAAGGCTGTTTAAGATTATCAAAATTTTTATATTTTCATACAAAAGTTCAATTTTCATGTGTGGGATATATTCCATATGCGATTGGTATTTTTTGCTGGGAGTAAATAACCCATCGGTGTCTTTAAATAAACATATTGAATATATAGGAGACAAGTTATCGCTTAATGTGTATATTTTTCATGTTTTAATTGGTGGTGCGATAGGAATAGTTTGGAATCATATACAAACCACGGCATGCGCAGATAAGGTATTTGCATGGATGCTTCCAATTATAACAGTTGTCATTGCTGTGCTTTGGGCTTATTTGTTGGAAAAAGGAAAAGTTGTTTTGAAGAAAAGGAGAGTACGTGGGTGAAGATAGCCTTAATAATGTAAGTACGTAATCATCGCTGCACTGCCAAGATACTGTAGAATGTAAGCTGAGAGGCGGGCAGTGTAGAGAGAAGTATTAAAAATATGCTGAAAAAAGAAAAGATTTTGATGACAAGGAACTGCCACTATGCTACAATCAACTCAAAGCATTATATTTCTGTAAGCGGCACCACATGACAGTTTTTTTACAGGTGCACACCACTTTGAAGAGGGCAGACCACTTCGCATCATTCTACAAAGGACATGGAAGTTTTCGATGCTTTAATTACCAATCAACAGCAGGAAAATTGAAATGCCGTATGTAGACAGAATGCAGAAAATATAGTAAGAAATAGATAAATGCAGTCAAAAAAGGCAGATGAAATGTATACAGAGTGTAAACATAAAGAAGAACAGCACATGTATACTTCATAAATTGTACCATTGTACGCTCATTGGCATCAAATTTTCCTGCTCACACAAGAGAACAGGAGGAGAAGGATTGAGCGCAAAGGACTCAATGGCAAAGGAATACTTTGCAGACAATGCCAGGTTTGCGGATCTGTGCAACAATATACTGTATGGAGGAAGAGAGGTCATACTGCCGGAAAACCTTAAGGAAAGGGACACCACAGAGGTACTGACTGCGCTAGGGCTTGATAAAAAGACCATAGCGATGCAGAAGCTGAGGGATATCTTCAAAAATGCCAGCATCAAATATACCGGCAAATCATATGTCGTACTGATAGGAGTAGAAAATCAGTCGGATATACACTATGCCATACCTATAAAAAACATGTTTTATGATGTGATGGCATACGGCAATCAGGTAAAGGAAACAGCAAAAAAGCACAGAAAGGATAAGGATACTACAACATCAGATGAATTTCTCTCGGGATTTACGAAAGAGGATAAGCTGATTCCTGTAATTACGATTACAGTGTATCTCGGAACAAAAGAATGGGATGGCCCAAGGAAGCTGTCAGATATGTTTGGTGATGTGGATGAGGAGCTTCGGCCATTCATACCGGATTACAGGATTAATCTGCTGGCACCGAGGGAGATAACAGATTTTACAGGATTCAGGACATCCATCAGGCAGCTTTTCGAGGTACTGAAGAATGCGTATGATAAGGAAAAAATGCAGGAAGTGCTGCAGAATGACGAAAAGTTTAGCAGGGTGGACAGAGAGACAGTCGAGGCAATCAACCTGTTTGCAGGAACGGATATAGACATAGATGAGAAAGAAGAGGTGATTGATATGTGTAAGGCGTGGGAAGAACAGAAAAATGAAGGCAGAGAGTTAGGCAGAGAAGAAGGCCGAAAAGAAGGTCGAGAAGAAGGTCGAGAAGAAGGCAGAATTCGTCAGGCAAAAGTAACTGCTTTAAAACTTCAGAAAAAAGGTCACTCAATAGAAGATATAGCTGAATGTGTGGATTTTGATGAGGAAACTGTAAAAAAATGGCTTGTGAGCTAATATTGTAGTGAAATGTAAATTAGAGGAAGCAATCTTCGGGCGAGAACTCGGAGGCTGCTTCCTCTTTTATTGAGATAATTAATATTTTATTGCAATATACATGGAATCAATAGTATAATAAATACGACATCAATTTCCTTTAAAATTATGAAAATAATATGAGACTAGGGTAGCATAATAGTTACAGTTACTGATTGAATAACAGAATAAAGGAGGACATGCGATATGAGTACAGCAAAACAGATAGTCATGAATGATTTACTGAATATATCAGATGATGTGCAGGATGAGTTTGAAGTATTAGAGGGATTATATAAATCGATAAAATTAGAAAAAAGCAGAAAATCTGCAATTAATAATGGAACGTTATCATCAGATGAGGTTAGAGCCTATTTTTCGAAGAAGTATAAGAAAAATGAGGTGCTTGCATGAAGGTGCGCTGTATGATAATTTATAACAGAGATCAATACATAGATTACCAATCATGTATATGGTCTCTGTTTTTTTACTGTTTCTTTATATTTTTTTTATTGAATTATCCTCGCTTATTGATAAAATAAATAGTATGCGCACGATTGCGGATATTTTTGCATTCGTGCAGGGGGATAAATTAACCGGAAAGAAAGGAAACGTTTATGAGTAAAATTTTCAAAAATCTGATTC
>OMAL01000246.1_pt1 | contig 44202 bp, 81 predicted proteins | sample 1644711 | NCBI WGS metagenome assembly OMAL01 (sample SAMEA103958122, study PRJEB25191) | human gut metagenome | biome: human-associated habitat [ENVO:00009003]; feature: intestine environment [ENVO:2100002]; material: feces | place: Germany | collected 2013/2015 | reverse complement strand
GCCTTTGACCCGCCGTTTCATCCTTGGATAGTTTACGATCATGTCCTCACCTCACGATGCAAAGCTGACCGGCTGAATCGACACATAAACCTCTATGGCTGCTGTCGGAATCTCGTCACACTGGAAGGTCAGCGAATCCGCCCCATGGCCGACGCACTGCACATAGCAGGAATTCCACGCGCTGTCATAGCTTTCGTCAACGGGGGAGCAGATCACCCTCTGCTTTGTGCCGTCGGCGAGAACGCCAGTCACGGTCACGCTCTGCTGCTTGGTGCTGGAATTCCAGCCCGTCACCGGCAGCGTCACCTTGCGCATGGTCGGCCAACCTTCTGGAATTTTCACGGTTTTCGTCGCGCTTCCGTCGTAGCTCGTCGTCGTATTGCCGATCTTGATATTGAGCGAGTAAGGATTTTTGAGTTCACTTGGAATATCCCCCGGTGTTGCCAACGTTCCAAACCAAGTGGTCCATTTTTTGTTAGCTCCGTTATATACTACCACCGGATAATTCGGCGCGGCTTCCGGACTTAACGAGCCGAGCGCGGCAAAGCCAAGCAGTATCATATCACGCATGTTCACCGCCGACACAAGCGGCAACACAAAAGGTACATCCGTCTCAGGAAATTTTGTAATCGCATACACGGCGTAGCCCGCCGCATAGGCTTTATACACTTCCATAGCCGTTTTATCGGCAGTTATGTTATAATTGTCTCCTTGCGTCACTGTCACATAAAATGTACCTTTCACTTCACCTGTCGCGCCGTTGACGCTTGTAACCGGCGCACTCTGCAAAGCGCTGTCTGCCTTGCCCAAACTCGTCTGCACATCCGACGCAAGGTCAGATTTGGCGACCGTGCTCTTAAAGGCCAAGCTCCCCAAATCGCCGAACCATTTTGCGATTTTGCCAAACAGCACGGAGAGCTTCTCGCCCGTCGCAATGTTCGAGCGGGTAGTCGCCGCCGTGAACGCCGCCGTGACGTTGCTGCCGTCGCCGGTCTTGTCCAGCTTGCCGGAGACGTCCGGCGTGGGAATTTTCCCAATGGCGTCATCAACGTACTTGTAAATGTCCGTCCGCTTGCCCTGCGGGTCGTACACGCTTGCGAGCATATCGCCAGCGCCTTGCCCGTTCGCACCGTTATAGACCTCGAAGTCAAACGTCGTGCCGTCCGTCAGTGTGATGGTATAGACGTCGCTCGTGCCGGGGGCGTGTGTGCCGTTCTTGAGCGCGATGCCGGAAATGCCGTTGCCGGGTGCACCCCGCGGGCCGGGAGCGCCAGTGCCGCCGCGCGGCAAGCCGAAGGCCAGCTTATAAACATTGTCCACAAGGGACTTGCTCACCGTCGCGGGCTTGCCTGTCTCAAGCGTGACCGCCTCGACGATCATGTTGACGATGGCGTCGCGCGCCGCCTGAGCATCGGTCTTTGCCGTCTCCGCCGCAGACTTGGCAGAAGCCGCGTCCTCGGCGCTCTGAGCGGCCTGTGACGCTTTCTGCCCCGCAGCGGTCGAACTACTCGCCGCAGCGTCTTTTGCGCTCTCAGCGGCCTCCTGTGCCGATTCCGCTGCCGTCTTAGCGGCCTGTGCTCCGGTCTGCGCACTCTCCGCTGCTTTCTGTGCGTTGGCAGCAGCGGTCTGTGCGTTCTTTGCCGCCGTCTCCGACTTCGCGGCATTGGTCGCCGCCGTCTGCGCGGCCTGTACCTTTTCGTCGACGCCGGTCGCAGATACAGCAGCAGCCGCCGCAGAAGATGCCGCCGCCTTTGCGGAAGCATCAGCCGCAGAAACCTTGTCGTCGATGCCCTGCGCAGCGCCCGCGGCCTTTTCAGCCGATGCAGCCGCCGCGTTAGCCGATGCCTTGGCGTTATCGGCATACTTCTTGACGCCCTGCACTTCCGCCGCAACGGAATCTTTGGCATACTGCACGACCTGCGAGCCTTTCAGTTTCTTCGCCTCGCCGCCCTGCTCAAGCACAAACAGGTCTTCGCCCGTGATCTGTAACGCTTGCGTGAGGTCGGAAATTGCTTTATCAGCCATCGGTTACCTCGCTTTTCTTCTCGAGCTTCGTCTTGCCCTCTTTGGCGGGCGGCTCTGCGGGGACGTGCGCCGCCTGCTGGTCAAGCCGCTCAAGGATCGCATATGCCTGCCTCAGCGCTCCCTTGACCTTTGCCATCTTCTCCGCGTCGTTCGCGGAGATCATCACCAAAGACAGCGTATTAAATGCGCTGTCAAGGATCTGCATTGCCTGCTTTGTCATAGTGCCTCCTTATCCCGACTCCCACCAAGAGTCGGTGTAGATTTCTGCGTTGTAAGGTCTCCACGTGTCCGTGTAGATGTACGGCGTATACGCTCGCCACATATCCGTGTAGATGTACACCGCGCCGCCCGTAGTGCCGCCGCCCTCTGTGGTAAACGATCCGCTGTCGGAATAGCTGGTCTCTACCCATTGATTGAGGTTGGTGTCCCAATAGCAAAGCACTGCCTCCCAATCGTAGGTTTCGCCGGGGGTAAGTCCGTCGAACGAATCCGTAAACGTGTTGTTCGCGCCGGAATCCTCGTTCGAGGTCAAGTAATACCCGTACCCCAGAATGCCGGTCACGTAGATCGCACGCGCTCGGTCGTGGTAGCTGTCTCCGTAAAACGTGCCATTGAGGACGGCCGTCGTCGGCCCCTTCGCCGTAACGCTGACGCTAAAACTTGCCATGCGTCACCTCACCTGACGGAGGAAAAACAGTTTTCCCCAGCTGCCAGCCGGTAAGTTATCTCCGTACATCTGGCTGCCGATATACAGCTCGCCGCCGCCGAGCGACACAATGTTGTTGGACAGCGTGATAAATCCACCGTAGGCGCCGCTGGCTTTCAGGTATACGTTAGTTGCCGATTCCAGCTTGATACCGCCGTAGATAGTCTTGATGCCGATGCCATAGTCAACGGTCGTCTCGACAAGCGAAAGTTCGCCCACTTTGGTATTGCTGTTTGCCAGCAGTTCCACCGTCTGGCCTCGTAACTTTCTCGCTGTGATAGAAGTGCTGTCAATGTACGTTGCGATCGCGCTGTCGACCTCGCTTGCGCTCAGGCCCGCGTTGCTGTCGACGTAGCTTTTCGTTGCGTAGCTTGATCCGTCTTTGAGATCTCCGACACTGATACTGCTTGCTTGGATTTGGTCGGCCGTCAGCGTACCCTTGATATTCGCCGCATCGACGTACAGATTGTCCGTCTTGATGCTGCTGCCGTTGATCTTGGTCGTGCCGCTCGCGTCCGTCACCGTCAGGCCGTCCAGCGTGGTTTTGACCTCGGTGTACTTGCCATCGACGCCCTCGACCTTGAGCATGATCTCCTCGCTGGTCTTGGTGATAATTGAGCGTGTTTCGGCAATCTTACGGTTGAATTCCTGCGCGATGTACCCCCCAGCCGGATATTCGTCTTCCATTTCTGCTTCTCCGGGGGAAGAAATACCCGCGTATCCGCGCCCATCATCAGAGAGTTTAGACAGCGGCGAATAAATACCACCAACCGTCACGCCGTCGCCCAGCTCTGCCGCTGGATCGATGTTTGCCGCGCCTGCTTCGTATGCCTGATACTGGTAGCCTTTCATGGTTTGCAATAAAGCATTTACCATTGGCTGCGTAGCGTGAGGGCAACTTGCGATAACTTCCATGCCGGTATCATCGCCCGCCGTCAAGCTGTTCTCATCGTCCACAAGCAGCGTCACGCGGGAGATAGGCTTGTACTTGCCATTGTCGGCAAAGCTTATAATGTCGCCGCCGACGTAATATTTATCAGACAAGAATCCTCACCCCTCCAAACGTAATAGCGTTACCCGCGTCTGTAATAAGATGGTTCGTCTCGGTAGGCATAGACAACAGAGGAATAAGCAATAGTTCCCCTGCATCGGTGATAATCCAATTCCCGCCGTGCGCCGCTGCGATAAAACATAGCTCATTGCGGATGGTGTAATCATTTGCGGGGTAGTCGATGGTATATGAGCTATTGAGCACTGTGCGGCTGTCCAGCTCCACGCCCATCAACTGGCAAAAGATGTTTACAGCGTCAGGCATAGTCATTGGAAAGTTAAGCGACTGGTCTGGATCCCACACAACGTCAGCCTTTCTCATAGCGTCGTATGCTTCGAGTTTCCAATAATCACCATCGCAGGAACGGCGGTTAGTAAAAAACACGCCTTTGGGAATCCAGTCTGTCGCCTGATTTCCATTAACAAGCCTGAGATAACGCTTGATCGTCGCGGCGCGCGGTACGTTGTCCGCATACAGTGCCAGTTTTAATGTTGCGCAGCAGGCGTTTCCGATGCCAAATTCTTCAAACAGCTGAGATTCAACGGAATGAGAAACTTCCGCGTCTTTGCCATATTCCGTTCCGGCGATAGTAAATTTGTATTCCCGTTCCGTTCCGGGCTTGTGAAGCAGCTCGCGCCACAGCGCACTTGTCGTCTGCCCCATATCACACCTCAGTCAAATTAAACGTCGCGCCGCCCCACACCTCATTATCGTCTGCCGCTTCTTCAAGCGTGCATTCCATCGACGAGCAGTAAAACGTGCTTGTTCTCATGCCATGCAGGTCAAGGTATTGGACTGTACATGTGGGTTTGTTCAGATCGTCATCAAGTTTTGCCAGCACGTCACGCTTGACGGAGTGCGTTGTATACCTCAGTTTTCGCTTGGTGGTGATCTTGTCGCGCCGCATCGTGCCATCTTTGGTGCGGGTAGTCTTGTCGCTGTCGAGATCGTTTCTGCTCCACCCGTACCCTTTCGTTGCGATTGCGGACGAGTAGTCCGTGCCGTTGATAATAAGGACTTCCATGTTACCCCTCCTTAGTACAGCAGTACGGGCTTACCCGCCGCGCGTGTCATGTTGTTAATGTTCTTCACGGTGCTGCGTGCGATTTCCTTACCGTCAAGCTGGATAACGACCGTAGTTGCACCGCCGCCCGATTCTGCCATAGCCTGCTTAAATGCGTCAACCATCGTTGCAAGTGGCGTTTCGATGTTCGTTCCGCTCTTCTGGTCGCCCAGTACAGCAAGAAATTCCTTGTTGGGGGGAATGACTGCGCCGGTCGCCAGACGCGGAAGATGTACTTCGGAAAGCGACGAAAGATGCCCGCCGATGCTTTTACCGCCAACACCTGGAACCCAGCTCGGGACGGTAAACTTAATCGTGTTGATCTTGCTGATAAGCCAGTTCAATCCCTTGATAATGGCATTAACCGCGCTTTCGGCAATAATGACGATGCTGTTCCAGATGCCTTTAAACACCTTTTTGACGCCATCCCATGCAGAATTCCAGTCACCAGTGAACGCGCCCTTGATAAACTGGATAATGCCGCCAAGAATGTTATCTTTAAGGTTTCTCGCAAACTCGGTCAGATTGCCAGTCAGCGCAAGCACAGCGGTAACTACCGTAGCAATTCCTGCAATCACAAGTGGGATGACGCTACCGGTCAGAAAGAAGAACCCTAACCCCGTTGCCACAATGCCAGCAATTAGTAGCAGCGTATTTTGAAGATTTGCACCGTTATCACAAATATCTTTGAACGCTGTGATAATCATTGCTGCGCCAGCCACTACAAGGCCGATGCCCGCGCCAACTTTGCCGAATGCGATTGCAAGCCCTCCTGCAAGCGCCGCTGTGCCTGCAAGCATCTCAAGCAGATTCTTCCAGTTGACGCCGTTGTTCCATGCGTCGGATAGTCCGTCCCACAGAAGAATCAATCCGCCAACAGCAATGAGGATTCCACCGAGCTTTTGCAGAATAGTGCCAAGCACCCCCGGCAAGCTGCTGCTGATTTTCCACAGCGCTAAGCCTGCCGCAATGAGCATGACTGCATTGGCGATTTTTTTTAAGCGGTCGCTGATGTCGTCCATGTAGCTAAAGTCCGGAGTGATTGCGTCAGCAGATGCGCCACCGCCCGCATCGTTTGCGGTATTGGTGGAAATCTGGTTGATCTCATCAAACGCCGCAAGCTGACTTGCCGCTTTCTTCGCGGCACTGCCCGTTCCCTTTAATGCACTGGTCTCTTTGTTCAGCGCCTTTGCCGAGTTAGCAGTTGCCTTGACGCTCTTGCCGGAGATAAGCGCCACAAGACGCGTGATCTGCGAGACTACTGCCGTAATAACTTTTACAAGCAGTGTAAAGGCGGGGACAATTACACTTACAAGAGGCTGCGCCAGCGTCAAAAGCGCTCCTTTAAGCTGCGCAATGGATTCTCTTGCATCAGAGTTTACCATTACGACATTTTTTACCCAGTCACGCACTTTTGTTAATGCTTGGGTAATAACCGTAAAAACAAGGGCACTGCGGACAACAGATTTTACGCGCTGTCCAAATACTTTCATGGAATCTGCCGCCGCTTCGGTTGCATTGCGCAGCCCTGCGCCTTTGGCTCTTCCCTCGATCTGCTGTGTTAGCTCGACTGCCTGCGTTTTCGCGTCGGAAATCTTATCGCCGGTTTTGTTGAGCTTTTCGTTGAGTTTGTCAATGCTATTTGCAGTTTTGTTAAATTCGCTTTGCAGCATTCGCACGCGCTCGGCCTGCTCGGACACGTCGATTTTCTCATACGTGCCTTTTGGCGCTGTGCGCATATCGGCAAGCACCTGTTTTGCCGCATCTAGCTCTGCGCCGATGTTGCGCAGCCGGTCTTCCATCGGCGTTTTCTGGTCGCCGAGCCGGTTGAATTCCTTTTGTAAGGATTCGATATTGCTTTTAACTTTGTTTAACTCCTGATGGAGTTTTTTGTCGCTAATAGTCGCTTCAAATACGACTTCACCGTCAGCCATAATATCACCTTCTTGCTTTTTGGTTTTTTGCGTGATATCATCCAAGCAGCCATAAATAATGGCAAGGAGGAATGAAAAATGGATAAGATGACTACTTGCAAGGTATGCGGGGCATCTATCGCAAAATCCGCTACCACTTGCCCGCAGTGTGGAGCAAAGCAGAAAAAGCGCCACCCAGTATTGGGGATTATCATTGCTATTTTCGGCATTTGCATGATTGCCGCCGCATTAAACGACATGGGCGATGATCCTGCCGCAGAGAAACAAACGTTTGGCGTTGGAGAAACTGCCGAGCTAAACGGAATCAGTGTAAAGTTTGATTCCTGCACTGAAAGCAATGGATCGCAGTTCAACACCCCTGATGACGGCGATGTGTTTTTGCTTTGTGAATTCTCCATTGATAACAAGTCGGATAAAGATATTGCCGTTAGCTCTATCGCATCGTTCAACGCCTATGTTGATGACTACTCGACAAACCTGAGCATTTCGGCCACCATCGCAACCGATAAAACCCAGTTAGATGGAGCCATTGCTGCCGGTAAGAAAATGACCGGTGTTGTCGGATACGAAGTCCCCAAAGACTGGGAAGAGATTGAAATTCGCTTTACTCCCGACTTTTGGTCTGGAAACGAAATTACATTCATTGCAAACAAGTAATCATTTTCGCCCGATGCTATTTTGCGTCGGGCGTTTTTTGCCCAACCACGCATTGATCGTGTCGTTTTCTTCTTCCGTCATCGGCTTCTTTAGATCGACAAGCCGCCTGTTTTCTCGGTAAAATTCTCGATCCGACTTGTCGAGCGTTTTCCCTTTTGCTTTAAGATTGCGGATTCGAACGATGTTTGCAAACAAGCAATCCCCGATTTCGTAGTACGCCGAGACGAATGACCACCAGTGGAAATAAGGCATTGCACGCACTTCATGTCCCACAACGTGGTTGATAGGAGCCACAATGTATTGAAAGTCTTGCTCCCAGTCCATCAACTTAGGACGCTTGCGATTATCGCCCTCATCCCCGCAGTCGAGGAACCACGTCATTTGCTTTACCGCATCAGAGATATGCTCGTCTGGCATTTGCAAAAAATCGGGATAGAAAATATCCAGAGCAGCCAGAACCTTTTGCCCGTTGTCCAGATCGACCGCAGAAAAGACCGAAAGCACGTCCAACGCCGCACGATAGTCCGAGCGGATAGCATAATCAACGCCGCAGACGTTCAGCGACGTCGGAAGTTCATACATCATTTTCTATACTTTTGGGTGTACTTGCGGATTTTCTCATCGGCAAGTGCCTGTTCGCGCTTTACTGCCTCATCAAACTGCTCGATGATGGCGGTCATAAAGTTCTGCCAAACCGGCGCCCCGTTGGCCGCGGAATAGGCGTTGACGCTGCCAAAAAGTGTATCGGCAATGTCCTGCCCGAACAGGTCATTGATGATGCTACGCATTTCCTTGTCAAGAGAATCAACCATGTCAAAAAGCTCATCATCGGGGATATCCTTTTCGAGCGTCTTTGCGCGGGTCTCCTGCTTCTTGCGTAGATCATCAAACGTTTTGTATGCTTTCTTTGCGAAGTTGACATCCGCAGGGTTAAAGTACACCGTTACAATGCCGTTCACGCCGCGAATGGTATATTCCTTTACACCGGAATCAAAAGTGAGTTCCATATATTCCTCCAAAATGAGGGCTGACAGATGCCAGCCCTCTATTTGTTATTCGCCCTCGGTAAACGTAACCGAGCTGCCAGAAATAGCGGCAGTGCCGACCGTGCGCGTGCCGCCAAGCGTCACGTCGATGGGCATACCGATAAAGCCGCCACCTTCGCCGCCGAGGGAAGAGGGCTTGACCATGCAGGACGAATAGCGCTCCGCAAATACTGCGGTCTTTGCCGTGCCTGCATAGGCGTGGACAATCAGCACATCCTGATTTGCCAGCGCCGCCGCGTTCTGCTCCTTGACCGCGAGATTCCAAACCTTGACGATGGCGGGATCCCCAGCGTCCAGATCAGACGGGTCAAAGGTCTGCGTGATGATGGGTTTCTTCATGGTCGTGCGCGTCGTGCCGAGAATATCCTTCGAAGAATCCTCCTGCCAGTCGTATTCCATACTGGAATCCGTAACGCGCGTACCGAGGGGAGACCACGTGGGGGTTCCGGTTTCGCCCGTGTTGAGGTACGCGATCAGAAGTTCGCGGTCTACGGTCTGCCCCGCCGTGGTGTTAAAGGTCATATCAGCCATTTTTAATCACCTCGTAGTTCATTTTCATAAGGATTTGATGATCCTCGTCGCCGTTTTCATACACAGCGAAAAGCGAGGATCGCGTTGTCGGCTCAATGCGAATGACGCGGTGGCCGTCGCCAATGTCAGGCGGTGTCTCGCTTGCCGCCCAATCGCCCAAGGCGTTAAGCAGTTCGTCAGCTTTGAGCCGCTTGTCGTTGCTATTCCCCGGTTTCATTCGGTAGATGACCTTGAATTGGTATTCCGCCTGATATCCACCGAGGATGTATTTTTGTACGATGTATGCCGCCTGAATCGTAGACAGCGCCATCGCCGCAGTATCGGCGGGAAGAAATTCGAACCGAATCAAATCAACCGGCTTGTCAGGGAATGTGTTTAACCACGCAAGCAACTTTCGGGAGACTTGATCCTCTTCCGCTGCCGAGACCGTCTTTTTAACCTGTTCCGTACTTCTTCACCGCCTTTTCTGCTACACGCAACCACTTATCGAGGTTCTGCGCTTTTGATGCTTCACACCAATGGTCTTGTGCCTGTGGATGCGCCGTGTGGTTGAATACCAAATTGCGGTCAGTCACGACCTTCGTTCCGCCTTTCGGCGCGTATGTGCTGCCGGTATTTGGGTCAACCATGACTTTCCCGTAGTACAAAAATCTTGCGTAAGGCCCGGGGTAGACGATTGCGTTTCCTTCAATTTCGCCTCGATAATCAGGATGAATTCTTGTTCTTACCATTAAAGATCCCGTTTTCATCGGGACAAATGGCTGCGTGTCACGCTCCATTTGTTGAGCAAGCTCATGTTCCGCTGCCGTGCATGCTCGAGCAATCGCTCTCTGCACTTCGTCAAAGCCGCTTGTTTGCACCGAAAACTTGATGCCCATTATTTGCCCCCGACTTCCCAGTGCCTCATGTCGGCGCTTCCGTAGTCCATCGCGTCGACCTTCGTCACTTTGTAGCAGTCATCGTGATACTGCACGACGGTCATATTGTCGGAGATAAACTCACCCTTAACAAACACCGTCTCGCCGCCATTGCCGTTATACGAGAGCGTCCATAGTCCGCTTCTGTCTGCGGCTTTGGCGAACTCCTGCGGTTTTGCGTAAGCCTTTGCAGCGCCCGTCTTACCGTCCACTGCTTCCACGGAGAACGGGATATACAAATTTACAGCGTCCGCGCTCTCAAGGCCGCTTTCGCGCACGTTCACGCCCTTCGACGCTTGCAGCATCACACCGCGCAGGATTGTGGTATAGACCTTTTCGACCTCATCAAGCGTTGTCTGGTCGATCTCCTGCACAATGTTGTAAATCGTTACAGTGTGGGGAGCGTACATCTGCAACCACCTCCGCGATACAGTAGCCCGGTATGGGCAAGGTATTCCATGCACGTTTCTGCAAGCAGTTTCTTCGCACCGTCCGTTGCGCTGAGCGCAGACAGGGCGGATTCCCCACCCGTTGCAAGCGTTCTGGAATAACTACCTACCGTTTCGCTTTTGACTTCCGCGTCATTTGCCGCAGCGTTTGCAAGGTTCTTCACGGCAAGCGCCTGCGCTGATTCAATGACTGCATACTTGTCAACGAGCGCGCAGCAGCACATCTTTACCGCATCCAGATCAGCGTTGTCTTTGGCTTTGTTGCGCGTGTAGTAATCGAGGAAGGAGCTGGCGCGGACAGCAAGACGCGGGAAGTCATTTTCGCTCACGGCACCCATGTAAGTGCCGGAGTAGTATTCAAAGTCTGCGTAAGTCATCAGTGCCCTCCTTCCAAAACTGCGAGAATTTCAGCCTTTTTCATCGAACTGCTGACCCCTTCCACCCCGTTTTCATCGGCATACTCAAGCATTTCAGCTTTTGTCATGTTGGAGAAAGCCGGGGTGTCAGGGTCAGGCTCATTCAGCAGTTCAGTTAGCCCCCCACCGCCGGAGTGATGGAGCCGACCACCACGCCGTCGATACGCTCAGCGAAAAGAGCCATGCCGTTGATAACGGTGTCAGATGCGGTCATGTTGGTGTAATCGGGCTCCTCATGGATACCGATATAGCCGGTGGCATCGGTGGTGAAATCGAACACCTCGCCAAGATCAGCGCCGTTCACAGGGATGTAGTACAGGACAATGTTGTCCTTGGCGGTGGCGTAAATCTTGCCCTTGGGAACGCTGGAGTTGAGAATCACGGTGCCAAGGCCGAGGAAGTTCTCAACGTAAGTCATGCCGAACGCGGTCTGCAAGGTAATGTTTGCGCTTGCGAGGTAGTCAGCAACGTCCAGCGGGTTCAGAAAATACACCGCACCGATCTCGTCATCTTCAAACAGCACCTGCAGCTGGCCCCATGCCTGTGCCAAGGTTGCCTGGAAGGTCGCACCAGATGCCGTGCCCGTGCCGGTTGCGAGGAAGTCGAAAAAGTCTTTTCGGATACCCTTCTGGACGTCCTTGAGCATTTCGTCGGTAGTCATCTCTACTGCCTGATCGTAGCCGCGATCGGTGATTGCTTCGGCAGAGGTGGCTTTGCGCCACTTCTTAAGCGTGATCTCCTTGTAGTTCACGGCTTCGGTTTTGTACTTGCTAAGGGGGATGGTCTCACCCTCAGCAACAGCGCCGCTCTCCAGCGTGCCAGTGGCCTTGTAGCTCTTGAGCACAGTTCCAGCCTGCTTTGCGATCTTGCGGGTCACACCCAAGGCCTCCATCAGCTTTTTGATGGAATAGCCGAACATTTCGGTAAATTCAATTTCGCGCACACGCGCGAGGTCAGCTTTCTTAATGAGTTTAGGATCAGCAGCCATTTTTATTCTTCCTTTCTAAACAAATCCATATTTGCGGCGATTGCAGCGCGCCGCTCCGCTCTGTCATTGATTTGCATAATCTCGTCCTTTGTCATCGGTTTCCCGCCGCCGTTAAAGCGCGCGCCAGTGTCGAAGCGAACGGTCTGCTTGGAGACAAGCCCCTTGTAAGTGCCGTCTACGAGCGCATCAAGAGACTTGGTGTCCTTGATCTTTTCTCCGTCCAGCTCCAATGCGGCCATTTCTTCGCCGCAGCCGCGCATAGCAAGGTCGAGATTCGCGCCGGTGATGTTTTTGCTCTCAAAGTAAGCACGCACGGCCTTTTCCTTTGCCGCCTTGCTTTCCTTTGCCGTGACGCCGGATTTATAAGCTTCAAAGTCCGAGTGTTCCTTCTCGTACTTTTCCTTATAGCCGCCGTCACCCGCTGCCTTGAGGTCATCCAACTGCTTCTGGACGCTTGGCAGTATCTCCGCATCGGCCTTGTATCGGCTTACATCCGCTTTCAGACCGTCCACAGTGTCGGTATGCGCTTCGATGATGGTATCTACCTGCTCATCGGTAAGCCCCATACCCTTCAAAAGTTTTCGTGTAAGTGCCATTGTTCTATCTTCCTTTCCCTTGTCCGCAGTCCGTCGCGGCGATAGATTGTATAAAAACCGCTATACCTCGCGGGTTTTACCTGTTCTAAATTGCGTTCGCCATTTCCCACGCCTTGTGGATTTTCGGGCCTTGCCACGCGATCCAGTCGACAAGCTCCTCGTTTTTGCACCATGCCCCTTCAAAAGAAAGTCCGCTATCCGAAAGACCGCTTTCGTTGAAAAATGCGTGTACAATTTCATGCCGCAGCGTTTGCTTTTGAGACTCTTTTGCCGTTTCTACCGGCTCGTTTTCCCACCCCTTATAGGTTGTCATGTCGCAAATTACGATTTGCTTTAAAAGGTGGTCGCAATATCCGTCAATGCTCCTGCGCTCAAACGCCTCATCGTCGCTGTACTTTTTAACGACAATTTCGTAATCTGTGCCTAAAATGGTGACTTTGCTGTTAGCCATGCGTTCCCTCCTGAAAGGAAAAGAGCCAACCTGTAAGCGTTCCTTACAAGTTGGCTCCTATTGCCCTTTCCCACGCCCTATTGCGCGGAAGTGCTGTGTTTGATTGTTTTCTTAACCTCTAAAACGATGTACCCGTCGCCTTTTCGGCGTATTTCAGCATCGTTTCCGCGCTTCAAAATTGCATCGATTACCTTTTTGACTTCTTCCCAGTTCAATACAGCACCTTCGTTCTCTCCCGCTGCTCCGGCAGCCCTGCCGCCGCGCTGAACGCCTTGTATTTGGCGTTTAACCGCCGCAGCCGTATGTTTACCGCCTGTTCTTCTTCGCGCAATCCTGCGGCCTTGTAGGCGGCTTTCTCGCGCTTGAGCTTTCGTATGGTGCGCTCCACCTTGCGCTGCTCCTGCGTGGCCTCGTATGCCGTATAGGTCTTGCCCTCAAACGTACAGCCCAAACCATCGTCGATATGCTCAAGCTGTTCGTCATTGTATGTGCGCTCACTTACGCCCTCCACCCAGGGGAAACGGCGGTGTCGGCAGTTGGCTCCCTCCAGACCATCAACAGCGCCCAGACCGCAAACGTCATAAATGCTCGGGTAAATATCACCCGCGCGAATGCTGTATACTTTACCTTGCCAGTCCTTGTGCGATGACCACGGAGACGCCCCCGGCTTATCTCGTGCGCCGGAATGGGCAGAAACCTCGAAATATGGTGTCTCAAGATATTCCGCCGATTGCTCCGTATACTTACTGCACAACTGCGATACGCCTGTCATTACAGCACGGCGGGCAGCTACGTCTACATGGTCGCGGTGTCCGCTCTCATAGTCCACCACGCGCAGGCCGCCACTTGCAAGCTCCCTAACGGCGTCTTTGATGGCTTGCCCATAAGAAATAGCCCCGCTTTCTACTTTCAACGTGGCGGCATCTAAAGCCCATTGGTACGCCTTGGCAGGGGGTAGCATTGTGCGGCCAGCGTCCACTAAAAAGCCCATTGAGCGCGTTATGTTGCGCAGTGTTTGCTTCGTCTGCTCGTATATTGCCCAAGTATCTTCTACGCTTATCAGCGTTTCCGGCTGCGTGATGTGCGCAAGGTCAATCAATTCGGTGTAATACTTCTGGTTGCGCTCCACAACATCGTCAAGCAGCTCATTCAACTTCGTTTCACTGATGCCGGAAGTTTTGCGGATCGCTTTCTCAATCTCTTTAAGGTCAATGCCGTGCGCCCGCAGCGCCTTGATGTCCTGCACCGTGACCTCATTCAGCTCGTCCGCAGCCTTGAGCCGGGAGCATATCTCCGTCAGCAGCGTGTCCTCAAGTCCACGGTACAGCTCTGCCAGTTCTTCCGGCAGCGCATCAAGGATTTCTGGCTGAAACGGATATTTCATTTGTTTTCCTCCGTTTCACAATATCGTCATAGTGTGGCTTCACGCGAATTACATTCCAGTCGCATTCTTCAGGCACTTTCCCGTAGAAAATCACCCATTCCGGCGCAAGCCGTTTCATCATTTCTTCGTAGCCGCGCAGAAACAGACGCTTGCTTTCTTTGTTCTGCTGTGTGCCTACCGAGCTAACAGCCACTATGCCGCCGCCAGGCTCACCGTCAAAGCACCAATCATAGCTGCTTTCATCGCTCCATGATATAGATGGATAGACCGTCATGCCGAGCATTTGCCAGTATGCCGCCAACCAATGCTTGCGGTAATGGTTGTATATCTGCATCGCCAGCGGCATATCCGTGTAGGTGGAGAAGTCAGGTGCGCACACCGCCGCAAACTGCAACAGTTTCGGAATGTACTTGTCAGGCGTGTTCCAATATCGAATGAATTGATAATCGTCCACGAAGAAATGCACGATTTTGCTTTTCGTGTCTTTTGCTGTGTAATGGTAATTTATCGGAATAAACTCGCCCTGTGGATATGCCTTAACCGGCTCGATCTGTGGAATGCCGTATTTGCCAACTCCGGGGAATATGAACTTGTCCAGATTTTCAAAGTTAATCATACAGCCCCCAGCAAGCAAAAATGCCGCAAGATACATTTCTGTACCTTACGGCATAGCAAGCGCCCGGAATCAAACCGGAACTTCCTCAAACAAAGTGTGCTGCCATTACACCACTACTTGCTATGCCGATTGTACCATATTTTTTTGACCCGCTCAACCATTTTCTTTTCGGTTGGCGTTAGATTCGCGTATCCCTTTGCACCGTCGTTTTCATTGTGTATATACCCGTGGTGGGTATGTGGGGAAACTTTATCATGCGGCCTGTCAAGATCTATTTGTTTTATGCGCTTGTTCTTAGTGTCGTAGTATGTAATTGCTTTGATGTTGTCGCTTTTGTTGAGCGTTACATACACGCGCCCACTTGTCATTGTCTCCATTGGCGTCTTCTGCGCACCGTCAACCGCCTTGACAAACTTGATATTACTCTCTTTGATAATCGTCTTGAACTCGCTACCGTAAGGCTTGCCCTTTGCACTCATGCCGCTGCTTGCGCCGCGTCCACCCATGAATTATCTCCCCGTTTACATCCATTGTCCGCCGCGTCGCTTTGCTTTGGCGTTGCCTGCCGACGCTTGCCGTTTGTACTTCTCGTATTCAGACCTTGCGCCCTCCATAGCAGTAACCGCCCGTTCCTGCAAAGAAATTTTCTCGCGCAATGCGGCTTTCATGCCATCAATGGACGCTTGAGACATACCGTAAGACTTTCCCATTTGGTTTGCCTCTCGCAAATCGCGTTTTAGTGCATCAATGTCTTTGCGAGTATCCGCAATCAGACTTCTTCCGGTAACATCTTGGTGGACATACATCTGATAGCCGGTTGTCTCTTTGGTTGCGCCGCTTTCAATAGCAAACGCAGCTTCAAAGCTACGGGCGTTCTCCATTTCGATATTGTATGAATTTTTGTAATCGGGAGAAGATGCGTTTCGACTTCCAATGCCGCCACCGGTTCCACCTCTACCGCCCATTACTCTACCTCCTGTTGTCCTTCGGTTGTCATGTCCTGCATCTTCGGTAGCGCCGCCTTTGCGGTCGCCTCGTCCTCGTTAAACCAGCGCATACGAGCTTCCCAATCATTCATAATACCGTCAGAAAGCATCCGTTCCTCTTTGTTAAACTCGGCGTCTTTGTCCTCAATGATGCTGTCATCAAAGTCAATGGAGATTTCGACTTCCTCATCAAGTCCTGCGTCCATATAGCGATTGCCCATGCGAAGCAAAATGCGACACAGCCCCGTAATCGCTTGCTCGAGGATAATTTCATGCTTCCTAATCGTGCGGAACATGGTGCTATTCTCGCTAATGACCTGTGTAGCCGTGGCAATGCTTGTCTGATCAAATTTGTAATGATTCTCGCCAAAGCCGCATTTGCTCGACAATATGTTGAGCATATCTTGCATACCGGTGTTAAACTCTGCTGTACGCAGCGTCATATCGACCTGCTGCAAAATGTTTCCATCAGATGCGCGATCTTCCGGGAGAACGTAGTAAACCGTTTCGCGCTTATCAAAGACCGGCCTACCGTTGATGTCCTTGGTTGCTTCCGGCTGTACCACGATGCGCTTTTTCCCCAGCACAAACTCATTCACATAACTATCGTATGTAATATCAACGCTTTTGAGCTGGTCGATGGCGGAAGCGAACACTGCAACGCCCATAGGGTTATCTTCATCAGAGTTCGCAATGTTCAGGCGGTCGATGACAAACTGCGGCTTGGCGCTTCCTGTGTGGACAACAGGGGGGATTGCTTCAAATCCTCTCACGCTGGTTAATTGAACTTCCTCCGCATCGTACAGGTGGTTTTCAATGTCATATTCGCCGCCGCTCAGCCGATGCACCTGAATGTAAGTATATTCCGTATCATCAACTCGTTTTGTCCACGCGAAAGCGCACTCACGAATAATGCCATTGTCCCACGTCAGCGGGTAGATATTTGCAGCGGTTACATAGTTGATATGAATTCTTCCGGGGTTAGCGATCTCTGCTGTATCAGGGTCAACGCTCATATCCTCCATGATTGGAACATAAGCAACTGTACCAACAGCGGATTTCCGCTCCTGCAATTCATTGGATTTGACTTCCCAGTTATTATCGGCAAGAATCGCATCTACAAATTCCTGCTCCTTCTTGCCCTCAAGCGTGATATTCACGCGCTCGTTCATCAGCAGGTTTGCCCAGTCCTCGCAGACTTTCTTGCCCATGTTGACGGAATATCTGTGGCATTCCAGTTCTTCGATGCCATTCCACACCGTATAACTGTGGAAGTCTTTTACATCGCCGTCATACCATGATTTCCATACATCGATCAGGTCGTAGAATTTGCTATTGATCGTGTCAAAGCCCAATTCTTTAAGTGCTCTGCGAATGTTCACTGTTTCACCGTCCTCATGTGCCCTGCGCGCTCCAATTCCTTGTAGTACGGCTCAATGCTGTACTCAAATGCGTCAAGGCTGTCAATATCAGATGTTCCATCGTCAAGGCGCTCGTCCTCAAACTTATCAGGATCATAAATCGCAGTTTGCAGCGCATCAATCAGATGGGGGCAGTTGCGCGAAACCTTAAAACGCCCCTGCTTCATCAGCAGCACCACAATCCTGATCCTATCTGTGATTTGCAATTTCATTGCGTTCTTGACCTGCGTCCCGAGGTGCATTTTCTGCGCGGTATGATCTAACCCACGAATCAGCACCGTTTCCGCACTGTCTGCCCGCGTCTGGCTGTATCCGTACTTTGCCGTAACCATTTGGCAGAACGTGGCAAAGCGCCTATTCAATGCGTCAGGGTCAACCTCTTCGTTCTTGATGTATTCCTCTTCCAGTGCGACCACACGATAATCTTTTGTAATCCCGGTCGCCTGAAACTTTGTCGCAGACTTTGTCCCGCCGAAGTCAACACCAATGGAAATAACAGAGAATTTCGTTTCCTGTTCTTCCGCCCATTTCAAAGGGTCATCAATCAAATACTTTTCGGTGTTGTTGGCAAAGTCTTTGTAGACAACGCCCTCCGCCGCTACCCAAAGGCCGCGCACATACCGGTCATAGAAAATGCCAGCATACATGTTTTTGTAGCGCGCAAGCGTCTTCTCACTCAAACCGGGGTTGTCAGCCATTTCGAAGTGAAGATATAGTGTGTTCCGTTCGCGGTGTCGCTTAATCCACTCCTGATAGAACCAGTGATGCGGGCTGCCGGGGTTACAAGAGAACCACAGTTTTGCACCGTCCACAGAACATCGTGCAAGCGACTGTTCCACGAACGAGCGCGGCATTAGCACCACCTCGTCCAGCAGCACACCCGCCAGCGTGCGGCCTTGAATCAGCGTATAGCTGGCCTCATCCTTTCCGCCGAACACCTCAAAGTAATTCGTCACGGCGCCGCGCCGCACTTCCATCACCTTGTCACCACGCCGCCAGCGAATGATATATCGCTCTTTGGCAAGGCTCATCGCCGTAAACGGCACGATGATGTTCTTGGTACAGCTATCCACTGTGCGGCCACACACACCGAAGCGCTGACCGCTGAAATTCTCCATCGCCCAGTGGACAAATGACCACATCATGATAGAGGTCTTGCCAGAACGCACAGCGCCGTCGCAGATCAGCGCGTCATACTTGGAATAGGGGAAAGCGAGGATTTTTGCTTGCTTTGGGCTAATCATGTGGCATAAATACAACTACCATAGACGGAAATGGAGCAGAATTTTTACTTCCGCCAAATTTTAATCGTCCTCTAATAAACCGAATTTCCACATTGCTTCTTTTGTATATGTAATCGTGGAACCATTTTGTATCTGTTCTGGCAGGAAGTAGCATTACGACCGTAGACCCGCTAACGGATGCAAATAACGCTCGCCTCACCCATTGCCCGATGCCGCGCCCATATGGAGGATTGCACCACACGGTTCCTTTCCACGGATGTTCCAGTCCGTCTTGTTCCTCCGTATAGAACTTGTCGCATTTTGCATTTTCTGGAGTTGCACACACATCAAGTGTAAATTGAAATTCATTATTTAGTTTATCAAACAAATCTTGTGGCGTTTCCCATAAGTCTGTTTTACTGGAAAACATTAAATCTGTATTCATGTGTCACTCTCAAGCTCCTTTGCCATTTCCTTTAGGCTCTGACTGAGCGCGTCTTCCCTTCCCGTGTCGGCAGGGCTGCCGCCTATCATCGCCCACTTGTCAATCAGCGTTCCCATTGCCGTTGTGATCTGGCTGAGATTTGCCGCCGCCAGCTTTTCCGGGTCGTTGAGCATTTCAAGCCCCTTACCGATGAACGAACACACAAGGTCTTTGTGGTCATTCATGTACTCCATCACATCGGCGGTGTTCTCTTCCTTTTTTTGCTCGCACTTTTCCACAATGTCGGCATTCGCCCGCACAAGGTTCTTGACCGTCGTTGCGGACACGCCGTTGATTTTCGCTGTGGCGCAATAGTTGTTCGTCTGCACATAGTCCGCCAGTATTTTCTTTTTCTGCCGGTCTGTCAGACGCGCAGCCATTGTCACCACCTCAAATCAATTTTGCTACCAGCCCCCGCCCCTTGGCCTTACATAGCAGACTTTACCCGCCCCGAAGGGCAACAACGTGCCGCACTCTCAGGGCAGCGGCTCTCCTCTTTTGGCGCAGACAGCAGGGATTGAACCTGCATCGTCGCGAGCAATCCCGCCTTAATTGCCGCCGCTCTCCCAATTGAGCTATGTCTGCATATCGCGGGGGGCGGTGTGAAAAGATGAAAAGCACCGCGCCCCGCTATGGCGCAGGAGGTTTAACGCCATAAATGAGAGAACCGCAAAGGCTTTTACACCTCTGCGGCTCAATTCTCCCATAATTGCAATGCCCTGACTCACTTATAAGTGAGTTTTGCAAAATATTTTTATAAACTTTTTGGGTAGTCCGACCGCCCGAGCAGATAATCAATAGACACGCCAAAATAGTCAGCAATGCTTATCAGCGCGTCCATTGACGGTTTCTGCGTCCCCATCTCGTAGCGCTTGATTGTGTTGCGGTTCAGCCCGCACAGCTCAGATAACACGCAGCGTTTTAACTGATGGCGCTCGCGCAATCTCCGCAGCCGGTCAGGAAACGTGCTCATTCCTCACCCGCCTTGCGTCTCAACCTGTAGTTTTCCGTTTCCAGCTGATTAACCAAATCGTCACGAGACTTCAACTTCGCCCACAGCGCTTCAATCGTGATTTTCGCCTCGTCCAATGCTCGCAGTTGCCGGTCGATGTCCTTTTGATTCATCGCGCATATCCTTTCCGCAGTAAGGGCAAAAATTGCTCTCAGTGCTTGTTTTTAGTTTGCACGCTGGGCACATGAACCGAAACGCCCAATCTGGCCACGGCGTACCATCATCACCACGGGTAATAACGACCCACTTACTCACGGCTCAGCGTTCTCTTGGCCCATGCCCACAGGTTTCGCCACGGGTGGGCTTCTGCGTAATTTGCGCGCTGCTCGGCATTGTATCGTCTATTACGCATTACATTAGCTATTCTCGATGATGCCGATGCTGTTCGCCATGAGAATGCCATGGTTCTTGCAGGTAGAGCTTCTCGGTGCAACCAAAGCGTAGTAGCCCTCTGGCAGCTCCATCGCTACACCCAGCGAAATGATTTTGAACTCAAGCGGTTCAAGCACTGTGTCTTCTGCGGTGTAAAGGTCAATCCATTCACCGTGAGATTCGGGCAGGATGGTTCCGTGCGTATTGATTCTGACTTTCATGTTCTTCTCCTTTTACGTTTCATACTTATAGTTGAACCCGTCAAGTCTGTACGGGTCTCTCACTTGTCCTGCGCACCTCGCCTGTACAGCGCTTTTGCTAATGAAGTTAGCTTTTGCAGCGTCGTTGACAGACGGGTAAATTGCAATTACTTTACAGCTTTTGTCGAGCTTCATAACTGGTCTCCTTCGACTTTCGGAGAGCTTCGCGCACTCGCTCTTTGTCAGAAACTTCAGGTTTCTCGCTCCGCAGTCAAACTTTGAGCCGTTTTTGTGAACGATGTTGAGCCCCGGTCTACGCCCACCAAGGAACGCATCAGCGACGAGCCATACAACCGGAACGTCAACCTTCCGATTGTCCAGAGTCCGCATTTTGACGCAAGCTCTTCTCCTACCGGCCATATATGGTCTCAGGACTTTCCAAGTCCCATCTGGCATCTGCTTTCGCACATCTCCATCTTCATTCACTTGGTATCGGTATTGGTATCCGCTCACTTCTACCCACCCGTCGTTTTTCTCGGCCAAGTTGCTGTTCAAGTCGTTCACTCTCCCCCTATTTAACCAACTCTTCTTTCCACGCTTGCAGCGTCTCATCACACCATCTTCCATCGCAACTTCCAATCACCGTCTTTACCCCGTCACAGCGTTCGCAAATGTCAGGGACAAGCATCTCGATAAGCTCGTCATCCGTCTTCCCTGCATAATACTCGCCGTTGGTCAGCCGCTCGGCCACGCGCAGGTATCCTCGCTGGATGTGATTGAAACAGAACTGCATCTGCCACGACAGTACGAACGCTTTGTGGACTGTCTTCCACTTACTTCCCTGCCGAATCATGAAATAGTCGTGCTCGAACAGCTCGTCGGTGCTTTTGACAAGTGCACCGGGGCGGAACTTACGCTTCGTACTCATTTATCTCGACCTCCTGTCAGTCTGAAATGTATGCTCGTCCCTCAGAGATACCGCCGACGGTTTTTCCCCACATGAACTGGTACTTCTTCTCGTCTCCGTTGAGATTCCAGTTCAGCGTCTCTTTCATGTCCTGCACATCAAGAAAGCGTTCAATTCCGCGCTCGTGAATCTCCTCTTCCGACCAATAGCGCTGTAAGGGCCTCTTGCTTAGAAGCGCACTCATCGTTCGCCCGCCCAAGCGCCGCCTCGGTATCAGCGAGCTTATTTCGCAGCGCATCCGCGTCCGCTTTCAGATTCGCGATTTCGTTCTCACGGTTGATGGCCTCGCCGTTCATCTGGCTGATCTGCTCAGTCAGCGTGCCGATCTCTCCACGCAGCTTTTCATTTTCCTCGGCCAGTTTTACGCCGTCCTTAAAATGCGCCGCCGCCTCGGCTTCCGCCGCTTCCTGCTTTTCCGCGGCTTCCTCCACCATCTTCGCCATCTGATCTTTGGTGTACTTCTTGATGTTGATGCTCATAATTTTGCTCCTTTCATTCGCAGCTGTTCTTCTCGCCCTCTGTCGCTCACGATGCTCACGACCTTGCAGTCGCCGTATCGCTCGATGTCCATGGCAATGCGCTCTTTGATGCCCTGCGCGTCAGCGGCGAGGACGTTGGCTTTAATCGTAATCGTCAGCATGGTTCTTTTCCTCAAGCTTTTCGCGCAATTCCAGCACCATGTCCTCATAGCATTTTTGGCACAAGATGGCTCGCTCATTTCTTCCGTTGAAGCGAATCCTCGTATAGTCATAATACGTCTTGAAGAACAGCCTTTTTTTAACTGCAACTTTGGTGCCACACACATCGCACGTTCTTTCTGCAAAATACTCAGCCAATATTATCCCTCCTTCGGCTCGCCGTAGCTGCAAAAATCGTCTTGCTGCATCGGCTTCCCACTTAACGTGCAAAGAGCCTCGCCTGATGACACCGCAAAACTATTGATATATGCATACTTGCAGCCCTTGCACCGAGTAATGACCACAGCGTCAACGGTGGGAGCGTTATCAACAGCGTTATGGATAAGACGCAAAGCCGTACCCCCAGTAACGATCCATTCCTCATCTGATGGCTCATAGGGTTTAAGGTGGTCAAGCACCCAGTCAGCATCAATCAGCCTCATTGCTGTCACCTCCGTCCGCGTCAAACATTTCAAGGTCGACCTCAATGTAATCTTGCCCATCTTCATCGACAGCAACATACACGTTTCCATCATCCGCAGGCAGTGCCACTTGCAGGCAATCAAGCTCGTCGCCAGTCATGCGCTCAAAAGTAGCAGCATCAATCTCTGCAATTCTGAAACACTTTGCCATTATTCTTCTCCTCCGTCCATCTTCGCGCCGCAATCCTCGCAGTACTTTTTGGTAGGCTTGTCCCAACTGCCCTCAGTGGCAATGACAAAGCCGCACACAGGGCAGCACCACTCATCCCCGCCAAGATGCTCCCAGCGGGTGTGCACTACCGGGGCCACGTCAGCGCTTGGTATATTTTCTAAAGCATCAATAATCTCATCCCAAGCGTCATACTTCTCCCTGTCTGAGCCATAAACATAACCTCTGCCGTATCGTCCAACAGGGCAGAGTTCTTTTTGCTTTTCTTCAATTATCGCAATTGCCGCTTCTCGCTTGAGGTATTCATCCATTGTCAGCACCTCCAAATTCCGCTTCGTATTGCTCCGGCGTAATAACCGTGATGTCCTTTGCAGAGTAGCCCAAGACGGATAAGCACATCAACTCCGCCAACTTCTCCTTGTTGATGGACGCCGCAACGTCCTCATAAGATACGCCGGGTTTTGCCTCAAAGCGGATTTGAGCGCCGAACGCCCCGGCTATGCTAAAGCAGATTTTGTATTCAGCCATTGTCAGCCCTCCTGTTCCACTTTTCGATGATAAATTTGGGTTCGCTATATACGCCACTTTCAAAATCACACTCTGGACAGTATATATAGCACTCTTCTGGGCTGTTGCCATCTACTGTTTCAAGTATTGCTTCTCCGCCGCAGAACGGGCAAGGTTTCAGGTCATACATCCTTCGTCGCTCCACATAGCACCAGCTCTGGGGCGGGCGGCGAAGCGGCAAAGCCCCATTGTTGCAGATACCGTTGTTGTTGCTATACATGGCGCAGGCCTCACAGGATAGGTCATTAGGGCAAGACCGCCGGAACTCCTTCAAGTCCCGCGGCTGGTCATAAATGCGCAAGTCGGAGATATGCCAGCCGTAAAGCGGTGTTCCGTGTCCATAATCCCATAGTGCTCCATTTTCAAGACAAGTCTGGAATACATAATCATCGTCAATGTCATAGATGCCATACGGATCGTTTGCCGGGACAAGTCTATCTATGCGATCGCAGGTAAATTCCCCGATGACTTTGCCATTACACCGACAAACGGTATTTGTGCGATAGTTGAGCTTGTCCAGTTCCCCGCAGGACACAGAAATGTAAGGGTGATCCATAGTGCAATAGATATAGCACTTGAACGGTGTTTGCAGCTTCGGTCGCGTTTTTCGTACCTCGATGGTTTTCTCACCATTGACGATCTTCTCGCACCACTTCGGGCGGATGCTCAGCATAACAGCCTTACTCATTTTTCATTGCCTCCAATGCCGCTTCCGCCGCCTCGCGGGTGAGGAATACGGTCTTGCCGAAGCCCTTTATCGATACTCCGTATTCCCTTCCGCGAGCGCCTATTGGCTCGATGCCAACAAAGCCAATCTCATTACCCAACCCGATCTGCTTAACCTCGCACTCGCTTATATGCTTGTCCGTGTCCAGTAAGGCAAACACCCGCTGGCCCACCTTGCACGGCAGCACCACCAGCCGCCCGTCCTTGTCAGCCTCGGCCAGCTCGCGCAAGCGATTAAAACTGCAAAGGCTTTCCAAATCAGCAAGACGCATCAGCTTCAGTGTGATCTCGTCCGCCTTATCTTTCGGCAGAACTTCTTCCGGCGCCCACCCGCTGTCCTCGTAGGCGGCGATCCGATCCTTGAGGCGATTGCGGCAGTACAGCGCGGTGCAGCTATCCATCGGCTTACCATGCTTACCCGTCCAATCCGCTTTACACTTCTGGCAGTCCATCATTGCCTGTCCATCGGTGTCGCGCTTCGTCAGTCGTTCCATTACTCCACCTCCTGCGGCCAGAACTCGCGGCGGCACTCGTAGCAAGTTATCGGAGCGGCATCTTTTTTCTTCGGGCACACGTTGTCTCCATAGACATCTGCTGGGCAGGCGTACAATACACTTTGACGATCAATCCTTGCACAAGGATAGTTGCCCAGAAACACGCTCTGCCGCGTCTTGACGGGATTCATCTTTACCCATTCCTCAACTTCGGCCACAACGTCCTCTGGCGAATCCGTCTCTCTGCCAACGCGTAGATAAATGAAACGATTCTTCGGCACTCCCTTTTCATCCATGCGTCTCAACTGCTTGATAAATTCAATAGCGTCCATAATTACCTCCCTAAAATTTGAAGCTCTCTTTGAGCTTGATTCCGTGTACCTCCGCCGTAAAATAGCTGCCCTCAAATGCGGCAGACTTCCAGCTAAATGGTTCGCCAATGTACATAGTCATTCCCCCCCAAATCTCAATTTTGTCACGGCAATGGGGAATTCTTCGATCTCGCTCGCCCAGCGTGCCGTTCCCTTGCCGTTGTGCCGCTCGAACACCAGCGGGAAGCCGCCTATTCCGTCAAACAGGCTTCCCATCATAACAGGGCGTAGATATTGCGCACTGATGCGCTTTGCCAGAAAGTCCCAGAATGGCAGGGCGATGGAGTTGCCCAGCGCCTTATAGCGCGGGCTGTCGCTTGGCTTGCGCAGTTTGCCCTTGCTGTCGCGCCACTCGCCGATGTCAGTCCATTGGTCGGGGAACCCTTGCAGCCGTTCGCACTCCATCGGGGTAAGGCGGCGCACGATCATGCCCGTTCTCACGGTGTTCTGCAAATTGTAGCTGACCCCGCCGTTTGATTTGGCCTGTAACGTTCCGTTTGTTTCGCCCCCCCTCGCAAAAGTTCCGGCAGTCGACGCTTGCAATATATGCCGCCATATCTTCACGGCATGGGTCACTCGCCCTTGCTCTCAACGTAGGCGAGATTTCACTCGATACGACCAACATATCGTTGTAAGCGTCCTGCCCGTTGTAGCTACCGGCATGAGCGCCGGGTGAAAGCGTACCTGTCACCTCTTGGTACGTCAGCGGCACTTGGTTGCCGCCGGTGCCCATCCTTGCTTGCAAACTGGGAACGACCTCGCCACACTCGCGGATGACGTCACAAGCGTGTGTCATATCCAGTGCCACGACCGCGGGCTTGTTACCTCCGCACTCCGCACACAGAGTGGGGGCTTGCTCCTCGGCGTAGCCGATGCTTCGCGCTTGCTCGCTGTTGCCGAGCTTAAACCCGGCGCATACAACCGGCTGATTGTTCCCGCTCATGCCGGCCGCTGCGGTAAGTGTAGGTGATCGGTCGTCTGTCCGAAGTTCTGCGCCGCCCTGCTGTGTAGCCATGCATACGACAACATTAGATGGTCTCGATGGTCTGTTTTCTCCTTCTGCCCGCAATGTTTGAACGCCATTCTTCCAATATCCAACACCTGTTTCTCCGTAAGCATGTGCTATACTTTCGCCTGTTCTACCAGCACCGCTTTCAGAATCTCCGGTAAGTCTTTCCCGCGCCGCTCCGCTCTCCGTAAGATACACTGACACGCTTTTGCGCTCAAAGAGTATTTCGCCTGCGGTGTCTCCTCCAAAATCTGCGACAACCGAGATACGACGGCGACGTTGGGGGACTCCCCAGTGTTGCGCGTCATGCACTCGCCAAGCCACGCTCCATCGTCCTCCCACTTCATCGTGGTAGCCCCCCCAGGTGTTCCAACCCTTTTCAGGCACTTCAATATCGGGGGCTTCCGGTTCTGCGATGTGGATGATCTCTTCGAGGACTGCCGCGAAGTCTCTCCCTTTGTTGCTTGAGAATGCTCCGGGCACGTTTTCCCAGACCATAAACCGAGGTCTGACCATGTCACCTGTCCGTCCGTTCTTTCTGTCACGTTCTCTCATCTCCTTTACGATGCGGACCTGTTCCATGAACAATCCGCTTCTTGCGCCGGCCAATCCAGCACGTTTTCCTGCAATGCTCAAATCCTGACACGGTGAGCCGCCCGTGATAACGTCCACGGCCTCGATCTCCGCGCCGTTGATTTTCGTAATATCGCCAAGGTGCTTCATCTTCTTCCCTCGCATTCCGCCATTTCGCCAAGCCGAAACTGACTGATGCGGCGCACTTCGCGAACGTTTTTGAGCCGTTCGCCCAACTCTTTTTCTGTCAACATCTTTTCGCTCCCTCATTTCGTTCGTTGATAGCGCCTCGTCTTAAACTGCCGCGCGCCCCAATAGGCACCGCGTTCCTGCGTTTGGCGCGCTTCTTCTTCCTTCGCCTCGGTGTACTTGGCGATATCCGCCTGATAGTACGGGCAATCGCCGTGACAGCCTACGTGCCGCATTGGCGGCTTGCAGCTGTGGCAGTGTTCAAAGCTCATGGGCGCCCTCCACGCTGCGGATCGTCACCGCCGTAAACGGCTCACCGTCCGTGTAAATTTTCTGTCCGCAAACGCTGAACACGGCAGAATCGTCCTTGTAAGCGTAACCGTTAAGCGCGTCCAAAACCGCCTTGATGATGTTATCAATATCGCCGCGCTTGAGGTACGGGGTTAAATGTAGCTTTTGCCTTTTGCTCTTTGCCGTGCCGGATGGGATGGGGTAATAAGCATTGACCATCACGTCAAGAGCTTCTCCATCCTCAAACGGCTTTTCCCCGCACTTGAGCCATGCCGCGCGAATTTCTCCCTCGAAAATCTGCGTGCTTTTTGGAGTGTATGTCCCATGCCGCGTAACACGCGGTCTGCCCTTTGGTACAGGCCTTCCGTCCACGGTAAATAAAACTACTCGCTCCATGCGTCACCCTCCCATTTCGGCGGCAGCCGCTTCCCACGTTAGCTTGTGTTCTCTTGCATAACGCGATACGCTCGGCATGAATTCCTCCTGTTCGGCTATCCGCTCGATGTATGGCTTCATCCACGCCACCGAGACGTGCGGGGAAACTGCGCCCCTGATCTTTGCAAGCACTTGGCCGACCTTCGGGGGGAATCCCCTCGTATCCTCGGCAATCAGCGCATTCACTGCTTCCATCGCTTCGGTGGGGTCTTCATTGCCCAGCATGTCCGACCAGAGGGACACCAGCTCTTCGGCTTCTGCACGGGTCATCTTGGCATAGGCTTGCGGATAAGCCTGCTTCAATCGCCCCAAAAGGCTAATTACGTCAGCTCTTTCCACGGTCCTTTTCCTCCTCCAACAACTCGGCAAACACATCGCCACCGACAAACGCCTTATTCTGCGGCGCTTTGCCGCCCTTGTCCTGCTCTCTGGCAAGCCAAGCGGTGATGAAACGCTTGATCCCTCCGCGTGTCTTCCTCTTGGTAGGGTTCGCGTCGCACCATCCCGCCATGTGTCTGAGCTGTTGCAGAACGTCAACGTTCGGATAGAGCTGCGACCATTTGGCCCTGTCATTCTCCGACACGTCGAAAAAAGTCCCGTCATTTAGCGGCAAAGAAATCACCGGCGGCGCGTCAGCCGCTTGCGGCTCAGCGCAATATTCTCCCTTGCTATCGTTAGATAGCTGGATATTGGTTTCGGTATTGGTATCGGTTTTGGTTTCGGTATTGCCATTTTTGCCATTGGCAGGCATGGCTTTGCTATTTTTGCCATTAGCAAAAATGCGTTTGCCATCTTGCCATCTTGCGGCAGCGCCAGCCTTGCCAGCTTCGCTTCTCGTTGTAGCAATATCGTCATAGCTTGCCTTAAAACGGTCTTCCTGCGCCATCATACGTTTGACAAAGAATCTCTCATTGCCACAAAGCGCTATCTGCTCTCCCGTCATGCTGTAAACCAGCAATGCCCGCGTTAGCCGACCGAACTCTGCATCGTTGAGCGCATCCATCTCCTCTAAATAATCATAGGGGAGTGCTGCATAGTTTCTTGCCATCTAAGCACCGCCTTAAAACGGAGGGTCGCTTGCCTCGTCGTCTACTTCGGCATATTCCTGTGGAGCTGCGTCGTATCGAGGTTCGTTATCCTTTTTACTGTCGCCAAAATAGATGTTGTCAGCGATGATCTCCGCGTTGCGGCGCTTATTGCCGTCCTTATCCGTCCAGTCGCGGACAGTGAGCTTGCCCTCAACCACGACCATGCGCCCTTTGCCGAGATACTGGCAGACAAACTCCGCCGACTGTCGCCACGCTACCACGTCGAGAAAATAGGTTTTCTTCTCGCCGGTTGCCTTGCTCTTGAAATCGTCATCGACGGCAACGGTGAAACTCGTGACCGCCGTTCCGTCCTGCGTGCGGCGCAGTTCCAGATCACGCGTAATGCGCCCCATAATACAAATTCTGTTCAGCATGATTCGTCCTCCAAATAGTTTTTCTTGAATACCGCCATGAAAGTGTCATGGCCATAAAGTTCTTCGAAACGCTTCTGACACTCGCGTTTCAGCCGCATATCCAGCGCGTGGCCGTTCTTCCCATGCACGCCGTAGTCGGCCATGTTGTGCCAGTCGGCGCGCAGCCATACCCAGCAGCCCCAAACATCGGACAACTGACGACGCCCACCTCCGTAAATATGGTGCCTTGCGAGATTTTCTGTAGACGCGCTCATGTAGCACTCTTTTTTGCCCTGCATGATGCTTTTACTCATTTCGCCGCACCCCATTCCCGTTCAAGCTGGTTGTCCAGCAATCGGATTTGCAGTTTCATCGAGTTAATGGCTTCCTGCGCGGACTTGTAAACTACCTTGGCGCAGTCGCGGTCAAATCTGAGCTTTGCAATCTCCGCGCTGCCTCGGCATACGTCGGAAATGATCGTTACCGGCGTCCCGTTGTCTCGAGCCGAAAGAATCGCTTTTGCGAGGGCTACGCGGTAAGCCTGTTCCGCTTCCGCGTATTTCTGCCCGCGCTTTTTCGATTCACTGACCGCAACATCAAGCAGACGGCAACGGTCTTTGATCTCAGTGACAAGGTCATTCATTTGCTTTTCTCCTTGCCATCATGCACGCCCAACAGAGCGGCTCACCGTAAGTTTTCTTCGCGTTCTTGGCGACATCTGCAACAGAATATTTCTTGCCGCCGTGCGTCACCGGGTAGATAGGCTTTCCGCAGTCCTTACAAACCGGTTTCCCAGCTGTCTCGTTTGGCTGCTGTCTCTCCGGTCTTGGGGTGTACTTGGTCGCATCTTTTGCCCAATACACATCCGCGCCAAACCCAAGCGCCTTGCAAGAAACCGAGATTGCATCGGTCAGCGCCATTTTGAAACATTCATCGGAGGTGTAAAGGCCGTTTCGTTCACTGGCAACAAACGCGCTGCCGCCCGTTCCGGGGATCGCATCTGACCACGCGCCATCGACCTTAATGAAAAGGTCAATGTCCACAAATGCAGAAACCTCATTGTTCGCGCCCTGCTCCAAACGTTTATCCGTGATAACATACTTCCAGCCGATCCCACAGGGGCCGAACTGCTCCGTCAGCGCCTTAATGCGCCACATTGGGTTGATATCAGTCTTGCCTTTCAGCCGTCCCGCTTGAATCTCACGTTGCGCAGACGGCGGGACTTGACGCGCGCGCTCATAAATCTCAAGGTTTTCCATCACTTTACCCCCATGCTCATGCCCTGTACGAGCGTTGCGCCGTCAATCTGAGCGCCGTTTTTCAGCAGCGGGGCAAGGTCGGTTTTGCTCACCGTGGGCGCGTTGTAAGTAACCTCGCCGTCGTGACCGTTGGCGAGCATCCACGCCACCACCGCGCCCATGTCGGAGACCTCCACACTGGTGGTCTTGCGATAACTGATGGAGCATCGGGGGGTGGAAAACTTCTCGCCGTTCAGCACAGAATCGAGATATTTTTTCTTGCTCTCTGCTGCGCGCTCTAAAGCCTGTCTGCGTGCCGCAAGGGTCTTCTCTTCTTCGCGGATTGCCTTTGCTTCGGCAACGTCGTTTTTAATCCAAAGAGCGATGTTCTCGATCTTCTGCTCTCTTGCCATGTTCAGCTCCAAGAGCTTTTCAACGTCAAGGATTTCGCCGGTCTCGGCATCTACACATTCCGCAAGCGCGGAATCAATCTGATAAAGGTTCATCTTTTACCTCCGTAATATTGTCCGTGCCACAATAAGGGCACACGGTTTGAGTGGTAATCGTCCAGTTCTCATCGTCCATATTCTCGCGGTACGCATAAAGCGCAGGCTCTCGAAAATCCGCGCCGCAAGCCCAGCAGTGCATCATTCCTCCGCCTCCAAATACGCCATCGCGCTCTGCACGCCGAACACGCGTGCCGCCTGATGTTCGTTGAAAAACACGTCGATGTGGTTGCCGTTCACGCCGCTCCCGCAATCTTCCGCGATATAGCTGTGCTGCGTGCCGTCCGGCCAGATCAGAAGCACGCGCGTCCCGTAAGGGATCACCTTGGGGTCGACCGCGATCGTTCGTCCCTCGGTCGCCAGCGTGCCGGTCGCGGTGTAGCCGCTTGCCCACTTGCCGCAGCAGCAGCGTCCGGGGCAATAGGCCGTGAGCGTAAACTCGCCGAGAAAAACGTCGTTGCACACCGCGCTTTCAGCCGCAGGAATGTCCCGCGCGGGATTATACTCCTCTACGATGGGGGCTTCTTCCGGTTCCGCATCGACCGCCTGCGCGCTGGTGGCGAGGATTGAAATCACGATCAAGAGGACCGTCGCCCCCAGACACGCCGCCGCAAACAGCGCCGATTCATCGGCCTTGCGCTGCTCTCTCGTGCGCTTGTCGTGCCGTCTCATCGTCTACACCCCCTGTCGATGTACGGCAGCAGGTCATACAGCACCTTGCACACCGCGCACGCGCCGATGACGGCAAGGCTCGTGGTGAAGTTGCAGCCGTTGAACACGATCACCGTAGCGGCGATGCTGCCGAAAATCAGTGTGTCAGTCATTTCGCGCCTCCGATTAGCATGAGCTTTTCCGCGTCCGTAAATTGCAAAACTCGGTCAAGCTCCCAAATTTCATCTAAAGTCCAGCGGGAACGCCCCGCCATGCGATTGCAGATTTGTGTTTCTGACAAGCCGATTTCCTCGCCCAGCTCCTTGCTGGTGCGAATCAATGCTCGTCCCATCGCACCGCGCACGGCTCGCTCAAGGTCGTTTCGCCGTCGCGTTAACTGTTGTGGCTTTAGCATCTTGCCTTTTCCTTTCTCGCGTGCTACAATAAGCACAGACACAATATCTTGTGGTGAGATTTGTCCCACCCGCCCCGCTCGATGCTGCAACATTGGGCGGGGCATTTTTTACTGCCCATCGCTGGATTTCAGCGCCTTATCTGGTCTTGCAGTCTGCGCGGCTTTCACTGCCGAAATAAGCGCACTTGATACCGAAGTAACCGGCCCTATGTATTCGTCGGCGTTGAGCTTGCTAAGAAACTCTGCAACTCTTTCCGGGTCGCCGTAAGCGTTCAAATGGGGTGTAAATCCCAAATGACTCAATTTCGACGTGAAGCCCTCCGTCATTCTTGTTGTTCATGCGCCCTCCTTGCCCGCTCTTTCGGTCTGCGCTGCTTCCGATGCCGCTCTGACTTCCGCTTCGGTCACGCCGTACATTCTGGTCAACGGTCTAATGTACTTGCTTGCGATACCATTCACACCGCGTTCCCAGTTCGACACCGCGGAAACTCTTACACGGAGTTTCTTTGCTACGTCTTCCTGCCGCAAACCGGCATTTTCTCGAATTGCCTTTAATTCCAAGCGTTCTCCCCTCCTTATAAAGTTCAGAACTTTATATTGACAAACGCAACCAACACCGCTATTATGTAAGTGTCAGCCAACAAAATATCGGTTATAAGTCCGCAAAAACGGGAAATCCGTTGGGGGCTTGGTTTTTTGTTGCCTTAATTAAGTTCTGTAAGGCTATTATAGCTTACATAACGGTGGATGTCAACGCCTTTGACAACAAAATGTAGGATTTAGCAGAATGGACAAACACATGTCGTTGGATTTGGCAGTTATTATTAAAGTATGGCTTACAATATTTTTGATGACGGATCTAAAACGCTCGAAGAAAAAAACGACGCTTATTCTCAAATAAGAGAACAAGAGGTCGTTAGATTGAGAAGCTTTTATGATTTTTCAACCGTTGATGGGATAAGAAATATTCCTGTCCCATGTACAGAGGTAAACGGAGATTCCCCTACAGGCCGTGTAGAATATTACTTGCGCGGTCAGTGCTTCGCAAAATACTACAAAGAGAAAAATATTGCACTTGCCGTAGAATGTGTAAGAAAAGCACATAGCTTAATGTTTATATCAGATATGGTTTGGAAGTACGATGCTTACATATCTGACATAACGCATTTGCACAATTTAGGTGCACATAAGCAAGCATGGGAAGAAGAAGCGCGAGTTGATTCCTATTTTCAAAAAGTTGGAATATACCCGCATCTCTCTATAAGAGATTTTCCAAACGTATTTGCATATTTTAAATGGAAGCGCTTAATTAAGAAAATGGAAGAAGAACGAATTAGAAAGCGTTCTATCCGACATGAATATTATCGATTGCAAGAATATCTTCCTGCGTTGTGCCCAAAATCATTATCTGGATACTCCAGAATGAAAAACTCTAATTCTAAAGCCTATCAAAAAATATTGGCCCAAGCGGCATTATACGGAATAGATATAATTTAAAGGAATTTAATATGCCGAAAACATTAAATAGCGTTACTCTCGGTAATAATTGCGTTAAATTTATCGAGGCTTATTGCAAAAGAAAAGACATTAGTGAAGCTTCGTTTTCTCGAAAATTTGGGAAAAACAATAGATGGGTATCTGACTTACGCAGAAGCAAAAATTTGAATTTGCCATCAAAAGAACTTGCTGTGCAAATGTGTTTAACGCTCAACGTCTCCCCTGATGACATCCTCCTGCACGAGGGAAAAACCCCGGAAGAAACCGCCAAGTGCTTAGAGGATATCGAGGCGGTGCGAAAGCTGGTCGAGGCCGAGGGGAAAAAAGAAGCCCCCGATCCGAAGATTGAGGGTGAGGATGCACAGCTTGCGCAGCTTATTGCCGGGTTTAGCCGGTTGTCTCCGCAGCAGAAGAGCGCGGTGCTTGCTGTGATAGAAGGTTATCAACCATCGCAAGAATAACATTTTTCTGCTCTGGCGTCAGGTTGGCAAAAAGTTCTGCCGCTTTTTTCGTTTGTTCGTCCATAATTATGTCCCTCCAAATAATTATAGTAACGGGGCTATATGTCGATTATCGCGCAAAAGTGCGGTCGAAAATGCAAAAATAAAAGGTGATGTGCCAAATGGCGAAGAGCAAAATCCCCGGCCTGTCCTTTAGTTGGAAGCGTGCGCTCGGAATCACGAAGATAAAAAGGACAATTTCAAAAGCAACTGGGATCCCAACGACCAAAGCAGGGCGGCAAAGAAAACTTGGCAAGCTCCTTGGTATGAAGTAAGATTCGCCCTCGCCGCCTCTGCAACAACGGCGAGGGCTTTTTGCAGCCAGCGGGGAGCGGTCGCCGCTGCTTGTTTTGACCATACTCCGCTTTACCTTGGCAATTCAACACCGAAACATTGCAATAAGACAGCGCTCGACGTGGTTCGACAAGCCCTCATCTTACGACTTCGCGGCGCAAAAATCGAAGAAATTAAGGTGGCATAAATGAACATTCAAGAAGTGTGCAGAATCCGTAAAGAAGAATTGAAATTGACCTATCAGGACATTTCCGACGCTTCCGGCGTACCTCTGTCCACCGTGCAGAACTTCTTTTCCAAGTTTTCTAAAGCTCCGTCCATCTACACCGTTGCGCCGATCTGCAAAGCGCTTGGAATTTCGCTTGATGAAGCGTTCGGGATTTCCGAACACTTGACGCCGACCGAAGAAACCTTGCAAGCACGCAACGACGAGTTGGAACGCCACGTTGACGCGAAAGCGGACATGATCGAGATCATGCGGCGTGGAGTGCGTATCCGCAACAGCGTGATTGCTATAATGTTTGTCATTATCGTCTTACTGGCTGCATGGTGCTTGTACATTGATTGGAGGGGAATTTGATGAAGATACCGAAAGCAAAACTGCTACCGTCCGGCAACTGGAATGTCAGTGTCATGGTAGACGGAAAGCGCGTGTCCGTCACAGCGCCTACCAAAAGGCAAGCGGAGAATGAGGCTGCCGCGTTAAAGTCCGGCGCAAAGTCTGCCGCTCGTGCGTCTGAGCGCACGGTTGGAGACGCTATCGACCGATACATTGACAGCAAGGACGCGATACTCTCCCCTTCCACCGTCAACGGGTACAGAAAACTCCGCAAGGTGGTTTTCCCGGAGCTGATGGGCGTTAAGTGCTCCGCGTTGACGCAGGATCGCGTGCAGCGTGCCGTGAATAAGATGGCGCGGGGAAAGTCCCCTAAGTACGTCCGCAACGCTTACGGCTTATTTACGGCGGCAATGTCGGAGGAATGCCCGGATAAAGTGTTCCGTGTATCTTTGCCGCAAAAGGAAGCGCCTAAAATCAAAATACCTACCATGGAAGAAATCAGAACCTTACACGAAGACTGCAAAGGCACAGCGTTTGAATTGCCTTTTCTTCTGGCTGTCTGGCTCGGCCTCCGTACATCGGAGATCAGAGGTCTAACATGGGATTGCCTTGACGGCGATATTCTGACGATCAAGCAAGCAATGGTAGACGGTGAGGCCGGCCCGCAGCTCAAGCAGCCAAAAACTTACAGCGGCAACAGAAAGCTAAAAGTGCCGCCGTATATTATGGGGCTGATTGAAGCAACGCCGAGAACAGATGAGTATATTGTTCACGCGACCAGGAACGTGCTGTATAAGCATCTGCAACGCGCGTGCGCCCGCTGTGGAGTTTCGCCGTTTCGCTTTCACGACCTCCGTCATGTAAACGCATCGGTCATGCTCAGGCTTAATGTTCCCGATAAATACGCAATGGAGCGCATGGGGCACTCTACAAACAATATGCTTAAAAACGTATATCAGCACACCATGGATGATAAAGCCGTAGCAGTGGCAAATGCCGTTGACGGCTTTTTTGAATCCGAATTTCATCTGTAATTTCATCTGCAATTCATCTGCAAAAACGCTGTTTTAAGCGCACTTAACTTGCAAATATCGCAAGTAATGCGTAAACAAGTAAGCCAGAAAACCCTTGCAAATACAAGAAAAACCCCGCAGCTGTTGAAACTGCGAGGTTTTTTCATTGGTGGAGGCGGCGGGAGTCGAACCCGCAACCGAATCCGCAAAAGCATTGATATTACAAGGTTTTTTGTAACTCATCTGCAATTCCATCTGCAATTTACTTTTCCAGTTTGCGCATGACGCTATTATAGACGCGCTCGTTTACAATTTTCAAACTGTCCATCAGCTCGTCCATGATCTCCCACGCCTTGTCCGGCGGAACATCTGCCACTGCGCGCAGAAAATCGCTGTCGCCGTATGTTTCGACGTTGACCGGCGCGGGCGCTGCAGAGTATGCCGTTGGCAAAGCTCTCTCCCTGATGCCGCTTTGCTGGTCACGGATAGCATACAGCACGGCAAGGCGCTCATAGTTTGTCCAGCTTGATTCTTCCGTTTCAAGGCGAGCTATCCAGCGCTTGACCTCGTTCTCGTCGACCATAGGGGCGCACCCCCTTTAGCCCTCAATCGTGTCCATGCAGCGCTGGATGGCTCTGCGGATGCTTTCATCGTCGGCGTTGTCCAACATTTCCTGCAACTGGCGTTTCATGTTGTCAATGCCGCCGTCACGGGAATAGTGTCCGCGCACATAATGCGTGCCGCGTCTCGCATTGGACATATCACGATCATAAGCGCCGCGCATACCCGACTGCCAGTCTCCGTCGCGGGAATATCGGCGAGAATAGTCTTCATCGCGGGAATAGCCGTCGTCCTCCATCATCTCGATCTTATCGATATTTTTGATGGTGTCGGTAATCTTGTGTGCGATCTCAAGGTCCCCCGCGCCAAGCTCGCCCTTGCGTGCCAGCTCGTCGAGTTCGTCGCACAGCATATTGCGCAGATCATACATTGCTTTCTTGCTCATGTCCATTCTCCTTTCACGCGATTCTCTCAACCGTCAGATTCGAGTTAGCGAAGTTGACGTCCTGAGTGCTGGTGTTTTCCATTGCGACCGTCAAGCAGCAGCCTTTCGGAACGCAGACCTGTGTGGAAACATAAATGTTAAAGTAGTTTTCTACCGCCGCAGGCGTGACGGTAGCCGTTGCACTGGTCAGCGGTTCTCCGTTAATGGCAAGCGCCGCCGTGATGGCCTCGACCGTGCCTCCGGTGGGAATAGCGATGTTGCCGCCATAGGAGACCCTAAACAGGGCGCGATTTTGATTGGTGAGGCCGCGAAGCGTGACAATGCCTGCGCCCTGACGATGCACGATACAGGGCTTGCTATTGATCGCAGTTTCCGTCAGCGGGACGTTTTGCCCAGCAGCAACAGAAACAATAGCGGAATTACTATATTCAGCCATTTTTCTTCTCCTCCTTTTTCCAAGTAGTTGCCGCAAAAGGGGGAATGAAGCCGGATGCAAGTACATCTGTATAGCTTGGCTTGAAAAGAGCGTCCGCCTTATACAGCAGATCGGCATAGTTTGAGAGTTCGAACATGCTCATTTCGGACTTATCCATAGCGGCAAGATGGTCTACAAATTCTTGTTTCAGATCGTCAATCGTTTTCATGAGTTCAGTCCTTTCTAAAGGGGTCGATTTCGACCCGGTTAAAACACAGCGGCGGGGCTATTGCCCCGCCGCGTTTGTCGTTAGTATCGGCACGGGGCCGACCATTTTGTTGGCGTCAACAAAATCGTCAACAAAAAGCTATGCTATGCAGTTGTCAGCAGCCGCAGCCCTGATTGCAGCCGCACCCAGTATACTGATACGGGGCCGGAACGGAAAACGAAGGAACGGGACGCGGATTGTAATACGCGAACTGTGCGCTAACATAGTTGCGCATATCAAGCGTCTGAGCAGACTGAGAGGCCGCGAGGTCAGCAGCAAAAAGACGCTGGTTCTGTTCAGCAATCTTCGCATCCTTCGCAGCGATCTCCTGCGCGGTTAGACGCTGCTCAATGCTGCGGAAGCCGCAGTTCATGGCATCAATGATATCACGGGTATTCCCCTGAATCAGGTTGCGGGTCTCGCTCCCCTGTGTGGCGAGGTTGTAGTTGATCCCCTGAATCGCTTCGCGAAGATCGCAGCAGCAGCCGGACATCTGTGCCTGCAGGGCGCTAAACTGCTGCATAAATGCCATCTGCTGGTTACACCGGGCAACTTCTGCTTGCGAGAACCCGCTGGTCACGGTCTGCGTCACCCCGGCAAAGCCGTTGAGCATCCCGGTATTCATGGCGTAAAAGCCATCACAGATGCCTTGCTGGGTAATATCGCTCTTGCGCTCAATCGTGGACGCCGCGCTGTCAATCTGGCGCTGGAGAGTAGCAAAATCGCTGGCGAGGACGTAATTGTCCATAGCGCCACCGCCACCCCCCCAACCGTTATTGCCCCAGCCTCCGCACACGGCAAAGATCAGGAACAACACAATGAGCCAAACACCGTTGTCACCGCCCCAGCCGAAACCTCCACCGCTGTTAGTAGGCGAAACCGGCATGGTCAGCATGGGAGCGCCGCCATCGGAAAGAGACATAAAATCACTCCTTAGAAAAATTTATCAAATCGTGGCCGCGATATTGATTTTGCAAAAAGTTGAGCAAACACTTTGTTTAAATCTTGCTTAGACTTTGCTTACTGCATCAGGCTTTGAAACTGCTTTGCCATCTGCTGTAGCTGATTGAGCTGCTGCTGGTTGAGCTTGCCGCTCTGCAAAAGCTTTTCGACCTCCGCTTTGGGGTCGCCCTTGAAGTTCGCCTTGAACTGCTGGAACTGCTGCATCATGCGCTGGAACTGGCCTACCGGCCCCGGCATCTGCCCGCCGCCAAGCGCACCGAAAAAGGGATTATTCATCGTCATCGTCCTCCTTGCGCTTCTTTTTGTCCTTTATTTCGCCCACAAGCGTCGCCAGCGCGTCAAACTCTTTACGGGTGACAAATTCCACACCCTTTTCCTGCGGAGCTGTACGGGGCGTTTCTGCGCGCTCTACAAGGTCGTAAATCTTGAGCGTCGGCTTCCCGCTTGCATCCGCCTGCTTGAGATACACAGTCGGCGCGGTAGAATCCCACAGTGCTACGGCAGAGTTAGGCGCGATGAGATAGCCTCTTGCCTCCTGCTCGCCGCTTACCCACTGCACGCCGCCCTGTGCGATGTGGTTTTGTTGCACTGGCTGCTGCATGGGCTGCATCTGTGGCTGCTGCATCTGCCGCATCTGCATGAGGTTATCCGGCATCGGCTGCGGATAATAGGGATTGAAATAGGGATATGCCATGTTCACTCCTCCGTTTCTTTTACCCAGTAATAAAGCGGGATTTCGTTCTCGCTGTTCCAACTGTCGTAAATTACACCGTCCTGAACGCACACTACATGGCCAGAGAGGGCGAGGATATAAGTACCGCGCGGGTGTTCGTCGGCAAACTTGCCGACCGTGTAGCAGTCGGGGCAGGTGTCTGGCATGATGTAGCGCCGATACCCAAGCGACCGCAGATACGCGCCCCAACACGCGTTTGCGTTGGGGAGGTCGCCGTCCAAGTACCCCTGTATGCACAGCGACAAATAAACCTCGCCCCAGTCTTTCCCAGTCGTCTTGCAGATCGCGCGCACGGTGCAATCGGACACGTTGCGCCCGTTTGGATTTGGGTTGAAATAGCTATACATGGAACATCTCTGCAAAGTAGACGTATGTCCTCAGCTCGTCAGGATCAGGAAACAGCGTCAAAATGTCCATCGCCATTTGCTCAGTAAAGCCCAAAGCTAAAAGTCGGTCATACATTTCGCGCACCTCCTTTTGTTGCCTCAATCATATCGTGGATCGCGCCTCGCAAATGGTCATTGTTTGGTCAAGTTTTGGTCAAAAAATATTCCAAAAAGCTCTTGACAACACGCTAATATTAGCGTATAATAAGCACGTAAACAAGAGAGGGGCAACAACCCCGGGAGGATACAACAATGACTAAGACTTATGCTTGGACGACCGCAAGAGGCGCTAAGATTTCCGCGACGATCACCTCTAACCATATCACGCGCGAGACCGTTTATGCTGATGGCTGGAACGTCGAATGCGATTGCAGCAAGTACACGTACAGCGTGGACGAGCTTACCGTCAACGGCAAGCCGACCGAACTTAAAGAGCTGTGGAACGAGCGCGGGATCCCCTGCATCCTGATTGCCCGCAAAGGCAACGACCGCGTGCTGGCCGCTATCCCTGATGACATTGCCACCGAGATCTACGGCGAGGAGCGCGAAGAGAACAAGCGGAAATTCGAGGCTGCCAAGAAGGCCGAGGAAATCTACGACGCGCACTGTGAAATGATGCGCAAGGCCATGAGTTACTAATGGAGGCAAGATAACCGATATGCGAAAAAAATATGCCGACTGCAAACAGGTTGACGGCGATTGCACGACGTGCTCGCTCGTCTCTTATGGCCGCGACTGCCATAACCGCGTGATATCAAAATTGGAATGGTCGCGCCGCATGGCCGAGCTGACGCAAGCCAGCCTTGCTGAGAGGTCCGGCGTGAACGTCCGCCAGATCCAGCGCGTAGAGCTGGGAGAGGCCGAGGCCGGGAACCTGACGGCCAGAAACCTGATTGCCATTGCCGACGTGCTCGGCGTAGATGCAAAATCTTTGTTATAACAAGGGAGTGGATCAAATGAGCAGCTTTTTTATTGCAAGCAAGGCCCAGGCGGAAGCGATCCTCGAAGAGTTTAAAAGGTGCCGCGACTGCGGTAGTTGCGGCCTGAACACCGCCGAAGGATGGAAATGCAGTTACCTCGCGGAATGTGCCAGGAAATACTTGGAAAAGCACTGCAACGACAAAGAATAAAAAAGAGAACGACGAACTGCGGCAAGGAGACTGTACGAATGAGCAATGAATATTATATCCCGAACACAAGCGGCGAAAAAATTGCTTTTGACGGGAAAGAGTACATTTTTGCGGAAGATTTGCACGATGAAATCTCCCTGCCGGAAACTCTGAATGACCCGGCGGACTGTGTGCAAATTTCTTATCGCGCGCAGGTAATTGACCCCGACGCCCCGGAACGCCTGCTTGAACTCTATTTTGCGCCCATTCTCGCGTGTGATGACGCTCGTTTTGATTATAAAACTGCTGAGATACTCGGGATCATCGAGACGGATAACGACTAACCAGCAAAACGCAGAACAGAGCCCCGCTTACACTACAGGCAGAGCGAACAAGATTATATAAGCAAAAGAGAGCACCGATTAACCTCGGTGCTCTCTTTGTCCATCTGCGATTTTTTTGTATGCTCGCCTGCGGCAGCGGTTGACCGCCTCCGGTGACAGGTGCAGCGCCTCGCACACTTGCGCGTAGCTCTTGCGCCGCACGTCGCACTCAATGATACACGCCGCCTCGTCCGCTGGCAGCTCGAAGGATAAAACGTATGCCACAGCCCGCTTTGGGGCCATAGAGGATAACTGTGCGCGGATCGCTCGGTGCTGCTTGTCCATGCTGTGCGCCGGGGCTTGCAGAGCGCTCACGCGAGGGGAGACGTTGCAGGTCTCCCGCCCGTTTTCCTTTCCGTGTCCGATTCGGGCACAATTATTTCATCGTTGCCAGCTTGCGGATCAGGTCGCTGCCGTACTTGTACGCCGCGAGGTAGTCCATCGTCTTGTCTTCCAGCCCCGCGCGCTTTTTGAGCACCTCACGGTAGCTCGCCTCATACTTCGGGCGGTATGCGCCCAGCACGAGCGACAGCTTGCGCTTGCGGCGATACACCCCGTCGCCGTTGCTCTGGCTGCCGGTGTTGCCGTTGGAGGTATTGCCCTCGATAGCGGTGACATACTGCCCGCTCACGCTCTCGCAGATGCCCGTATGGTCGGTCTTGACCTTCGTGTTCGGAAAGTCATAAATCAGCACGTCGCCCGGCTGATAGCCGGACGTGACCCACTGGCCGTGAGCCTTGGCGTAGTTCATCAGCTCTCCGCAGCTCGCGGTTTTCCCGCCGCCGTAAAAGAGCATCTTGTCCACCTGCTGGAAGCACCACCACACGAACTGCATACACCAGTACACGCCGTCCATGCCGTAGGCTTTGCCGTACTTCTGTCGGTTGCCCGGCTGCTCCACCGTGCCGATCTCTTTTTTAGCGACGGTAAGAATGTCTTCTGCTCTCGCCATGTCTTACGCCCCCTTGTCAATGGCGTCCTGCGTCTTTTGGCTCTGCGTGCCGAAATAGAACGCGATGATGACCGCATAAATCGTCATAAAGTCCTGCGAGATGTTGCCCGTAACGGCCATGTAAGCGAAAACACCCGTCAACACCAGCGTCACGAGGCTCTTGACGCTCATCAGGTTTGCCAATCTCTTGCGAATCAGTTCCATGTTATTCGTCCTTTCCTTTGATTTTGATTCCCGCCAGTAAGCCAAGCTCCGCCGTCCACGCGGCGAACCACGCGACGGTCAGGCTGTCCGGCACCACCTTGTCATGCGCGGTCAATACGAGAACCGCAATGCAGTACCAGCAGAGGTTGAGCACTGCCGCGATGACGTACTTATCCCGCTTTCTCAGCTTCTTCATAAGGCAACCCCCGCCAGCAGCCACGCGATAAACGCGCCCGCCAGCGCCGCGAGAGCCTTGTCGACCAAACTGTCCCAGCGTTTCCCGGACTTTCCCGTGATGGCTTTCACGTCCCCTTTGATCTCCTTGACGTCTCCCTCGACGGTCTCCTGCTTGGTCGCCAGCACTTCGACAGACGTTGCCAGCCTGTCAAGCGCCGTTTGATGCTCCTGCAGCTCGTTGATGCGGTGCGTATTGCTCTTGCATCGGCTTTCGATCAGCGCAATCTCTGCGTCATCGTAGTGCTTTGCATTGTCCATATCCCACTCCCTTTCTGCGGCCTTAGACCGCCGTGAAATACTGTCCTACCAACTCGTGCGGCAAATACTGCAAGACGATCTTCCCGCCCGCTGCCTCTCCCACGCGCTCGCACAGGTACAGCTTAGTGTCCTCAGGGTCTTTGTAGTAAAGACCGTAAGTGTACTCCATACCACGAGCGGCCGGAATCGGGTCATCTTGAGTACCAGCATGCTCGATGTCAATGATAGTCCACAGTGCAGAAGTTTTATGCGGCGGCCAGTTCTCTTGCGTGGTGTGGCCCTGACCTTTGTTGACGCGGTAGACGTGCAGCACGCCGCTTCCGTCCGTATCGCTGCGGCGGTCGCCGGGCTTGACGGTCTCGCCGATGTGATCCGCCCAGCGCGGAAACAGCTCGGGCGACTTCGCCGCCTCGCCGTCAGAGAGCGACGCGCTGGCCTGCTCGATGACCGGGCGCAGCCTTGCCGCGCGCTGCGGCGTGATACTCTGGCCGACCAGCGCCGTGACGGTCGCAGTCGAAAGCTCGGATTCCGTGGGCCTGCCCATTTTGATAGATACGGTGCCGTCGCGGTGGTCCACGATCTCGCCCGCGAGGCTGTACGCACTCATGTCCTCTTCGGTCACGACCTCTTCGGTCTGACCAGTTGGATTGCCGTCATTGTCGAGCTTGTCCTTCGTCTCGCGGAAGACGTTGCTCCACGGTGTGTTGTCAGGCAGCAGCGCCGCCGCCTGCGCATAGGGCATGGTGAGATGCACCGTCTGCGTCTCGCGCATATCCCAGTTGAGGTCTTTGTAGTTGTATATCAGCGTGGCGGGACACTCCTGCCCGTTCACTTTGATAAATTCTGCCATAGTAGGCCTCCTTTACACAATGGCGTTGGATTCATCCAAATAGTAAGTGGTGTTGATTTTTGGTGCTCCATTGAACGTGCCGCCCGTATTGCCAAACATATACACGAGCGCCCCGGAAGCTGTTGTCCCGGTTCCGTTTTTGGGTATGCGGTACGACTTGGTATATGTTCCAGACGCCGTGGTAGATAATTTGATTTTTGTACAAAGGTAGAACATGGAGTTGTAGCAGTTGTTCGCCAGCGTAGTTGCAGGCAGCGACGGTACTGTCGTAAGGCTCTTGCAGCCTTGGAACATGGAATAGTAGCAGTTGTTCGCCAGCGTAGTTGCAGGCAGCGACGGCGCTGTTGTGAGGCTCGTGCAGCCTTGGAACATGGAGTTGTAGCAGTTGGTTTTCAGCGTGGTTGCAGGCAGCGACGGCGCTGTTGTGAGGCTCGTGCAGCCATAGAACATGTTGGAGTAGCAGTAGCTCGCCATTGCGGGGCGATTCCCGCTTTTTACGGTCGAATAGTCTAATAGGAGGTCGATATCCCCGTTGCAGGCGATATTTGTCCCAATAATGCTCCATTTTACGCTACTGGAAGTCGTTCCGGTTATTTTTGAATTTCCTGTCCCTCTGAGATAAATGTAATGATTTTTTTCAATTTCGCCGGAAGCAATAGCGCTGCCATCCCACATTTTCCATCCGCTTCCATTGGTATATTCTAATTTGCCGTCCCAGTTTTTTGGCGCGGAAATAGAAAATGGATTTGCAGATGAAAATTCTAATGCTGTATCGAGGTCATCAGGCCAGCCTTTGACCCGCCGTCGCATCCTCGGATAATTTACGATCATGTTCTCACCTCACGA
>OMAL01000193.1_pt1 | contig 50270 bp, 42 predicted proteins | sample 1644711 | NCBI WGS metagenome assembly OMAL01 (sample SAMEA103958122, study PRJEB25191) | human gut metagenome | biome: human-associated habitat [ENVO:00009003]; feature: intestine environment [ENVO:2100002]; material: feces | place: Germany | collected 2013/2015 | reverse complement strand
ATGTACAACTTTTTACTCATATTTATCAACTTAAATTAATTCCGCCAACGGGTATCTATAGGATAAAAAGACAGCCATGCAAAAAAGACATCAAGACAGACAATGTTATTTTAACGAACTAGCAAACACATCACGCAGTTTCTATATAGACTATGTAAAGCAATTTATCTCCCTCAGCTCTTCTACCCACATACTGGAAATAGGTTGCGGAGAAGGAGGTAACCTGCTCCCCTTTGCCGAACTAGACTGCAAGGTAACAGGCATAGACCGTGCAGCCAGCCGCATACACCAGGCACAATCCTTCTTCGCCGCCTCCGGCTACAAAGGAGAATTCAGGACGATGGATTTCTTCAACTTCTCTTCAGTTTCCCGTTACCAGCTCATCCTGATACACGATGTCATTGAACACATCAGTAACAAAGAAGAATTCTTCCGTTGCCTCTCTCCTCTTCTAGCTAAGGGAGGCATCATATTCTGGGGATTCCCGTCTTGGCAAATGCCATTTGGCGGACATCAGCAAATTTGTCACAACCGGTTCGTCTCCTCTCTTCCTTTCATCCATTTATGTCCCGGTATATTCTATCGGTTTCTGCTCAGATGTTTCCATGAAACACCATCATGTATCGAAGAATTATCAGACATCAAACGCTGCCGCATGACCATAGACGCCTTTGAACAACTTGCTGAAAAGTATGGATACGAAATAATCGACAGACAATTATGGTTCATCAACCCACACTACCAACAGAAGTTCCATCTGCGGCCACGAAAATTATATCCTGTACTGGCACAGTTAAAACACATCAGAAATTACTTCAGCACCTCCTGTTTCTATATAACACGCCACCGTGATCTTCATCCTTAAGGCAACCAATTTATACTATTTTCATGTTTATATCAATAGTTTGTTTCTCTTTTATCAAGAATTGGACTACCTTTGTAATCCAAATTTAATGTATTGACTTTATGCCGACATTTTTCATCATTCTTATCTTTACATACCTTGGAGGAAATGCCTACATATTTTACAGAGGTTTGCAAACATTATCCGGCTTTCCATACGGAATCAAGATTTTATTGACTGTTTTATTCTGGCTAGCTGCACTGTCCTTTTTCGGAACGATGCTAAGTCGCAATGTGAAGATACCGTTTTACTTATCCCACACAATGTATGAGGTCGGGACAGGCTGGCTGATATTCACTTTATATATGGTCTTGTTTTTACTTTTCTTTGATTTATTGAAACTGTGCTCTATTTCTTTCAACCAGAATTTCATGACTTCTTTACTGGCCACATTCGTCTTGTTGGGATATGGATACTATAATTATCGCCATCCCAAGATAAATACTGTCAACATCACGCTCACCAAACCGCTGACCGATAATCGGCGTCCTATAAAAATAGTTGCAGTGAGCGATATACATTTGGGCAACGGCACAGGAAAAACGTCTTTGAAGCAATATGTGAAAATGATTAACGAACAGAATCCGGACTTAATCCTAATTGGAGGCGATTTAATTGATAACAGCGTAATACCTCTTTATGCTGAAAACATGGCTGAAGAACTAACGGAATTAAAAGCACCACTGGGAATCTACATGGTCCCCGGAAACCATGAATATATCAGCGGGATAGACAAAAGTATCCAATTTATACAAAATACTCCTATACAACTACTGCGCGACTCGGTTGTCACACTTCCCTGCGGCATACAACTGATAGGACGTGACGACCGTAGCAATGCCAGACGACTTCCATTACAAAAGTTAATGGCCCGTATAGATAAAAGCAAACCGGTTATTCTGTTGGACCATCAGCCTTACCAACTGGCAGAGAGTCAGGCAGCCGGTATCGACTTACAGTTCAGCGGACACACCCACCATGGACAGGTTTGGCCCATGAATTGGGTAACAAACCATCTTTATGAACAAAGTCACGGCTATCGCCAATGGGAAAACAGCCATATATATGTTTCCAGCGGATTATCTTTATGGGGACCTCCTTTCAGAATAGGAACCGAGAGTGAGATGGTAGTATTACAACTTCATTAAAAAGCCTGCAACCTTTCTATTATTGACATTTTGAAGCATTCCTGCTCATTACCCGTTATCTAAGCTTTTTCTTCCATTACATTAAGCTCTTTCTTCCAGCCACCTAATACAGACTCCGACAGTGGACTATACAGACGCTTATAATAGACTGTATAGTCCATTCGAAGCGACTGTATAGTCCACTGTCGGAGTCTGTACTACATAACCGTAAAAATCTCCTTAATCATCAGCCCAAAAAGGCTTAGGAAAGCGTGTATAAAGCTTTAGGACCAAGCAGAGCGAACTTTATGCTGCCTGGATTGAAGAAGAACAAATCCTATCAAGAAAAATCCCACAATGGATATAAACGGAAAAACAAGCATAGGCCTGTCACCCCAAAAAAGAAAATGTAAGGAGTGGAAGAAAAAAACAGAGCAAATCTTTCTTTCAGGAAGAAGCTTTAAAAAACGGTCTATATCATATATAAAAAAAGAAGGGTATCTATCCCAGACACCCAATCTTCATTAACCTTAAATCTAATACCATGAAAAACACAGTGCAAAGATAAGGAGTTTTATGTTATCAAACATAATAAGACTACAACTATTCGCTTCTGATTAACATCATTTAAACTTTAATGATGCTTTTGCAGATTCAAATCCTGTAAAAACGCCATTGTACTATATAATATATAAATAAATCGAATTATTCCACATACAGCACCAGCCCTTTCAAATACTCTCCTTCAGGATGGTAAATATTTACGGGATGATCTCCCGGCTGAGTCAATTGATGCAGAATACGTACACTACGTCCGCTTTGTGCCGCAGCTGTAAATACCGCATTGCGGAAATTCATCTTATCTACCACCTGCGAGCAAGAGAAAGTAAACAGAATACCTCCCGGTTTGATTTTCTCAAATGCTTTAGCGTTTAGTTTCGTATAGCCACGCAATGCATTGCGGAGAGCATCCTTGTGTTTGGCAAATGCAGGAGGGTCAAGAATTATCAAATCATATTGATCTCCCATACGATCCAGGTATTTAAAAGCATCCTCAGCATACGCCTTATGACGGGTATCACCCGGAAAATTTAATTCCACGTTCATATTGGTAAGATCAATAGCTTTTGCCGAACTGTCTACCGAATGCACCAGATTCGCGCCTCCACGCATGGCATAAAAAGAGAATCCTCCTGTATAACAGAACATATTCAATACATTACGCCCTTTGGCATAACGTTCCAACAAATGACGGTTCTCACGCTGATCCACAAAGAAACCCGTTTTCTGTCCTTTCAGCCAATCTACATGGAATTTCAATCCGTATTCCATCGCTATGTTTTCGGGACTTCCTCCTTTGATGAAACCGTTCTCCGGTCCCAAGTCTGCCTTGAAAGGCAACGTAGTTTCTGATTTATAATAAATGTTCCGGACTACATCCCCCATCACTTCAGACAAGGCATCGGCTATCTCCATACGGTAAACGTGCATTCCGGCCGAATGTGCCTGCATCACGGCTGTATGATCGTATACATCAATAATCAAACCCGGCAAGTTATCCCCTTCGCCATGAACCAGACGGTAAGTGTTATTTGCAGGATTACCAGCCAAACCCAAACTGCGACGCAAATCATAGGCCACTTCCAGTTTATGCTTCCAGAATTCATGATCAATCTCACCTTCCTTAAAAGAGAGCACGCGCACGGCAATACTTCCTATCTGGAAATGCCCGCAAGCTATAAATTCTTTCTTTGAAGTGTACACATCCACTATCTCGCCTTCTTCGGGTTCTCCCTCGATGCGCTGGATAGCTCCGGAGAATACCCACGGATGGAAACGCTTTAACGACTCTTCCTTACCCGGTTTCAGGTATACTTTTTTATAAGCCATTTGTATTTACTGTTGTTTCTATTGGTTCTTCCTCTTTTATCTCATAATCACCCGTACGTTCCAATTCCGTCAGGCAATTGTAAATTTCCACACAAGCCCACGCATCTGTGGCTGCATATAGTTTTTGTCCCTCGCTAAGCACATCCGCCTCCCAATTGGAAAGACGCTGGCTTTTTGAAATCTTCTGATCAAACAGATTGGCGAAAATTTTTTGCAGACTCCGGTCAGCTATGCCGAATCGTCCTACATAGTCCTGCAACTCTATCCAGTTACCCCGGTCGGGATGCACATTCTCACGTTTCCTCAACGAATTAAAATCGTCTTTCAGCGACAAACCTATCTTCAAGGTATCGCTCATCAAAAACTCTTGCAGAGAATCAGGCATACCTATCCGGTTCAGACGGAACAAGAAACAGGTATCTTGCGTAGATATTTGCAACAAAGCCACTTTATGGGTAGTACCTCGCTTGAAAGACGGACGTGTTTCCGTATCCACCCCCACTATGCGCTGATCTTTCAGGTAGGCTACTGCTTTCTCGGCCTCGCTCTCAGTATAAATTACAAAGATACGTCCGGGAAAAAGCACCTTGGGCATTGCTGCTATCTCGGCTTTAGTAATCGTTTTTTTTATTTGTTTCATAATAATGAATTCTCATCTTCCATTTCTTCCTCCTCGTCATCATCGGCAGGAGTATACTTTACATCGTGTAAGGCACGCATGGTGTTTACCAAACGCTGCCCCCAGAATTCCCTGAAATGTTCCTTACAGACTACTAACGAATCATTCATCGTTTCGTTCAGTCCCAGTTGGAATACGCCGATAAAGTCCTTCAAATCCTGATAGATATCTGCCAAATCTTCTGAAATACATTTCTTGATGGGCGTGTCACTGTATGCCATATCCGGCAAGAACACTTCCAGATAATCGTCCTTCGCCCCCAACACACCGGCCACAGTCCTACGTATCAGTTCATAATCTTCTTCTGTAACGAAGATTTCAGGTTCATCCTCTCCTATCGGTTCACATGGAGGCAACAAAGTCGCTTTCAAATAAAGCAACGGAAGTATTTTTAAGGCAGTATCTACAAAATCATAGCGTTTCATATCACGGGCACGTTCCAGAAAACCACAATATTCGGCGGCCACCGTCACAAATTCTACTGTATTTTTGTCAAATATCACCTGACTGTACTTTTCCATAAACATTAAAATTGAATCGCAAAGTTAAGAAAAAAGAGATTAAATAAGGCAATAATTAATGTTTTTCATGTACATTTGCGAAATAATAAATAGAATGAAGACGTATGGCAAAGAAAAAATCAGATAAGGAGACAGAGCCTAAAAAGGTATCAACCAAACGATTCTCCGCTTTTTTTAAGAATGAAACAACGCATTTTGTAATCGGATTGATTAGTGTTATTTTTGCTGTTTATCTGTTGCTGGCATTTACCTCTTTCTTCTTTACAGGAGCAGCGGACCAAAGTATTTTGGACAACCAGCAGCCGGGTGAACTGATGCAGACCACCAACCATGTAAAGAACTATGCCGGAGCACGCGGCGCACAGCTTGCCGAATTCCTTATAAATGAATGTTTCGGACTAGCAGCTTACTTTATCATTTTGTTCCTGGCAGTAGTGGGTATGAAATTAATGAAAGCCTATCAGTTCCGCATCTGGAAATGGTTCATGTCCTGTTCCATCCTGCTCATCTGGTTCTCCATCACACTGGGTTTTATTTTTGACGGCACTTTCGGAAATAGTTTCATCTATCCGGGCGGACTGCACGGATACAATGTAAGCAACTGGCTGATTTCACAAGTAGGTATACCTGGCTTGGGATTGTTATTGTTCATCACAGCACTGTTGTTCTTTGTATATTTAAGCAATGAAACCATACAAATTATACGCAAGGCTTTGCACCCTAATTTCAAACGGAAGAAAAAAGGAGAGCAAGCTTCTTCTGCAACTGAAGAAAGTCCGGTCAAAGAAACTCCCCGAAAGGAAGAGAACAAGAAGGAATTCTCCAATCCCAGACCTGCCATTGTAGATTTCGAACTGGAACAGCCGGAAAAGATAAAGGAAGAAGTGGAAGACCAGGTCCCTTTCCCTTTTGAGAACAACCAGGTTGCTGGACCGGAAATGGAACAGGAGCCTGCCTATGTGACTGAAGAAGAGGAAGTAGAAGATACGGATGAACCTGATTTTTCAATCAGTGAAGAAACAAATGAGGAAGACGAGGCATACAAAGGTCCCGTACTTTCACCATACAATCCCCGTCTGGATTTGGAAAACTATAAATTCCCTAGTTTGGATTTGCTAAATGAATACGAAGATGATGGTCCCAATATTGACATGGAAGAGCAAAATGCCAACAAAGACCGCATCATCAAAGTTTTACGCAGTTTCGGAATCGAAATCAGCTCTATCAAGGCAAGTGTAGGTCCTACCATCACATTATACGAAATCACTCCGGCAGAAGGAGTTCGTATCTCGAAAATCAGAAATTTGGAGGATGATATCGCATTAAGTTTGTCGGCACTAGGGATCCGTATCATCGCCCCGATACCGGGTAAAGGTACTATCGGTATTGAAGTTCCGAATGCCAACCCACGTATCGTACCGATGAAGTCTATCCTGAATAGTAAAAAGTTCCAGGAAACCACCTACGAACTGCCTGTGGCATTAGGTAAGACTATTACCAACGAAGTCTTTATGGTGGACTTGGCAAAGGCTCCCCACATGTTGGTAGCCGGTGCTACCGGACAAGGTAAGTCCGTGGGATTGAATGCCATCGTGACCTCTTTATTATATAAGAAGCATCCGGCAGAACTTAAGTTTGTAATTGTAGACCCCAAGAAGGTGGAGTTCGCTATCTATGCTCCGATTGAGAAGCATTTTCTGGCTAAACTGCCGGATGGAGAAGACGCAATTATCACCGATGTTACCAAAGTGGTACAAACCTTGAACTCATTATGTATAGAGATGGACAGCCGATATGATTTGCTGCGTAAAGCCGGTTGCCGTAATATTAAGGAATATAACGCGAAATTCATCAACCGACAGTTGAATCCGGAAAAAGGCCATCGCTTCATGCCTTATATAGTGATTATCATTGATGAGTTCGGTGACCTGATTATGACTGCGGGTAAGGAAGTGGAATTACCTATTTGCCGTATCGCCCAGTTGGCACGTGCAGTAGGCATACATGCCATTATCGCGACCCAGCGTCCGACAACGAACATTATTACCGGTACTATCAAAGCTAACTTCCCGGCACGTGTTGCCTTCCGTGTAGCTGCCATGATGGACTCACGTACTATTCTGGACCGTTCGGGAGCACAACAACTGATTGGTAAGGGAGATATGCTTTACTTGCAAGGTAATGATCCGGTACGTGTGCAATGTGCATTCGTGGATACTCCTGAAGTGGAGAAAATAGCCAATTACATCAGTAAACAACAAGGATACACCACCGCATTCATGTTGCCCGAATACGTAGGCGAAGAGAGTGAAAGCAGTGTAGGGGAAGTGGACATGAACCGATTGGACCCTATGTTTGAAGACGCAGCCAGACTGGTAGTGATTCATCAGCAAGGCTCTACTTCGCTAATCCAGCGCAAGTTCTCTATCGGTTACAACCGTGCGGGACGTATCATGGACCAACTGGAAAAAGCAGGAATTGTTGGCCCCACTCAAGGAAGCAAGGCGCGTGACGTACTCTGCATGGATGAAACAGACCTAGAAATGAAATTGAACAATCTACAACAATAAGTTGTTTAATAATGTTATGATAAAAATGAAAAGAACATATTTACTGGTATTAATCCTTTTCCTTTCGGTCAGCCTGTCCGCACAAAAGGACAAACAGGCACGGGAGATATTGGACAAAACCGCCAATGCCCTGCAACAGGCCGGAGGCATCCGTGCCACCTTTGGGGGGACAGGCAATGGAACCTTATTGCTAAAAGGCAACCAGTTCTATCTGAACAGTGGCGGAATACAAAGCTGGTTTGACGGAAAAACGCAATGGAGTTATCTGGAAAGCAGCGAAGAAGTGAATGTGAGCAATCCTACCCCAGAAGAATTGCAAACCATTAACCCATACGCACTGTTATCCATTTACAAAAACGGATATAATTATAAGTATGCGGGGACAAAAAGCTGTAACGGCAAACAAGGGTTCGAAGTGATACTGACCCCGGAGAATAAACAAGATATCACATCCATCACCTTGTTCGTTTCCCAAACATATCAGCCTTTATATATAAAGGTAGAACAAAATAATAAATCGGCAAACGAGATTATCGTCACTTCTTACCAAACCAACCAGCCGCTGGACAATGCGACATTCAAGTTTGATAAAAAGAAATTCCCAAACGCTGAAGTGATAGACTTACGATAGCAAACAGAGTTCAAGATAGAGAGATAATATAATATTCATCAAATTAAATTAAGTAAAGAAATAAGTATTATGAGTACAGAAAAAGTTAAATGCCTTATCATCGGCTCAGGTCCTGCCGGCTATACCGCAGCCATTTATACAGGACGCGCTAACATCGCTCCGGTCTTATATGAAGGCTTACAGCCCGGAGGCCAGTTGACCATCACTACCGAGGTGGAGAATTTCCCCGGATATCCCGAAGGTATCAGCGGTACCCAGCTAATGGAGGATTTGCGCAAACAAGCAGAACGTTTTGGCGCGGATATCCGCAATGGTATTGCAACTTCCGCCGACCTGAGCAAACGTCCTTACCGCATCACCATTGATGACGAAAAAGTGATTGAGGCAGAAACTGTAATTATATCCACAGGTGCCACCGCCAAATATCTAGGTCTGGAAGACGAACAAAAATATGCCGGAATGGGTGTAAGTGCCTGCGCCACCTGCGACGGTTTCTTCTATCGCAAGAAAACTGTAGCTGTAGTAGGTGGCGGTGACACTGCTTGTGAGGAGGCTGTCTATCTGGCAGGACTGGCCAAACAGGTTTACCTGATTGTACGTAAACCGTTCTTACGCGCATCCAAGATTATGCAAGCACGTGTTATGAACCATCCTAACATCAAGGTACTGTTCGAACACAACGCTGTCGGCTTATACGGAGAGAATGGCGTAGAAGGCGTTCATTTGGTAAAGCGTCAGGGTGAATGCAACGAAGAACGTTATGACTTGCCCATCGACGGATTCTTTCTGGCTATCGGCCATAAGCCCAATTCAGACATTTTCAAGGATTATTTAGACACAGACGAAGTAGGCTACATTATTACAGAAGCAGGTACTCCGCGTACGAAAGTCCCCGGTGTGTTCGCTGCCGGCGATGTGGCCGACCCGCATTATCGACAGGCTATCACTGCTGCTGGAAGTGGCTGCAAAGCTGCCATAGAAGCAGAAAGATACCTATCTGCCAATGACTTATTATAATAAAATAAACTAACCCCACAACAAACACTATGACACATTTTCTAAGGAAGATGGCAGCTGCCTGGATCATTCTAGGCAGCGTGTCGGTGGGCTTTGCACAACAGCAAACGCCTCCCATCCCTACGGACCCTAACGTCCGCATCGGTAAATTGGACAACGGATTAACTTATTACATCCGTCACAACGAACTCCCCGAAAATAGAGCCGATTTCTACATCGCTCAAAAAGTAGGTTCCATTTTGGAAGAAGACAACCAGCGAGGCTTGGCACACTTCTTAGAACACATGTGCTTTAACGGAACTAAAAATTTCCCGGACAAAACCCTCATCCAATATCTGGAAAGCATAGGGGTGAAATTCGGTGAAAACCTGAATGCTTACACTAGCATAGATGAAACAGTATACAATATTTCCAATGTTCCCGTGATACGTGACGGCGTTGTAGATTCTTGTTTGCTAATTTTGCATGACTGGGCCGATGACCTGACACTGGACCCTAAGGAAATAGACAGCGAACGCGGTGTGATTCATGAAGAATGGCGTACTAGCACAAACGCTATGATGCGTATGTACGAAAAAGCCCTCCCTACCCTTTATCCGGGAAGTAAATATGCCTATAGGCTTCCTATCGGCATAATGGAAGTAGTAGACAATTTCCCTTATCAGGCATTACGCGATTATTATGAAAAATGGTATCGTCCGGACCAACAGGGTATTGTCGTAGTAGGCGATATAGATGTAGACAAGATTGAGGCAAAGATAAAGAAGATATTCTCTCCTATTAAAATGCCAGAAAGCCCAGCAGAACGAGAATACTTCCAAGTTCCCGACAATAAGGAAACTATTGTAGCAATAGAAACGGATAAAGAACAGGCAAACCCAGTAGCTTATTTATGCTACAAACATGAAGCAATTCCTAATGAACAAAAGGGAAACATGGATTATCTGGTAGTGAACTACATGAAATCCATGATAGAAAATATGTTGAACGCCCGTCTGAACGAACTGACCCAAACAGCCAATCCTCCTTTCATCTTCGCTCAAGTCAGCGACCAAGAATTTCTGATTTCCAAAACAAAAGATGCCTTTACAGGAATAGTAGCAAGCAAGGAAGACGGAATTGACAGTGCAATAACCGCCATTGTACGTGAAATTGAACGGGCCCACAAATTTGGTTTCACCGCGTCCGAATATGCCCGCGCCAAAGCGGACTATCTGCGTATGCTGGAATCTGCATACAACGAACGCAATAAAGTGAAAAACGGTGCATACGTGGATGAATATGTACGCCACTTCATTGACAACGAACCAATTCCAGGTATTGAAAATGAATACGCCATTATGAATCAGATCGTCCCCAACCTGTCTGTGGAAATGGTAAACAGTCTGATTCCAGCCTTGGTTACCGACAGCAATCTGGTAGTAAACGTATTCTTCCCTGAAAAGGAAGGATTGAAAGTTCCATCCAAGAAAGAAGTTTTGGCTGCTATCAATAAGGTAAAAGCTGAAACACTGACTGCTTATGAAGACAAAGTTTCTGATGAACCTTTGATTCCTGAAAAGCCCCAAGGCGGAAAGATTACAAAACAGGAAAATGGTCCGTTCGGTTCTACTATCTTGACTCTGTCCAATGGAGTACGCGTTATCTTAAAGCAAACCGACTTCAAAGCGGATGAAATCAGAATGAGAGCTTTCAGTCCGGGTGGCAGTTCCTTGTTCCCGAATGATGAAATTATCAATATCAATGTCATGAATGATGTGGCAAGTATCGGCGGCTTGGGTAACTTCAGCAATGTTGATCTAGAGAAAGTATTGGCAGGTAAAAAAGCTAGTGTAAGTGCTTCCGTCAGTGGTAATACAGAAGGGCTGAGCGGAAGCTGCTCACCCAAAGATTTTGAGACCTTGATGCAATTAGTCTATTTGTCATTCACGGCTCCACGAATGGATAACGATGCATTTACTTCATTCAAGAACCGTCTACAAGCATCTTTGGCAAATCAAGAGGCCAACCCAATGACTGCCTTACAGGATACATTACAAAAAGCCCTCTATATGGGACATCCGCGTACTATCCGTATGAAAGCCGACATGGTGGACAAGATTGACTATGCCAGAATTATGGAGATGTACAAAGACCGTTTCAAAGATGCCAGCGACTTTACTTTCATCTTTGTAGGAAATATCAAACCAGAAGAAACGGAACCACTGATTGCGACTTATTTAGGCGCTCTGCCTTCCGTCAATCGCAAAGAAACCTTCCGTGACAACCACATTGATATGCGCCAAGGTGACTATAAGAACATTTTCAACAAGAAATTGGAAACTCCTAAAGCCACCGTATTGGTAATCAACAACGGGCAATGCGCATACACATTGAAAAACCAAATCATGATGAGTATGCTTTCACAGATACTGAATATCATGTATACTGAAAGCGTACGCGAAAAAGAAGGTGGGACATACGGTGTAAGTGCATTCGGCAGTCTGACCAAATATCCAAAAGAGAAAGCGGTTCTGCAAATCTATTTCGATACAGATCCTGCCAAACGCGCCAAAATGACGGATATCATTTTGAATGAACTGAACCAATTTGCCAACGAGGGTCCGTCCACCGAAAACTTGAACAAGGTAAAAGAATTCATGCTGAAGAAATACAAGGAAAATGCCAAAGAAAACAGTTATTGGGTAAATATGCTGGATGAATATTTCTGGGAAGGAACAGATATGAACACCGGCTACGCAGACATAGTAAACAGCATTACCGCTAAAGATCTGCAAGAATTTACCAAAGCCTTGTTGGAGCAGAATAACCGTATAGAAGTAAGCATGACTTCGGAAGAAACAAAATAATCCCATCCAAGCCTATGCTTCTATCTATTATAAGACAGAATCAAAAACTTGCAGCCAAGCGGAATCCTGCATTCGACAGGAACCGCTTTGCCAAGTTTTTAATTTACTTTATGGTCGCATTTTGGGCAGCATACCTCATCTTTATCGGGGTCATGCTGTCCTTCGCTTTTGAAGATATCTTTCCCAGCATGGAACCTTACCATATCATGAACCAAGGATTGATTTATCTTCTGATACTTGATTTTTTGCTACGCTTCATGCTGCAACCGGCCATGTCGCAAGAAATCAAGCCCTATCTGCTTATGCCAATAAAAAAGAATAAGCTGGTGGATACCCTGTTACTACAATCCGGAATCAGCAGTTACAACTTCTTCTGGTTTTTCCTGATCGTACCTTTTGCCCTGCTTACGATTATCCGTTTCTATGGATTCACGGGCATCCTATGCTATCTGTGCGGCATTTGGCTTCTGATGGCTATGAACAGTTATTGGTATTTGATATGCAAAACTTTACTGAATGAGAAATTGCTTTATATACTTCTCCCGATCGGAGTATACGGATTATTAGCGGGAACTGAATTTATTCCCGAAGGAAATCCGGTTTCCACGTTCATGATGAATCTAGGAGAAGGATTTATAGAAGGAAACATACTCTCCTTTCTAGGTGTCATAGCAGCCATATTGTTGCTTCTGCTAGTAAATCGCAAGCTACAGCTACACTTCATCTATAATGAAATAGCTAAAGTGGAAGACACCAAGATGAAGCATGTATCCGAATATAAATTCCTGGACCGCTATGGTGACGTAGGTGAATATCTACGTCTGGAACTAAAACTGTGTTTCCGTAACAAAACCGTAAAGACACAATTCCGCATGGGATTTATCATCATGCTTGCTTTTTCGGCACTGATTGCCTTCACGGATGTGTATGACGGAACAGGAATGATAAATTTTATCTGCATATACAATTTTGCCATTTTAAGTATCATGACCCTGGGGCAAGTGATGTCTTTTGAGGGCAACTATCTAGACGGTCTTATGAGCCGTAAGGAATCTATCTATAACTTGCTTCGTGCCAAGTATTACCTGAACTGCATCATCGTGTTCATCCCTTTCCTGATTATGATGATCCCTGTAGCTAAAGGCAAGATACCCTTCCTCATGGCTCTATCCTATATGCTGTTTACAGCAGGATTCGTATTCGCTATGATGCTGCAACTGGCTGTGTACAATAAAAAGACACTCCCGTTAAACGCCAATGTCATGCGAAGCAATCGGGGAAGTTCCTTATTCCAGACCATTATCATCTCATGTGCTTTTTTCCTGCCCTTGATTATCAACAAAGCTCTGACGGCTTTCTTTGAACAGGATACAGCCTGCATCATCATGATGATTATAGGGTTGTTACTGATTGCAACCCACAATATTTGGATAAAAAATATCTATAACCGTTTCATGAAGCGCCGTTATGAGAATATGGAAGGCTTCCGTGACTCACGTTAAAACGAATTGCGTATGAATATCATAATAAACCAATTACAAAAGAACTTTGGCCCGAAAGTGGCTGTAGACATAGAAAATTATTCCATTCAAAGCGGTGACATGTTGGGACTGGTGGGCAATAACGGAGCAGGAAAAACGACCCTGTTCCGCCTGATGCTGGACTTGCTGAAAGCCGACGGAGGCAGTGTACATATCGAAAACATCGATGTGAGCCGGAGTGAGGAATGGAAAAATATAACGGGAGCTTTCATTGACGAAGGTTTCCTGATAGATTATCTTACCCCCGAAGAATATTTCTACTTTGTAGGAAAAATGTACGGGCTAACAAAAGAAGAAGTAGATAAACGTGTCGCTAGGTTTGAACGTTTTATGAATGGCGAAGTCATCGGACAAAAAAAACTGATTCGTAACTATTCGGCAGGCAACAAACAGAAAATAGGTATCATTTCGGCTATGCTGCACCAACCGCAGGTACTGATTCTAGATGAACCGTTCAACTTTCTGGACCCTAGTTCGCAGTCCATTATCAAGCATTTACTGAAAGCTTATAATGAAGAAACCGGAGCCACCATACTGGTATCCAGCCATAATCTGAACCACACAGTAGATATATGCCCACGCATCGCTCTGTTGGAAAACGGAAAGATTATCCGAGATATTGACAATAAAGGGAATTCCGCCGAAAAGGAATTAGAGGACTATTTTAATGTAACAGAATGAAAAAACTACTATCCCATTTGCTGGTATTAGGTACACTGGCCATGTTGTTGGCTTCATGCGGTACCTCTGCCCCACGTTATAACTACAAGGAACTGGCGCGTGCCTCCATCCGTCTGAATATGGATATTGACATGAAAGACAATCACCAACTGTACGTAGAATCAGCAGCATGGCTGGGAGTCCCCTACCGTGGCGGTGGTAACAGCAAACGGGGAGTGGACTGTTCCGGACTGACTTCACATTTATATAAAAAGGTATACCACAAAAAGCTGAAACGTAACTCAGATGACCAACGTACCCAAGATTGCCATAAAGTAAGTAAGAGAAACTTGCGCGAAGGAGATTTGGTATTCTTCCATAACGGTAGAAAAAAACGGATTGCCAGTCATGTAGGTATTTATTTGAAAGATAATAAGTTTATCCATGCCAGTACCAGCCGGGGAGTCATAATCAGCAGCCTGAATGAAGATTATTATCGTAAACACTGGTTAAGTGGAGGCCGTCCTTGACAAGATCCTTCCGGGCAATATATTCATTACATTAAAATGAGTTTAATTTGAAAGAATGAAATACACAACATACCTTTTTGATTTTGATTACACACTAGCCGATTCTTCACGCGGCATCGTTATCTGTTTTCGTAATGTACTGGAACGCCATGGGCATACGGACATCAGTGATGAAGCCATAAAACGCACCATTGGAAAAACACTGGAAGATTCATTCAGTCTTTTGAGCGGAATCACTGCTCCCGAAACATTAGCCGAATATAAAAAAGAATATGTAAAGGAAGCAGATACATACATGACTGTCAACACTTTCTTTTTTCCTGAAACGGTTACCGTACTGAAAACACTGAAAAGTCAAGGCGCCCAAATAGGTATCATTTCCACTAAATTCCGTTTTCGTATCCGCGAAATGGTAGACCAACATTTTCCGAAAGATTTTTTTGACATTATTATCGGAGGAGAGGATGTAAAGCAAGCCAAGCCAGATCCTCAAGGTATAAAAAAAGCACTACGCCGACTGCATCGCCAGAAAAACGAAACACTCTACATCGGTGACAGCACAGTGGACGCTGAAACCGCCCAAGCAGCCAAAGTAGACTTTGTAGGTGTACTCAATGGCATGACAACCCGTGAAGAACTGATTGTATACCCACATCGGCAGATATTAGACAATCTTTCGTTACTTCCATTAATTCATAAATTCACCCCTTACGAACCAGACAAACATTTTCCGGAAAAGTTCTTTTATTCTTCCTATTTTCCTCAAAAGATAGTAGCCTTCTACAAACTGTTCCATCAAAAACAAATAAGAGGAAAACATGAAATAAAAGAGAATCCGACATGTTGCGTCTGTAAGAACTGCGGAAACACATTTCAAGGGAATTATTGTCCCCATTGCGGACAAAACCACCACACACCACGTTTTACCATACGAAATGCCTTTCAGAATATTTTGAGCGGATTCTTTAACATAGACAATGGTTTCAGCCGTAACCTGATAGAACTACTCTACCGACCAGGATACATGATACGGGATTATCTGAGGGGGAAACGTGTACATTACTATAAACCATTTCAAACCTTGTTCGTTCTAGCTGCTCTATATATCATGGGTGTACAGCTCATTGACCCGACAGCGATAAAACTATCGGAAAAGGAAATGGAAGAAGAGCCTACTATCGCCAGCCTGATGGATGACATCAAATATCAACAGGAACAGACATCAGACAGTTGTACCAAATATTATTTAGGACAAAGTATTACTTATGCAGACAGTGCACGGTGGGCTCAAACCCACAGTTTATCAGAATCAATACAAGCACAAATCGATGCAAAATTCAGCAATCAAGACCAAGATGAGCTAAAAAAAGAAATAAGCAAACAAATAAAAAAGGAGCTTAAACAAAAAATAAAAGCAAAAAATGGAGAGATTGATGACTGGAGAGGCCTGATGAAAGAAATTGGTACGACTTTGGCAAAACAAGATAGCTTGCGGATAGCCACTTTAGGAAGAGAAGCCAACAAACAAGACTCAACCATATCGGAAATAAGAAAAAACATATTGGCAAACATGGCCCAACAAGATAATCCCTATGAAGATCAAGATATCTGGAATGATTTGAGCGAAGCCGGAAGTGAAATAAAAAATGTTTTCAACGAAATGACAAACAATTATTTTACAGAAAATAGTTTTCTCTCTGCAGTCGGTAATCTGATGAAAAGTTGGATACATGGCAACAAAGCCTTCAGCATCCTTGCTTTGCTCCCCCTTTTCACAATAAGCACCCGATTAAGCTTCTGCCGGACCTCTATCGGACGTCGACTAAACCTGACAGAAAACTTTTTTGCACAAGTTTATATCGCTTGCCAAATCTTATGGATTTCTTTACTGATCCTGCCATTTACCGGGACAGCACACTTGAATGATATTTTTGATTTAAGTTACAAAGCAATCTTTATATTATTTGTCTGGGATTACCGCCAACTGTTTGGACTTTCCTGGTGGAAAAGTTTCTGCCGTACAATAATCATGTTTTGGTATTGCTTTTTGGGACTGTTGCTAGTCTGTTCTATCATTATAGGCATCATCGTATTGATAGCCTATATTATACAATGGGGTAAATAAAAGTACAATCACACAAACCTTATTTATACAATCGCACATCCACAAAATGCAATATGAATAAAAACATTGAGTACAAGAAAAAAGAAGATGATTTTTCTTTGCAGATATAAATAAATATAGTAATTTTGTGCCCGATTTAGTCCGATGAGGTAGAAAAAGCGAAGGCAGTGATGCATTCCACCTTACGGAGAAAACCGTTTAATATTATAAAAAGATGTACGTAATTGTAGAAATTAACGGTCAGCAGTTCAAAGCTGAAGAAGGTAAAAAACTGTTTGTACACCACATTCAGAACGCAGAAAACGGCGCAACTGTTGAATTTGAAAAAGTATTGTTGGTAGACAACAATGGAACAGTAACTGTAGGTGCTCCTACTGTAGAAGGTGCCAAGGTAGTTTGTGAAGTAGTATCTCCGCTAGTAAAAGGCGATAAAGTACTTGTATTTCACAAGAAGAGAAGAAAAGGTTATAGAAAACTGAATGGTCACCGCCAGCAGTTTACAGAGTTAACTATTAAACAAGTTATTGCTTAATCATTTAAAATTTTAAGAAGAAATGGCACATAAAAAAGGTGTAGGTAGTTCTAAGAACGGCCGTGAATCAGCAAGTAAGAGATTAGGCGTTAAGATATTTGGTGGACAGGCTTGTAAAGCAGGTAACATCATTGTTCGTCAGAGAGGTACAGAATTCCATCCGGGTGAAAACATCGGTATGGGACGTGACCATACTCTTTTCGCTTTAGTAGATGGTACAGTATGTTTCAAAGTAGGTCGCAATGACAGAAGATCTGTTTCTGTTGTTCCTGCTGTAGAAGCATAATCAGTTACAAAATAAAAAAAATTGAAAGACTCTTCAAAGAATGAAGAGTCTTTTCTTTTAGAATGTCCTGAACACTAAAACCTTACCTTCGGTCCGGATTATAAAATGCTTGGCCAATGCCTCATTCAAAGTCCCTTGCCACCAATTGGTAAACACAGATAAAGGATAAGCCAACCCTTCGGCAAATAAAACCGTACTATTCATATTAAAAATAGAAATCTGCTGACCGATATAAGATTCGAACATACTGTCCTCCTTTATGGGAACAAAGATACCGTAATCTGTCATCATATTAACCTCCGCCTTCTCCATATAATCTGCCAACAAACTGACATTCCCTATTGTATGATCTTCTCTTTTCCCTGTAGCCCCCATGATAGTAATACGCTTCCTCTCCTGTGATAAGCAGAAGCGGAATGCCTTACTCAAATCATTTGTTTCCTGCTCTGTCTCACTATGAATCAACGAAGCATATCGCTCTTTAATACCCGGCAATAAAGAATCACCATCGCCAACAATGGCTTCCGGCATTCTACCTGAACGAATATAAGTATTTGCTGCCCCGTCACAACAAACTACATAAGGACACTGCCTCAACCATTCCAACGCCAACGGATGGGAAGGAAAATCACCATCAGCCAGAATAATTGTTTCCGGCACATCACATCCTATCGGCAATTTATACTCTTTCATAAGATAAATTCATTAATTGTTTCCACTTCAAATAACCGAAAAAAGCGATTACCGTATAAAGTCCATATAAAAAAGAAGTGAAATATAAATCTTTGTAAATATAGATACCACAAGAAACAATATCAACAACCAGCCATACCAACCATTGTTCCACATATTTATGTGCAAGCATCCACATGGCAATAATACTAAGTGAAGTTGTTAAACTATCCCACCAGGGCACTGTGCTATCCGTATAAGTTTTGAGAATAATCCCTATCAGCACAAACACCACAAGCAGCACAACAAACATAGGCAGCAGCAACTTAGACGGTGTGCCAGATACAGGCTTCTCCCCTTTATCCGGCGTATGGCGCAACCACATCCCCCAACCATAAATTCCAGCCAACAAATAATAGATGCTGATAGCAGAATCGGCATACAGACCTACTTGATAATAAATAACTATATAAATGGCAGGCATAATAACACTGACCGGCCACAACCAAATGCTCGCCTTATATTCAAACCATAAATAAAGCAGACCGATTAAAGTGCCCGCTATCTCAAGATAATTCATCCTTCTTACTTTTCATTTTCTAATCTGGATACAAAAGTAACGAATAACTCATACACCTTACCATTTTTTTATCTATCTTTGTCCATTAATTCAAGAAATATCAAAAAGACTGAAAAGATATGCTTACCATTAAACAAATTACAGACAACACGGAAGAGGTAATCCGCGGACTGGAAAAGAAGCACTTTAAAGATGCAAAAGCAACGATAGAACAAGTGCTTGCATTCAATGACAAACGACGTAGCACACAGAATCAATTAGATAAAAACCTGGCAGAAGTGAACTCGCTCTCCAAATCTATCGGGCAACTGATGAAAGAAGGAAAGAAAGAAGATGCTGAAACCGCTAAAACACGTGTAGCCGAAATCAAAGAAACCAGCAAAGCTTTACAAGCAGAAATGGACAAAGCACAGGAAGACATGACCAACCTGCTTTACACCATTCCTAATGTTCCTTACGACAGTGTGCCCGAAGGTGTAAGCGCTGAAGACAATGTGGTGGAAAAAATGGGCGGTATGGAAACCGAACTCCCCAAGAATGCACTTCCTCATTGGGAACTTGCCAAAAAATACGACTTGATAGATTTTGACCTAGGCGTGAAAATCACAGGGGCAGGTTTTCCTGTATATAAAGGTAAAGGAGCACGTCTTCAACGCGCATTAATCAATTTCTTCCTGGATGAAGCCCGCGCTTCCGGTTACGAAGAAATCATGCCACCGACGGTAGTAAACACTGCATCAGGTTACGGAACAGGACAACTTCCCGACAAAGAAGGACAAATGTATCATTGCGAAGTAGATGATTTGTACTTAATTCCAACTGCAGAAGTTCCTGTAACCAATATTTATCGTGACGTGATTTTGGACGAAAAACAATTGCCTATCAAGAATTGTGCATACACTCAATGTTTCCGTCGTGAAGCCGGATCTTACGGCAAAGACGTACGTGGCTTGAACCGTTTGCACGAATTCTCAAAAGTAGAACTGGTACGCATTGACAAACCCGAACATTCCAAACAGTCACATCAGGAAATGTTGGACCATGTAGAAGGTCTATTGAAGAAATTAGAGCTCCCCTATCGCATTCTCCGCCTTTGTGGTGGTGATATGAGTTTTACAGCTGCACTTTGCTTTGACTTTGAGGTTTACTCGGAAGCACAACAACGTTGGCTGGAAGTAAGTTCTGTATCCAATTTCGATACGTATCAGGCTAATCGCCTGAAATGCCGTTACCGTTCTGCCGAAAAGAAAACAGAATTATGCCATACTTTGAACGGTTCCGCACTAGCTTTGCCGCGTATTGTTGCAGCCTTATTAGAAAATAACCAGACTCCGGAAGGTATCCGCATCCCTAAAGCATTAGTTCCTTATTGCGGATTCGAGATGATTGACTAATAACAGCTAATTACATATATTGAATGCCATTCTGAGTATTGTTCAGAATCCGATCTTTCCCGACAGATTCTGTCTTGTATGCAGAATGACATTCTTTTTTATTATTTCAACCTGATTACTAACCATTTAACCTATTATTATGAATACTTCACAGAAAAATTTCATGGTACCTCTTGCCTTTGTAGGCATGATGTTTTTTGCAATTGGTTTTGCATTGGGCATTAACTCTTTCCTGATGCCGGTATTAGAACGGTCAATGGAAATGTCGGCTTCAGAATCCAATCTTCTGCTTGCCGCCACGTTTGTTCCATTCCTAATTTTTGGCATACCGGCCACCAAATGTATTGAAGCCATCGGTTACAAAAAAACAATGGCTCTTTCATTCATCATTTTCGCTATCGCTTTTGGACTATTCATCCAAGCAGCTGCTACAGAATCTATTGTATGGTTTCTTTTCGCCTCATTCATCTGTGGTGCCGCCAATGCAGTACTCCAAGCTTCAGTAAATCCATATGTAACTATTCTTGGACCTATAGAGTCTGCCGCAAAACGTATTTCCATCATGGGTATTTGCAACAAACTGGCTTGGCCTGCTACTACTCTTTTTATTACCTTAGTAATCGGCAAAACCATAGACCAAATTAAAATGGAGGATTTGTTCCAGCCATTTGGTATCATTATCGGTATTTTCGTTGTATTAGGCATTATCGCCTTAATGGCTCCGTTGCCTGAAGTAAAAGCTGCCGGAGAGGATGCCACCACAGATGCGGAAGAAGCGGTTGCCTGTCCTTATGCAGAAGGTAAAACTTCTATCATGCAATTTCCTCACTTGCTATTAGGAGTAATTGCTCTTTTCCTTTATGTAGGTGTGGAAACCATAGCCTTGGCAACTGCAACCGGATATGCCAAAGCATTGGAGCTGCCGGGTGACAATTACGGATTTATCCCTTCCATCGGTATGGTAGTAGGATACATTTGCGGCGCAACCTTAATCCCTAAATATCTGAGCCAGGCTACCGCAATGAAAATATGTGCCATCATAGCCATCATTGGTTCTGCACTAGTAGCGACCATGCCGGCTGAAATTTCAGTCTACTGCATATTCTTTATGGCATTAGGATGCTCATTAATGTGGCCCGCATTATGGCCTCTCGCAATGGCGGATCTCGGCAAATTCACCAAAGCCGGCTCTTCATTGCTAACCATGGCCATTGCCGGTGGAGCGGTTATGCCATGGGTGCGCGGTGTAGTTCAAGATGCAACTAGTTTCCAGACCTCCTATTGGATCTGTGTTCCCTGTTTCCTTTTCATTCTATATTATGGAATGATAGGATATAAAATCAGAACAAAGAAATAATCCTTTTTTCACATTAAAAACGAACTGCCGGCAAAATCAAAAACAGATTTATCATGATAGGCTCCAGCCGCCCCTCACAAAAGGGCGGCTTTTCTTTTGTCTTTAAAAAATATAATCCTACCTTTGCATAAATTATCAATTTGACAATCAACTCAGAAAAATAACTAACTTACAGTATAGCAAAATGAATAAGATTATTTCAAAAGAACATTTCTCGGAAAAGGTCTTTAAATTGGTTATAGAAGCACCTCTGATTGCTAAGTCGCGTAAGGCCGGACATTTCGTAATTGTTCGTGTCGGTGAAAAAGGAGAACGTATGCCACTTACTATCGCCGGTGCCGATCCCGTAAAAGGTACCATCACACTAGTAGTACAGGAAGTTGGTCTTTCTTCTACACGACTTTGTGAATTGAACGAAGGAGATTATATTACAGATGTTGTTGGTCCGCTGGGTAAAGCCACCCACATTGAAAATTTCGGAACTGTAGTCTGTGCCGGAGGAGGAGTAGGCGTTGCTCCGATGCTTCCTATCGTACAGGCTTTGAAAGCTGCCGGCAACCGTGTAATTACCGTATTGGCCGGACGTACCAAAGAATTAATTATCCTTGAGAAAGAAATGCGTGAAAGTTCTGATGAAGTAATCATTATGACAGACGACGGCTCATACGGGCATAAAGGATTAGTGACTGAAGGTGTGGAGGAAGTAATCAAACGTGAAACAGTAAACAAATGTTTCGCCATCGGTCCTGCCATCATGATGAAATTCGTTTGCCTGCTGACTAAAAAATATGAAATACCCACAGACGTTTCTCTGAACACCATTATGGTGGATGGAACCGGCATGTGTGGTGCCTGCCGTATCACTGTAGGAGGCAAAACACGTTTTGTTTGTGTTGACGGTCCGGAATTCGACGGCCATCAAGTAGATTTTGACGAAATGCTGAAACGCATGGGAGCTTTCAAAGATATTGAAAAAGAAGAAATTCACAAACTAGACACCGAAAAGCCAATGACTTGTGAAGCGACTAAAGAACTGGATGGCCGGGATGCCGAATGGCGTGCAAGCTTACGTAAAGCCATGAAGCCTAAAGAACGAATGGCTATCCCTCGTGTAAAAATGAACGAATTGGATGCAGAATACCGTTCACATAGCCGTAAGGAAGAAGTCAATCTAGGCTTGAGCGAAGAGCAAGCTGTAACGGAAGCAAAACGTTGTTTGGACTGCCCCAACCCTACTTGTATGAACGGATGCCCCGTAGGAATCAATATCCCGAAATTCATCAAAAATATAGAACGCGGTGAATTCCTTGAAGCTGCCAAAACCTTAAAAGCAACCAGTGCATTACCTGCTGTCTGCGGGCGTGTATGTCCTCAAGAAAAACAGTGTGAATCACAATGCACTCATCTGAAAGCCGGACACGAAGCCGTTGCCATAGGCTATTTGGAACGTTTTGCTGCTGATTACGAACGTGAAAGCGGTCAAATATCCGTACCGGAAGTAGCGGAAAAGAACAATATAAAAGTAGCTGTTATCGGTTCAGGTCCTGCCGGACTCTCATTTGCCGGAGATATGGCTAAACAGGGATACGATGTCACTGTATTCGAAGCTTTACATGAAATAGGGGGCGTATTAAAATATGGTATCCCCGAATTCCGCCTACCAAATAAGATTGTAGATGTAGAAATTGACAATTTATCCAAGATGGGTGTCAAATTCATGAAGGACTGCATCGTAGGAAAGACAATCAGTGTGGAAGACTTGGAAGCAGAAGATTTCAAAGGTATATTTGTAGCATCAGGTGCCGGGCTCCCCAACTTCATGAATATCCCGGGTGAAAATTCTATCAATATCATGTCTTCCAACGAATATCTGACCCGTGTAAATCTAATGGATGCAGCCAGCGAGGATTCGGATACTCCTGTAACATTCGGCAAACGCGTAGCAGTAATCGGCGGTGGTAACACAGCTATGGACTCTGTCCGCACAGCACGCCGCTTAGGAGCAGAACGCGCAATGATTATTTATCGCCGTTCGGAAGAAGAAATGCCTGCCCGTCTGGAGGAAGTGAAACATGCTAAAGAAGAAGGTGTGGAATTCCTGACTCTGCATAACCCCATAGAATATATTGCCGATGAAAAGGGGCGTGTGAAACAAGTCGTTTTACAGAAAATGGAATTAGGCGAACCAGATGCTTCCGGCCGTCGCAGTCCGATAGCTATTCCAGGAGCAACAGAAACCATTGACATCGATATGGCAATAGTCAGCGTAGGCGTCTCCCCTAACCCGATTGTTCCCAGTTCCATCCCGGGATTGGAATTGGGACGCAAAGGAACAATTGCCGTAAATGAAAATATGCAATCGTCAATCCCGACTATTTATGCCGGTGGCGATATTGTGCGTGGTGGAGCTACAGTTATCCTTGCAATGGGTGACGGACGTAAAGCAGCTGCTTCCATGCATGCACAACTCTCCTCCAAATAAATATTATCATTTTCACTAATTTAGCCCGTTATTAAAAATTAACGGGCTATTTTTATTCTATACCGAAAATAAATCACACAGACAGAATGGACCCCATAAATCCATATAGACCTATATCGCCTATCTGACCAATGTACTGACATCAATTGAAATACATACCATGAATATGAACTCTGTCACTATATCTGGAGATAAAATACAAAACTTTATTACCAAATATTGAGGTAACTATCTAAATGTCTATATGAAGTGTGCTCCATAACAACAAAAGAGGTGTAAACGAATCCTTTTATTAACCAAATAAAATTTAAAATATTCACATTATAAACAATTAATAACTCAAATTTAACCAGCATTAAACTCACTCCAGATTACTTTTGTTACCAATTATAATCATAAAGAAAAAACGAATGACCCAGAGGGTAAATTTTAGCATATTATTCTGCACTATCAGTATACTGACAGCACAAGCACAATGGAACAAACAGGACTCGATTCGTTTACAGGAGCTATTGAATGGAGATGGAGAACTAAAAATTAACACAGAAGCCGTAAAGTCTATCCATTTCGACTTTAAATCGGACAAAGACAATATAAAAGGTACTCCATTCATGTCCGAAGACAAACCGTGGATGAAGTTTCTGAAAGACTTGCCTAAAAACTTCGGCGACACAACCAAATGGGTACGCCCTAACTTTGTGCGTCTTACTCCCTACACTCCTTACACCACATGGCATGAAGATCCGGTTAATGATCCCATTTTCTTGAAAAGAAAAGACTCTCTGACAATGTCATGGAAACTAAATATCAAACTGATTCCCGGTTTGCGAAACGGCTATGTAATATTACCTGCCGGCATGGATCAAACGGTAACTCCCAGTAATAACCCATTAATAGGAGGACTGGATGCCGACAATTTTCTGTATGAATCTTTAACCAAACGAGGACGTGCCATCCGACGTAATCGTAATCGTGCCAAAGGTTGGAAAATCTATCAAAGTTACGTACCAACCCGACAGGATTCTATCTTGTTTCCTAGAATCAGCAAAGTATCTGAACAAGATTCATTGCCCAAACAAGACACTTTGCTTATCAAAAAGGATTCAGCAATTATTAACCAAAACTCATTACTTCTTAAAGACAAAATAAACGGCAAGGACCAGACAAAGAAAAGCCGCTAAATGATTCCACTTCAGTTCTGTTTTAAATGCCCAAACAGAAAATAATGTAAATACAGCCAATGTGATAACTTCTTGAATCACCTTGAGTTGCATAATATCAAACGGTCCTCCACTATCTTTAAACCCAAGACGATTGGCAGGAACCTGAAGACAATATTCAAAAAAAGCAATTGCCCAACTAAATGCAATCACACCAATCAACGGAAGGGCTGCAAACCAACTAAACTCTTGTCGCATTTTTAAATGACCATACCAAGCAAACGTCATAAAGACATTTGAAAAAATCAGCAATATTACTGAATAAATACCATGAGACAACATATATTTTAATCTATTTTTTATCCGGAAACAATCTGCCTATAATATCCATTACGCTTTTAACAATTGCATATCAACAAGCATTTTTGGAGTGCAAAGATAATGGAAATAATCGAATTAAGAATAATACAATGAGTTATTGCCGTAACAAACATGTTTTATTTCCAATGAACAAAAAAGCAACCAACTCCACTCTTTCAATCTGCTATTTGTTAAGAAAAAAGTTTGTTTGCTAAACCATGTTATAACAAGCGTTTTTTTATTTCTAAAATTTGGAACTATCTCAAGAATACGTACCTTTGCATTGTGTTTTTCATAGTATTAGATTTAAGGTTAACAAAAGATTGGCTGTCTGGGAAGATAGCCTTTTTTATTTTCTCCTTGCCTAGTCCCCCAAATAGTGTTACAGCTAAAAATGCAACAAAATGAAAAAGGCAGAAACAAAGAAGAATCACTTGTAAAAATAGGGGGAGTATAACAGGACAATGTTTTTCCCACATCAGAAAACATGTTTTTTACACGTACGCCCCATATAGTTATACGTACGTACAAACTCATGCGGACGTATATGAAATCTTATATGTCCAGAATAAAATTCCACATCAAAGATAAGGACGTTTTTTAAAAAGATCAAGAGCTTTTCAAAAAAGATAACCGCCTTTTAAAAAAAGAAAAGGAGCTTTTACCGAAACGTCTTGATCTTTTTTACCGTTGCCAAGACTTTGTAAGCCATTATTCTATGGAAGTACAAACCCCTTATGCACACTTCTTGCGAGAAAAAAGCCTGAAAACACCCTACTTCCTATCAAGCCTGGAATAGCCTATAAAAAATAGATATAACTGAGGACAAGCATGTTACACGAAAATATGTTTCAGAACGTTATGAGAGCATGAGAGCATAAGTGAGAACAAATATTTTTACCATCTGCATATAAGTTGTTTATAATTAGCCTGTTATACATGCAGTGATGGCATGAGGACATAAACACCCGAACTTCCTAATAAGTACGTCAAGAACATTTCCGGAAGTTATCAGAGAACAAAACGATCCTTTAAGAACCAAAATCCTCCCCACAATTTTGCAAATAAACCTCAAACAGACCGAAAGAATTGCTTTTTAAAAAACTTATTTTTCAATTGAAAGGACAGAGGAGCACTCTTTACAAGGCAAAGTTGTTTAAAAAGAAAGATAAAGAGTTGCTCGCAAATCAGGTTTTTCTAGCTTGCTCAAGAACTTTCTATTTATCATAAACTTCAAACTTTATTAAATCATTAAACCATTTCTACCCATATTTGTCATTTAGTAAACAATAAATAGATTAGATTATGGAAAAAATTATTGAGAGAAATGTCCCTATCGCAGAAGAGAATGTAACATTGTCAGGACAACCGGCAACGAATATGTTCGAAGACTGGGGTGAGGACATAACTGAAACAGATCTTTTGCATGAAGAAAAAGATAAAGGATTCTCCCCCAAAAAGAATCCCCAAAAACTGATGAAAGAAATGGATCAAATAGTGCAGGATGACATTAAAAACATTCATTAATAACCATTCATCCAATCCCCTTTATTATTTTACATTTGTCCTAGACTTGTATACGAAAATCACTTGACGAAAAGAGTATAAGGACAACTGAATACAAATAAATTGGAAACAGCTGCCATAAAAAACAGTTGTTTCCAATTTCAATTATGAACAAAATCTCTATGACGACAAATTAATTAAGATAACAACACAAGTCTTGATGCCATCCTATTGGAGCGTTATTCACCTCAGTAGGGGTGAAATGATTTATCGCAATCACATTCCTCACCCCACGTACTATATCTTTTGTAAACAACGCTGCAAGTCCTAATCCCATTCCCCATACTAACACAATAAAAAACTTTCTCATATCCTAATATATTTAAATGGTTATTCTTATGATAAAGAGAAAACAATTCCTATGCCAAAACCAGACTGGTATTGATTATCAATCAAATACATTAAGAACAAACTATTTTCAAAGAAAAAGGTCCACATTTTCATTGTAGAATATTTCTACACTTTCCCCAACAAATCAGACATGTATGTGCATCACCTTGTATCCGGCACAACAAACAACAGGAAGGATACCTTTGTAACATTCTTCCCCATCTAAATACATTGATAATATTGATAGTTGGTTAGCTGCACACAAGTACAAACAACTAACTATAAGCAGTCTCGTTATAATCCCCCAACAACAAAACAGCCATATCAACTATAAATCGTGTTCATTCATCCCAGGCAACAGTTCTTCCTGAATATTTGTCATGCTTCTCCACAAACTATAACTATAACACATAACACACTAATTATTAATCATTTATATATATACATATTTTAAACTGCACACCAATTGCACACTTTTATATTTTTGTTCTATGAATAAATATCTTTATTTAGCTACAAAATAAATAAAAAAATCGATTTTTAAACAGTAAACTTCAAGAGTTATAAAGGGAACATGATAGAATACTATGTTTATCAAGAGCACAAAAGCAAACTTAGTGAAGTATCGGTGTGTTTGGAAGTAAAGTAAAGAAAGTTTCCAGAAGGATATTGAAAAGGCAGCTTATTCAGCTGCCTTAGTTTTTTTTCTTTTGGGACTCATTATATCCTAAATTGCCCAAAATACATATTATGATTTTATGAGAGGATAAAAATATTCTAGTTCAGTTTAAACTGAATAATCCCTATTTTTTCACTTTTAGCTCCTTAATAATGTATTATAGTGTATATACTACATAGAGCAGTTTTGATTTATTCAATTATTTTAATACATTTGTGTTATCAAGTATAATATTAATCGTTGTAGTATGAAAATAAGTGTTTTTTCTTATGCATTATTGTGTTTGCTGGGAATTTCGTTGGCTTGTTGTGAATCCAAAGATGAAAACTTAAAAAGTGGAAGTAGTCCAAATGACAAATGGGAATTTGCTTATGAAGAAAATTTTGTAGATAGTTTAGATGCTATTTTTTGCAATAAAGGATATGTTGCATTGTTTGGGGATAAAAAGATGTGTCTAACTTCTGCAATTGAAAGTTCTGAAAGGTTTGTTTACATTGCTAAAGCAGATTTTGAGAAAGGAATTATAGATGAAAACACTGCAACATTGATAGTGGTTGATTCTACTTATATGCCTATTCAAATTGTTTCTAAAGATTGTATTATTAGATTATCTTCATTCAATAATGGCAGATTCAGCTGTTTGGTAAACCATGCAAATCAAGACGATTGGATAGAATATGATGGGTTTGATATTGGTAAAAATATTAGTAGCAGAACTATTCAAGAGAAATCTTTGTCGACAGGTGGCTTTTCAGAATTTACAGTAACGAATGTACTGAAAATACTTGATTTTGCAAATGGATTAAAGGGTTGTTTGAAAGCAACAGAACTGAAAGACCGCATTTTAGAAGGTGTCGGTGCTTTTAGTAACTTTATTCCTAATTCAGAAGTTGGACTATTGGTAAGTTCAAGTACTGCAATTTTAACTAAAAGTTTGGCAAGTGGGGTGTTAGGTATTCTCTCGTATACTGGAGATAAAATCTCAGAGGGACCTTTAAAGTTTTTAGGACCAGTAAAATTATCAATTGAAGGTATAGAACAAACAGGTGTACAATCTTGTAAAATTGATTATACTGTGGATGGCTTACATGAATACGGAATGTCTAATTCAGATATATATTTTGAATTACGTAATGTAACAACAGGGAAATATTACCCTCGTTTATATGTTGAATCAAAGAATGGCTATAAAGAAGCTATCATAACGGATTTAAAAAATGGAAGATATGGTATTGTTCTACATGTTAGAACAAAAAAATACAATTGGGAATATGTAACTTATCCAGAAGTGGAGTTTGATATTTTTAATTTAGAAATAAAAAAATGTGAAGTAAATAATTATTCATTATCCCAAAATGGAACTATAAGTTTCAAAATGGATATTTTTTTACAAGGAGATGAAAGTAATTTAAAAGATGTGGAACAATTTGGTTTTTATACTCGATTCGCAAATGGCACACCTGATTATCGTCCTGTCGATGAACTGTCATCAATATTTAAATCAACTCCATTGACTTATGAACTAAATATAGAAAAAGAAAGATTTTTTGAAGAGAATAAAGATTATTCAAAATTTGAAGCAGTGGCTACTGGTTATTACATAGGTGCTTATGTTGTTAAAAAAAGTAACAATATAGCTCATTTGGATGAAAAGCCGATAGACGGTCTTATTTATAAAGAAAAGCCTTTCACTGCAACACAAAAAACCATATCGACAACAGAAACGTCGGCTACATTGGTATGTGAATATGGCAATAATTCCTTTTGGAATCTTACATGTGGAGTTGAATATTATTGGGAAGGAAATAAATCTGAAATAGATTTAGGACCTTTAGAAGATGGGGAACACAAAATAACGTTGACTGGATTAAAACCTAGTACAACATACACTTACAGATCGTTTATGAAACATGGAAATAAATATTTATATGCTGATAATGAAAAAACTTTCACTACAAATAGTGGTTGCCACATAGATTTTAATATTGAATATCCCAATTATTCAGATTCCAAAGCAGATGAAGTTGTATGCAGAGTTGCTCTCTTGCCTGTTTATGAAAATGAGGATCAACGTAATAGCTTAATAAAAAAGTATGCAGTATTATATAAAGACGGGAAAGAAGTAACAAGGTCATCATATGAATATTCAGATAGGATTATATTGACACATGTATTTAAACATGAAGAATTGTCAGTAGACTATGTGAACTATACTGCTGTACCTAAAGATGGACATTGGCAGGTATCAATGGAATTTGAAAAACTGAATGAAAAAGGGGAAATTATAACTATGCCAACTGATGTTATGAAAGATGTGAATTTGAAATATGACACTAAACCGGTGATGGTAATTTATAAATGTGATATTGGTCGTTGTGATGCCTACCCAGACCCCAATTATACACATGATGAACATCGTTTCTTAATTAAAATGAGTAGTTTTACAAGAGGATCATTTTGGCGCAAGTCTTGGATAGGCAATTCTTCTAATGAGGTTATAGATGGAAAAGTCCATTGGTTTGGAGATGATTTTTCTTTAGGAGGAAACTGGGGAGTGGATTATACTAATAACAATAAACCGAATCAGTTATTGATGGAATTTAAAGACTATAATGGGAATGTTATTAAAAGTAACTCCATACCAATTCAGACAAATGAAAAAGGATGTGTTATAGAAAGTCATTATGATAATACTTCTGAGGTTATATCAAAGTATGGCAAGCAATGGAATTTCTAGGATGACATTTTTTACTAGGAATAATTTTAACGGTATGAGGCTGTCTTAAAAATGAGACAGCCTTTACTTTTGTTGCAAAAATAGCTTCTATTTTAACCCCACAGGGCATAAATACGAAAATCCCATTTTCCCCAGTTGATTGTATAATCCGATTGGAAAATTAAAGGCAGCTTATTCGACTGCATTTTCAAGGTTCTCTCTGATTTGTTGGAGCATCCGGAAAGCCCCGGCCATCTTATAGTTGCCCAGACATTGCTTAGCCTGCATGATACAACTTTCAACAGTAAGTTTCAAATCCGGTGTGAAAGCGGATTTGTTTATCTGCATTTCTTTGGGAAGTTCATCAGCATGGTTGTTGAACCATACGATCATTTCATTCAATTCCTCTTCGGAATAAGATTCTTTTGTGTCAGCCATGATATATAAGTTTATGTCAATTTCCACAAAGATAACCAAAATATTCACATACACACATTTAAAATGAGAAACATAATATTCCTACCTGTTACAAGATAGAACGACTCAAGTCTATTACGTTCAGACAATCTACCTCATTTCTTTCAAACAAAAAAGCGGTTGTCAGAAAAGACCTCGACAACCACCTTCATTAGAAATTTAGAAATGAAATTTAACAGATTGGAAAATCCATCTTTCACAGACAGATATCTTGTTCATCTCATTAGATTCCCCATCGTACTTCACAGCAAGACGGGGATTGACTTGTTAGTCATGAAGTTCTCAAAAATCTTCTTAACAAGAAAAAAGACAGTACAAATGTAATACTAATAATAAATATATAGATGAAACTTCAACATTAAAATCTTCAAAGCATATTTCTGCACAAATCCCCTACCCATCACGGGCTGGAGATTAAAATTAGTTACATCTGGCAATCAAGTCTATTATATTAATAAATCAATAGCAAACATAATAACACCTTTAGACTATAATGCAATAAAACATTCTGTTAGAGTGAAAATCATAAAGAACCGACTGCCGGAATGTTTTCAAACAGCCGGTCTTTTTTAGAACTAAAACCTGTTTCAAAACAATGTTTATCAAGAATCTGTCCAATATAGACGGGCAGACTTGTTTTTGTCGTAGCTTTTATCGAACTTCGCAGCCGGATGAAAAACACACAAAAACGGATTTGTATTTTTATGTTTGATTATTGTTTATATTTATATAAAAATGCTACACAAATATAATTATTTTGTAAATACCAACGAATATATTAATGTTAAATATTTCTTAAAAGACTTCTGATAAGTAAGATATTTGATGCTATTTACCACAAATTATCAGAAAAAAAACTATTTTTCCATCAAACTAAAATAAAAAAACGACTGCCGGCTTTTTTGTCAACAACCGTTTTCATACAAAACGAAATTGCTTTACCTAATGAAGAGTAAAAAAAATACCTGTCTGTCACAGGCACATACTCTTATTTCTGTAATTTTTGCCATGAACAGTTTTACTCCATTCTGCCACACAGCAGAATGAAGCCAAATGAACTAATAGACACTTCGCCAAGTGCCAAACGTACGAGTTCGGAATATGGTACAATATAGGGATTTTATAAACCAGGTGTTTTCCCCTGTGAAAAACGATTAAATAATAAGTTTAATTCTCATAAATTATAATTAGGTCTACGCTCTCAACGAATACCCCGGCTTGTGACAAGCCGGGGAAATTCAAATTTATAAATTTAAAGTCCTATGATGAAGATTGTCTGTTGCGCCAATATATTCGTACCACCAACATGACGACAAGCAAAACAGCTACACAAACACAAGCAAAGCCTATTTGTTCAGGCAGCGTGGATTCTTTTTTATCCTTTACCTCTTCAGTCTTGTTTTCCTCATGTTTGGTGGAAGTAGTTTTTTTATCAGTTTTGACATTCGTAGTATCGGCTGCCACCGTTTGTCTATCCTCCTTTTTATTAAAATCACCTTCTACATGCCCATCTGCCAGTAATGGAGGTTTCCCGGTCAGGCTGTCGGACGGTTTTCTTGTGTCATAAATACGGAAATCAATTACATAGCTGCCATTAGTGGTAATCAGTTCACTCAAAGAGGTATTTGATCCGTGTACGATGTTGACAGATTCACGTGTACTATCTTTCAGTATAATCTCCGTGTCGGATTTGACAGCCTTATGCGAACTGCCACAGGCAAACAGCAGGAACAGACACATGAAGGGAGCCAGCAATATATGCCGGCTTACCCAGTTCATAACCCTATTATATAACCACATCATAAAATCTGCATGATGATTGAAGCGGTCACAGCGACAGTAATTCCAATTCTCCATGCCCATTCAAGGCGAGATTTTTTAACCGCTTCACTCGTGATAATGAGTCTGCTACGCAAGTTATCAGTATCTTTCACAAAAAATCCTAGTTCTTTTTCCATAGTTGCTGTTTTTAGAGTTTCAAAACTTGTTTCCTGTTATCCCCGTCAGCCCGATAACTGACGTGTACCCAAGCGAAGTTAGACTCGTCAATCAACTGGTCATAGGGCAGGTTCTTTCGGATATACTCAAACAACAACTTGTTTTGCTGTCTGTCTCCAGTGTCAATATCAGCAGCTTCCCCTTTCATGTGCTGCGAGGTCTTACTTCCCTTGACGGCCGCATTAAGTTCCGGACAGCGATAGCCACTGTTTACTGTTATTGGCTTTCCCCACCATGTGCGTAACGGATCAAGTACATTATCCACCAAGGCAGTCAGAGCAGTCACATGCTCCTGTCTGCATCTGTTATTGATACCCAAGCGGTCAGCAGTTGTTGACTTGCAGAGTTCCGCAATCGTAAAAAACTTCATTTCTTATCCTCCTTTTTATTTTCGTTGTCAAATAGTATCTGAGCCATGATCTTGGCAATATCATCCTTGTTCTCGATGATCACACTCATTGTCTTTTCTGCTTTGCGCAACTCCGCTTTCTCCCATGATTTTTCACGAACTGATTTAAACTCACAGAAAATGCAGTAACCCGTCCAAATCATTGAAAAAACAGGAAAGGGGATAACCACACAGCATAACAGATCAATGAAGCACAACTCTATAAATGGAGTGAAATACTTCTTCGCCTTGACTGCTGTTTTCTTATACCCCGTGGATGTTCTTGCCTCCCCGCGTTGTTTGGCCTTCATTATCCCTGAGACCAGATCCACAAACATTGCACCGATAGTGGCTGCGATACACAGGGCTATCAGTACAATGTGTATCATCATGTGCTCGTTGATAAAATTGTAAATTACGTCTTTCATTACTTTGTCTTGATTATAAAATATATTGTTCCAAAGATATATCTGTTTACCTGCGTCATTGTTGCAGAATTACTTAAATCCATTGCCACGATATGACAATAAAAAAAGAGCCTGATGACAATATTTATTGCCATCAAGCTCCTGGTTACTCTGCAAAGATAGTGAAAACTATTCCATATTCAATCCATATTGAAAAAAATAATCAGGAGCAATATTCCGATCATCCGGAAAATTTAAAGAGTTACAATATTAATAGAAAACAAATAGGATTCATGAAATCTACCGGTTATCTATAAAATCAGATGTTTCTAAGCCCTTATCAGGAAATATCTTTACTTTTCTCCTTTTTCTTTGAACGTTTTTCAAGTCACGTACTATGGTGCTGGAAAGTATCTCTGAATAAATCTGTGTGGTCTTGACGGAAGTATGTCCGAGCAGCTTCTGGACTGTTGTAATCGCAACTCCCTGATGAACCAGCAGGGTGGCACAGGTATGACGGCTCACATGATAGGTTATCCGCTTTTTGATACCACACAATCCGGCCAGCTTTCGAAGCTGCCTGTTCACCTCCGAGTTGCAAGGCAGGGCTGCAAGACTGCCGATATCCGGATAGCGGTCAAGAATGCCCAATGCCCTGCTTTCAAAAAGCAAATGCAACGGCAGACGGATTTCCACCCCTGTCTTGACGGATTTGAAGTACAGCCACCTCTTACCGTTTATCCTGATAAAATTCTCAGGTGTGAGCTGGCAGAAATCAGAATAACGCAAGCCGGTATAACAGCAGAATAGGAAAGCATCGAGCACATGGCGCATGGACTCTTCTTCCACTTCGACTGTTTCCAGCTTCTTCAACTCGTCCGGGGTAAGAAACTCATGTCTGCCCTTCTCCTGCTTGATCTTGTATTTCCGAAAGGGATAAGCGTCCGCGTGCATGTATCCCTGGTTGATTGCCTCATTGACCAAGGTACGGAGCTGTCTCATGTGCTTGGCTATCGTATTGACCGCGTTACCTTTTTCTCTCAGGTATTGTTCAAAATCACGAAGGAATGTATAGGTAAGATCCTTGAAGTCCAGCCCGGAGCGAAAATCATGCAGGACCGCCAGTGTCGTATGCAGGTTATCCTTGGTGGACTGCTTCTTGTCCGAATTGTCAATGGCTGATTTGGCGAAAATGGAGAAGCTGACATTCACGGCACTTTTCTTTTTGACGGCATCTTTCAGTAAAGAGAGTGTGGCAGGTATTCCACGCTTCCAATACCCTAACTCTATGCCTTGCAAATACAGGATGTATTCATAGAGCATTGCGTTAAGTTCCTCAGCTTGTGGATGGTTAATGACTTGTGCCCCTTCACGGCTCCAGCACTCCGGTTTGAGGTACACATTTGTCTTCAGGTAGATTTTCCTTTGGTTTAAATAAGCTTCAACCTGTACAAGGGCCGTGCCTTGCTTATTCAGTTTCTTTTGGCGGTTAAAGACCAACCTGTATCGTATCTTCTCTAGCATATTTTTATTTTAAATTTAGCTATTTCTCCAAAATAATCAAATTCGACAATATTAATCCTGATCTTTCGACCTGGGGGAACTGATTGGTACTGTGACTCTTCAAAAGAATGGATTGGTAAGGAAAAATATGGCACCTACCTTTTGGGAAATCAATACGGAATCTTACATAAAAATTAGTATGGAAACTGTGTATACATCAGCGTCTTTTATTATTTCCTGCTTTTCCGGAGGAACTAATCTTTTAGATATTATAAACGTTGGAGCAGCATCAGCGGCCACCCCTACCTGTATGAGAGTGACAGGGGGTATAGGTAATTCCATATACTATATGGACAGCAGTGGAAATCTCTTTATAAAACCATATCTAAAAGAAAATTCATGGATAAATATTATTCCTTTGAATTCGCAACGCGCTATGACTAATGTTGAACTTATAATTGGGGCTTTAAATACGGAAGGATTAAAAACATTTGTTTATAAATAAGCGTACAAAACAACTCTAATTTCATGCTTCTGGGGGGACTTCTGCCGATTGCAACAACTACGAAAAGCGGATTGATTGAATATAAAATAATGAGGAATAGGATGCAAAGTTTTGCATTTGGGAATGGTACTATCTATAAGTTGGGAAACTTAACAGCAAATTATGTAGGTATAATATTACATGGTGCTGATATTATAAATGGTAAGATTATAGATATTTGCATATTTAAAAATTCATCAGGTACAGTCAAAGCTGCCGGTAATAACGAGAGTTGGATTAATTTAAAAGTTGATTCAAACAAAAATATCTATATAATGGTACCATTGGGACGTATTTATTACACATCGATTGAATCGTACAATGATTATGTTCTTGATTCGTCGATATCAAAGGTGGATTCATTTCCAGATGATGCTATTGACATTCTTTTTACGTGATTCTAACCTAAAATCAGAGCTGGGGGAACTGATAGGGATAGATGATCTAAAAAGAGATGCAACTATAGCTAGAAATTCAGTTGGAGTTAATGATTCGTATTATTATAATATCATCCCATCTAATGTTGTAAAATGTAGTTATCTTGTAGAAATATTGGAAGACAGGAGTCAACCTAAAATTTATATTGTATCTAAATATTACAGTAACTACAAAAATGATTATAACGTTAAAGGTGTTATAGTAGGGAGTTCTATGTTGTCTGTTAAATTTTTCTATAATGACAATGGAGATATTATCCTTTCTATTGTTGCTTCTTTTAGGTCTTCTTTAGTTTCTGTTAAATTACTATGTGGAGATTCTATGTCTTCTATAACTAAAATCGAACCCCCATCTGGACTAACAGAAATACCTATTTCTTAACAAAAAAATAGGTATTTCATGCTTCTGGGGGGACTGTTCACTAATTTGAAACTGTTTCCGTTTATGTTTAGAGGGATAATGACAAATAAAAGTTATAATGATTTGATCGAAACTGGCTTTTATAAAATACAAGAAAACATGGTTGATGGACCTAACATTTATTGGGGAACACTTGTCGTTTTTAATGACAGTGGTCAAATAACACAAGTGTTCTATCCAAACACAGACAGTGCAAATATATCCACTAGAAAAGGTAATATTAATAATTTTGTAGATTCAGCGTGGAGAAGCATTTCTTTTACATAAATCCGCCTAAAAATCAAAACTGGGGGAACTGATTGGGACTGATTGGTACGGCTACGGCTAATAAGGATGGATTAATGCCTGCCGGACAGGTATTTACTAACCCTGGTAGCGCTTTAAATGCTGGTCAAGTATGCCTATTATCTACTTCTAGATATGTCATTGCATTTAATATTATCGTTTGGCACTCATGGAGAGGAATAGCATCATATCACATATTGTTATCTAATGATTCTAGCAAAGCGACATATAAAGTTATAGCATTGTCCAATTTATCATCACAGAAATTTTATGTTACAATAAGTGACGACAAGACTATAAGTATTTATTTGGAAAATAATTCGGAAGGTCCAATGAATTTATCAATACAGCCAGTTACCAGTTTTAAAACTACTCCTGTGATTGCAACATTGCCGGAAGATGCAATTGAAGTTGTTGTTGAATAATAATTATACAATTCATGCTAAAAATCAGAGCTGGGGGGACTGTTGGGGATAAATGATACGTGGTTAAGGTTCAGAAATGAGGAAGAAATAGAATCTCAAGACGAATTAGATCAGATGAATTATAGCGGAATATACTTACTATCACAAAATTCAAAATTAGAATATGTCCGTAATTGTGTATTAGTTGTAATCGGCAAACCTAATATCTGTTGTGTTCAGAATCTATATAATTATAGCGGAGATACCTATAAATATCGAGTGAAATGGTTTAGTAACAGTTGGGGTAATTGGAAAACCGTATCTTTGAAATGATTAAAAAACGGGTGGTCCGGTACAAGCCGATTCCACCCGATCCTGATATGCACAACGCCATGTGCAGTGCAAAGGTAATCCATGTTTCTAAGAAGCCAATACAAAAGTTCTAAAATCTCCCCACTCTCCGTTCAAACAACGTCTGAAACCAGCAACATCAGCTCCCAAGCGGAATGCCATTTGAATTACATATCCTTGTCCATCGTTAAAAACTATCATTATGGAATAATTGAGAACAACACTAATTCCATTATCTCCGGTCACATGATACATTCCGCTTGCAGTTGCACTATTTACCTCTTCGTCTGTGGTCAATTTACGTTGTGGCATGAAAGGGTACAGATTCAAACTAGTGAAAAGTTCCCCCAGATCGCCAACAGGCAGAAATTCTTGTTTAAATTCCTACCTGTGTGAGCGTACTAATATCTATATCTACTTTCGTTACTGAAATGATATTATTTATAGGAACCCTATTGGAAAAATATAAGATAATTTTTCCCCAACTAGGTATATATACATAATAGTTTTCATCGCCATCTTTGTACATCTTTACGAATGACGGTCCTGAATTATGTGTAACACATAAACCAACGTTATTATGTCCGGTTAGCATAGAATAGTCATCGGCTATACTGGCATTACCTTCACCAACTAATCTTATTACTTTATTTATATTTTCTAACGATTCAATCTTATAGATTGTCGGATTGTTAGTTAAATTTTCTATTCTAGTATAACCACCACTCTGTAGAAGTTCCCCCAGGTCGTTCCATGAAGGATATCTATGTTATAATTGTTGCTTTAATTTTACCCCATTTATTGAAAGTATTTCCATTGTTACCAATAGATCGAATATATATGTATGGATCTACATTAAAATTGTCTGGAACAAAATACTGAGAACCAAAAAAGCCAGAGTTTACCACAAGTAATGATCCATATTTATATGCTCCTGTAGGGAAGTTCTCGGTTGTGGTATCATCCACATTATAAACTCCAGCTACAGCTGTGTTGCAGTCTTTTATTGCATATTTTCTTCTTATCCACGTATCATCTATCCCCAACAGTCCCCCCAGTTTTGATGCAAGTGACTGCATCGTCATTTGTGCGGCATCTCCGCTACTTTGTAAAACTCTTACATTTGCGGCATCTGTCACAGTCGGAAGTTCATTTTCATACACGTCATTTCCTGTTGCAGCAACGGCAGCAAATGTTGAAGTTTCTGACAAAGCCATAACCATTCTTGTGGAAACCATGTCCACCATCTCATCCACTGTTACATTCTGTTCGTTACCGTCTTTATCAACAGCCTTAAAACCAACAATATTGTCTAAATTCAAATCACTCATAATATCCTATTTTTATAAAGTTCTAATATAATTTTTCCACACTTTTGAAGTGCCGCCAACCGACTTGTACATCTTCTTTCTGCCGCCTTTTATTTTATACCGGGAAAGATTGTTCCTGTCATAGTTAACGGGGTAATCCGGATTGTCTTCGTTGGCATACGCCTCCATTTCGTATGAGATGGTATAATACGCCGAACTCGCAGGATGGCAGATAGGGTTTCCCTTGATCCACTCGACAAAATACCGCCAATAGTATTTTACCCATGAGCCGATAACCTGTGCCTGACGCAGGTGTATGGTTTCATGCGTCATACTCTCCTTACCCGCATAAGTCTGCATGTACTTCTCTATGTTCTCTTTGTTCTCAATACGGTAGATCATCCGTCCGCACCACATCATGAAACGGTATCCCTTGAAAGGATAATGCTTCATGGAAAGCAACTTAGGAGTGTCAAAATCACCCGGCTTGCTTGAGAACAGCATCTTGATTAATTGCCATAATTCTTTCATAAGCATATCTTTTACTCAATTAAATCCATACGTGTTATATACCAATGGTTGTTAAAGGCCTTCATCTCCAAAACATAAGGCCTTGCCATCTGAATCTCTGTTTTATTGTTATATGCTCCCACCAATCCGCAGAAATAGTTTGTAGCCTTGTACTTGTCGGGGTTCTTAGCCACCCTTGATGTCATGTCTACTACAAACTCTAATCTCAATCCGTTCCATGATGATGCGGGAGGGAGGGTTATGGTTCCGCCAAGACCATCAGCGGAAAAGAATGTAGATCCCTGAGTGGATGGGTTCACGGTCATGTTACCTTCTGAATCAGCCAGACTATCCATATCGCTTCCCGGTGAATAGAGAAGATCTGCGGTGATAATACCCGACACTTTGACATTACTATCCGAATCCCACGATATGCCCCCATCAGCCAATTTCCCCGATCCGTCTTCTTTTATGAGTGTTTTACCACCACCCAATTTTATATACGCATCATTCTTCTTGCCGGATATCTCCATATTTCCATTCTGACTCTTCATCATGCCATTTTTATACATGAATCCGGCCACATTCGCACCATCGGCGAACAGGGTGTCAGTAGCGATATTCACAAACTTCTGCATGGCTTCCCAGTTCGAATCCCCGTTGGCTGATGTGGGTGCAGAGGTAACGGAAGCGCCGTAATTTTTTACAAGGAAATTATAATAAACTCCCCCTATCAGATATATGACCTTATCCCGGTAATCCGCATTCCAGACGTAAGTCTGTCCGGAAGCCCATACGCCTCTGTCACGGGGAAACGCCCCTGTTGCTCCTGTTGCTCCTATGGCTCCGTCTTTAGCAACCCCTACACCTTTTTCAGCGACAAAATTATTATTCCATGCGTTTGCATCGGAAGCCGACTTATAAGCCCGGACGGCAAACTGGGTGTATCCGGCTGTCGCAGGAACGGATATCTGATTGCTTAGGGTAGCACCTACATGCGCCAGCCAGCTTCCGTTGTATTTGCGTGCGACAAGATAGAATCTGTTCGTATCGCTCACATTACCGCCTATATTCTGTTTCATGGTAACAACAAATGCTGACGGTGACGGTGTGCCTGTTGACGTGAAGTTTATCGTGCTTACCGGGCTGTCAAGCCAGTACGAAGCGGACGGTTCGACACCGAAAGTCATTTCCTGCCAGTCGGAGTTGACAGCCTTGTCCGATCTCTTCCCGGAAAGTATGTAACCGCCATCCTTCTTCCTTAGATAACTTCCACCTCTCACACGAAGAAGCGGAAGTGGCGGATTGGAAGTCTGAACCTTGCTTAAGTAAGATCCTCCGGCAAACGATACTGTACTGTTTTTCGCATACGGAATGTTGGCGGACTCCCAATGACCTGCGGCTGTGATACTCTCACCGTCAGCCCCGTCCTTACCATCTACAAGCATGGGGACGGTTTCAACATCCACTATCTGGTCATTCACGTAAAAGACAAACTTCAATGTCTTCGTGAAATTTCCGCTTGATATGGCTGTATTGTTGTTTATGGTAGTTTCAGCTCCACCGTCTATACTGTATTTCAATATACCGTCCGTTGTGGTGGATATCACGCCCCCCACTGACATTTGCCTGTAACATGATACGGAAGACACGCTGTAGTTCCCGTTCTTGTCCTTGCTTACTGAACTGGCGGAAACGACAATGCTGTATAGAATGGCATCCGCACCATTCGCTCCCCCACGCACACCAGCTACTGTGAACGTAAGATCACGGGAATACTGCTGCCCGTTCTTTGTAGCCCTGATTGTGATCTTCACCGTGTTTGTCGCTGCAAGAGTAGCTCCGGCAGATACCGATATTGTCACCACTCCTGTATTCTTGTCTGTCGCACACAGAAGATTTGTGTCAGGTGTACAGGTGATGCTGTCAAGGGTGAGCTTTTCCGTTCCGTACCACATGCTGACAGTTGTATTCCAAGTCTGTGAGGACACAACCTTCCCGTCCGAAGTAAGGGCTGCATTGACCATCTCGTTATCGAAGTCCGCCATGATGGCGTTCTCCCCGTCCTTGCTCCATCGATGCACAGGGGCCGGATCGCTGAATTCTGACCACACGCCGTCACGCTTCACACGTTTGCACGCCCATTCCACCTGATGGTCGGAATCCACGCCAAGGAAATCATCTGTCCAGCCTTCTGGAACATAATCATCCTGCTGTTTCGAGTCCGGCTTGTCAGGGGTAAGACCGATGATGTTGGTACGGGTGTAGATCCACTCGTAACCTTTGCCATCCTTACCGTCAGTCCCGTCTTTGACCATGACCATCCACAAACCATGCTGGTATATATAGGTACAATAATCAGCCGTATTCCGGTAGCTGTCACCCTCCTTGGGATTGGACGGATGGGATGCGAACTCACCAAGGAAGGTGATGCTCTCTCCTTTCAGTTCACGCCCGTCAAGAAGCATGTCCCAGTCTTCGTTAACCTCCCAGTCGGCAGGTTTTCCGGCAAGATAATAACCACCGTCCTTCTTTCTTAGGAAATTACCACCTTTAACACGCAATATTCTGATGGGAGGATTGGATGTCTCCACCTTGGATAAAAAGACACAGTTGGCAAGAGTAACCATTGTATTGGCACTATATGGTGTGTTGGCGGATTCCCAATGACCGCCACCGACTACAGACAAGCCCGGTTCGCCTTTCTCGCCTTTAGCTGAAGAAACGAGCCAGTCCGGGTTATTCTCGGACGGTTCGGAAGTGGTGCCATTTTCATTGACACAAAGCCATGTGGAACCGTTATGAGGAACGCGGGAATAATATGCATACTTCCTGCCCGACTCCCATGAGGGGTAGTCTATCGGCACACGCACGCTCTGGCCGGTGATCTCGTCCACTTGGAAGATAAGCCCGGTCATGATGATATCCTGCAATACTGCCGAGAACCTGTCGCAGTTGATCCCGTTGATGGTCATGCCCTTCTTCTTGCCGAACCAGCTCTTCATCTGTGCCGGCTCCGGGTCCCAGGTGTTGGCATCGTCTACAAGGGTGATGCAGCAGTTGCCGTCACGCACGTCTATGATGATATAGGTCTGACGCTCCTTGTCGGTGAAATTGCCCGTCTGTCCGAGACGCATCTCGTTATGGGGGACGAACTCATATCCGGGACGCGGAACCATCACGAATGTCTTCTCATCGTAATCTGCGGAAGTGATACGGTACTGTACCTTTCTGAAACCGGCAAAGTCACCGGTAGTGGCACTTTTGTCATGCCAGAAGCCCAGGAGGATATCATCCGGCTTTTGCCCCAGCGGAACACCATCCTCCAGATCGGGGGTGACAGTATAGCTGCCGTCACTGTTGGCGACAAAGCTTTTTATCTTCAGCCCTCCGCCGGGACTGATGGTATTATATCCCTCAAAATAGGTCTGACGGTTGAAACGAAGTTCGGGAACACTCAGGGAGCTGCGCAGGACCAAAGCCTCCAGCTCAGCACGGGCGTCCTCACCGATGTAACCTCCTGAAATGCCGGTGACGAAATCACCGAACTTGGCGTATTTCTTAATGACGGTTCCACCTAGCAGGGAGAGGAGGAAACTGGTGCGTTCCTCCGTGTCCTTGCGCATGAACATGATCAACGAGCGTAATGCGGAATACACGTTATGGTCTGTCGCCGGGGTTGAGTCGTGGCTTCCAATCACATACACGCCGCTGCCACCACCGCCCGTATAGGTCTGTCCTTTCAGAGTAAGGCTCTCAACCTTCTCCTCCAGCTCGCCGATACGGGAATAGGCAGCCGTCTCACCAACGGTATAGACAGGCGAATCAAACGGGAAATCCAAGTTAAATTCAAAACCGATAATCCTTGACTGCCTTCCGTTATCGAAATAGGCTTTGTTAATAAGATTAACCTTTTGACCAATGCTGTAGAGGTTATGAATGCCGTCCTCGCGGTATGCGTCACCGGACATCATCGTGCAGTCGTAAGTACTCGGGTCAACCTTTGATTTGGAAGCGTATTTTTCCGTCTTGACCTTCAGTTCCTGTTCTGCAGCACCCACAAGCCCCAGTTCGGTTATTTTCGTGCTGTCCCAGCCGGATAGTACATATTCATCTCCATCCTGGGGAAAGAGCACATCGCCGGGAAGCGGTCTGCCGTAGTCCTCATTCCTGACTATCTCCCAAAGCTGTGCCTCAGGGTTCCATCCGCCATCCTCCAGTTTCTCCGGCTTTCCCTCAGGATTGAACTTCACGGCGAACTCCAGACCGTTGAGAAGCCCGGACGCGAAACGTATCCTCAGCTCCTGACCGGGGAGGATATATTTCTCAGAAAAGTTAACACCTGTATCCCTGAAACGGTAGGCATTCCATTTTTCCTCAGTGGTTGTGCCGTCCTCATTCTCCACCTTGTCCGTCACCTCGATGGTAGTAACATCCGACATGGTGCCCGTTCTTCGGGGATAGACTTCATCGAAGATAACCACCTGTTCAATGGCTTCCTCGGTGGTCATATTGGGATAAGCGTCTATGTACGGGGTTCCTTCGGGTAACATCAGCCTGCGCTGCACCACACCGTTCACAACCACGGTCTCATCAACCGGACGGTAGTTAGAAGGGATGTTCTTTGTCGAGCCGAAAGCATAGATTCTTGTCGCATAGGTGGACCGGGATTCAGATCGTGGCATTTCCTGCACGTTTTTCTCGATCTCGAAGTCCACCGCGTCGCCAAACTCACAACGCCCGAAATGGATTATATTCTCGGTTATCCAGCACTCACAGTCCCATTTCTTCGCCATCTCAAAACAGGCATCAAGGATGTTGATGTTCTCATAAGACATCAGTTGTGATTTGTTCTCTACCGTACTGTCAATGGAGAAAACAAAATCCTGTCCTTTGTATGTGTAACCAAGAGCTTTCAAATTTCTAAGGACTATACCGGCTTGTACGTCAAGCGGGGCGGTCAGGTTCCAGGACGCCTCCTGTCCGGCCGTTTCCGGGGTATATTTGAAGATTTTGTTTTTCCATTTCCAGTAGTAGGCATCAAGCTGAAGCTCATAGTCGTAGCCGGCGGTATTGGTGTTGAATGCGGGCTTCTGCAAATCGCACACTTCGAACAGTCCGAAGTCACACTCCACGTATGAGCCAAGTTTGAAATATATGGGATTCTCTAAGGAGAACTTTAACATGATGTAGTCCTCCTTCATCAGAGTGAACTTACGCTTGCAGCCTTCATTGATCAGAGTTGTAAGCTGGATAGCACCGGATATGTCTTTGATGTCGATTTGTTTCATGTCTTCAAAGTTCGGAGATAAAAAAAAGAGTACCCAATTTTGAGCACTCACATACACGACAATAAAACCAATGTCGTGAATTAAGTTCTGTTGGCCGGATTCGGCTCATTGAACTTGGCTGAAATTTTTCCGAAAGTTCGGTCTAAACTCTGTGCGTAAGTGATACTTTTACCGAGATAAACCAGATGATAAATCTCGCTACTATTAGCCGAGACTTGAATATCAACCTTGCCCTTATAAAGTTCATCGAAGAAAGCTTTTTTCTTTGCTTGATAATCAGATTGGGAATTTCCTTCAATTGTAAAAGAAAGTGTTATTTCCCTCTCATCGACTTTCGGATTATTGATTATTACCCGCTTCCCATGTTCAAGTCTGCTTTTGTTCTCAATAAAATCCTTCATGGGAGCGGATGCCCCAATAGCATCAAGAACCCCCTCTCCCATTCTCACACCCCATGTCGTGTAAGCGTTTTCGTCATTAATTAATAATTCATTCATAGACTATAATTTTGCTGTATTCTTTTTAACTTCTGCTATATCTCTTTGTATCTGTTGAATAGGTTTGACGATTGCCCCTGTATTTTCTGAAATCTGTACCAATTCAAGATAGGATTGCGCTATCAAATCCCGCGTATCATCAGCAATATTTCTTGTTTCCGTATTTATGGAAAGTAGAGCATCTGCTTTTACTGTCAGTAGATTAAGTGATTGAGATTGAATGATATTCTGATTCTTTATCTCTTCTCCTGCAATATGCAATGCTGTAAACCTACCGCTTAGTTCTCCTACATCTTCATGTGTCATTTCAGTGCCGAACCCTCTTGATGAAGAAGATTGGGAATAGGACTCCTGTGAAATCTTGTCATATCCGGTTGCTGCGGCAAGCTCGTCACGGAGCTTCATGGCTTCCTCCACATATTTCATATATTCATCCTGCAAGGCTTCTCTCTCTACTTCGGTCAGATTGTTATCCTCCATGGCGGCACCGAACTTCTTCCACCACTCTTCGAGTTTCTCGCTGTACATTTCACCGATTTTATTACTCAGCATGGCACGCATGAAATACTCTGCTATATCTTCCGCTGCATCCTTAGCTTCATACTTCATATCCATAAGATTGTTCACAAAGCTGTCAAACATTCCATCGAAAGTGATACCAGTAAGACCTTCATAGAGTTTGTCTGTAAGTTCTTCCAGCTTACCAGCTTGCTCAACATAATCATTCAACTTGTCAGTCAAACGCTCACCATAACCACCCTTGCCAGTATTCTGAATCTTCTCCCACATATCAACATTACTGCGGAGCACTTTCATCTCTTCAGGAGAAAGGGACCATATATCACCGTTCCAGTTTCTGCCTATCTGCTGGCTAAGACGAGAGATTTCCTCTTGGTTGAATCCTCCCCAATAGTAGTTCCAGCTATGATGGGAATTGGAGTATCTAGCCTGTTCCTGTGCAATTTTTTTATAGTTTTCTTCCGTCTCTTTTTGCAGTTTCTTCGCATCAGCATACGCGGAAACGGACTTTGTTCCCTTGCTGGCTTCCATTACATCTGTCAAATCCTCAATAGCGGTTTGTAGTGTTTCATTTCGATCGGTAAGCCTATTAATAGCTTCCTCGACTTCTTTTTTATTACCACCAATACCAAACAAAGAATTAAAACCGCCGAAAGAAATCGCATTGAGGATATTGCCTATCCCGTTTTTCAGAGATTCTCCAATTGTTACGAATAAATCACCTGACAAGACATCACCGATAATTCCGCTGACTGCATTCAGGACAGCGTCAAGCAAACCACCCACAAGATTGCTCAATCCGTCTTTGAGTACGTCAATGATGGACAGAATCCATCCGACAATGGGGACCTCCTTAAGAGATTCTGACGTCTTGCCTATCACGTCTTTGAATCCGTTCACCGTCTTGATGATTCCACTGTATGCGTCATATAGTCCGCCCGAAGAAAGTTGTTGCAATCCTCCCAATATATTTTCCATGCTCGCTTTCAGTTTGGTTGCGGTATCGGATACATTTTGTTGGGCTTGATTGGCGATGTCTGTCTGTGTCTTTACGTTGGCGGACGCAATGTCTGCATTCTGCTGCGCTGTTTCAAGAGCGTTTGTAGCGGCTTGTTTCTCGCTTTCTGTTCCGTCCTTTTGTGCCTTGGCGTAGTCCTCTTGCGCCTTTTGAAGTTTCTCTAAGGCGTCCGTTTCGGTTTCTACGGCATAGATGCGGTTTTGCTCAGCTGTCTGATAGGCTTTTACATCCTCTCCAAGTTTCTTGAAGTTGACTCCACTTGTACCACCCAAAGACTTTTCCATCTGGCTGATGGCGTCAATCAATGATTTCTGGCTTGCCTGATCGGAGTTCTTGAACTTGTCAGTCCGTACATATTTTTTTGCTTCGTCCAAGGCAGGCTTTATCATGTCGGAAAACATGGAACCAAACTCACCGAACACAGTAACCCAATCTATATTGGCTTTTATGGCTTCTGTTTCCTTGTTCTGTATGGCAACATCACGTTGTTTCTCCAGTAACTTTACTTGTGCACTATTAACACCGTTTTCTTCCTGTGCTTTCCTTATTTTTTCCGCATACTCTTGGGCGATAGCCAATTTCTGCTGCTGGAACGTGCCATATTCTTTCAAGTAGTCGTTCAAAGCCTGTTGTTCGGCTTTCAGCTGTCCTTCAGTTACATCGGAAATATCTTTATCTCTCATACTTTCGGCATTGGTATAAGCTTCTGAAATTTTCTGTGCCTGCTTGTCGGTCAGCTTACCGTTACCGGCTTTGCTCCATTCTTCCTCCTGTTTTCTTATCGCATCAATCTGTTTCTGATAATCAAGGTCAATCTGTTTCAACTTCTTTTCCGTGCCTTCTCTCATCAGGTTGATTTCATCCTGTTGGTTCTGACGGTGAAGTGAAAGAAGTTGTTCGTCCAGCTTTTCCTGATTTTCCTTTTGCTTTTTTGCTAGATTTTCCTGTCTGGTCAGTGCGCTTCCAGTTACTCCGCCCAGCTCCTTGTATGTCTTTTCGGATGCATCCATCTTATCTTTGGCTTCTTTCACCTGTTTCGATGTAGCCGTCTGATCTTTGATTAATGCCTCATACCCTTTTTTCGCTTTCTCCCATTCGACTTTAGCATTTGCCAAATCCTCTTGATATGTAGTTTCTTTTGTTTCCTGTCTGTTCTCAACTTCCAATTGGGCATTGATTTCCGACAAGACATCTTTTCTTGCGTTTGCCAATTCATTCTTCAGGTCTTCGATACGCTGTGCCTGAACCTTCATTTCGAAACGGTTGTTCTCTTTCCTTGCTAGATTATAAGCCCATTCTGCACTTTTTATTTGTTGTTCCAAAGATTCGACTATAGCCTGTTTTGACTGTGTTCTGGATTTTGAAACCTCTTCATTATATGCCTTCCAAAACCCAGTCAAGTCATGTATATGACCTTTCTCATCGACATACTTCTTAAAGAGTGCAGGATATAGTTTCTCAATGTCTTTTAAGGCTTTAAGTTTAGTGGTCTCGGCTTCTACCTCGCTATTAATGGTGCTAACAAGACCTTCCAAAGTACGTTTCCGATCTTCTTCGTCCGTGTTGAGTTTTTCTATTTTCTTGTTGTACGAGTCCAAAGCACGTTCAGCAGATGTTGTGCTGTCGGATAATGCCCACATGGCAGCTCCAAGCCCACCGATAACGACAGTTAAAGCTACATAAGGATTGGTAAGCATTGCAGCGTTTAAAGCTAACTGCGCTTTTCGTGCCCATAAACGGGCATTGGTAAGTCCAATCTCCACAAGAGTATGTTTACTTTCGGCAGCAGTAACAAGCATCACTGCGGTCCGGTATGTACCATAAGTAACCACTAATCCAGCCAAGACCTTACCTACTGTTTCATAATTCCGAATCAACGAAGTTGTCATTTGAATACCGTCCATAATAACACTTTCCGACTTAGTTCCCAATTCGTTAAACACGGAATCCAAAGCATCCTGCATCATAGACAATTGACCATTGATAGTCTTTGAAGCATTCTCAGACATATTATAGAACTTACCACCTGCGGAAGTTGCATCAATGAATGCCTGTTGAACCATTTCAGCGGAAACAGCACCTTTGGACATTTCATCTTTCAAAGTTGCGATAGATTTTCCGGTCTTTTCGGAGATAATCTGTAACGGGTTGAATCCAGCGTTTATCATTTGATTCAAATCCTGCCCCATAAGTTTACCGGCAGCGGACATCTGAGAGAATGCCAAAGTCATAGAATTAAACTTTTGTGTGTTCCCCATAGAAACATCGCCAATAGCTTGTAGATAACGGGGAACTTTCTCGGCTTCAATGTTGAAACCAAGCATCATCTGCGTGGCTGCTGTTACATCAGAAAATTCAAGCGGAGAAATTTTAGCGAACTCACGAACTTGTGACATGAGGGCATTGGCTTTCTCTTTGTTTCCCAATAAAGTTTCAATAGCAGTGTCAGCAGCCTGGAACTCGCCACGTACACGAATCATTTCAGCACCTAATGCTTTCAGTACTCCAGTACCACCAATAACCGCCAAGGCTTTCTTCCAAGAAATAGCAATACCATTATTAGTTTCTACAACCTCTTTTGCGTCATCCTTGTAAAGGGCGTATTCATCACGTAGTTTTTTTACTGACAGACGTGCTTCTGCCTGTTGCTGGGTTAATCCAAATAAAGCTGCCTTTTCTTCATCAAGAGCTTTGCGGGCAGCATTGTATTCTTCTAACTTGCTATTTGCTGATAACGGATTCCTTTTCAATG